>VOFC01000594.1_pt1 | contig 77449 bp, 113 predicted proteins | sample 5384161 | NCBI WGS metagenome assembly VOFC01 (sample SAMN12384722, study PRJNA508395) | human gut metagenome | isolation source: healthy gut B | host: Homo sapiens | reverse complement strand
GAACTTTCCGTTTGCTTTCTTAGCCACTGTTAATTCCTCCTTATATATGTCCTTTAACTAAAACTTTAAAACTTCTGGCTTCTGAGCTGCCTGTTCATGATCTGGACCAGCATAAACATGAAGCTTTGTGTACATCTGTCTTCCTAAAGGTCCCTTTGGAAGCATACCCTTAACAGCAAGTTCGATAACTCTTTCAGGATGCTTTTCCATCATTTCCTTAAGAGTTGTTTCTTTCATACCACCAACATACTCTGAGTGATTGTAGTAAACTTTCTGGTCAAACTTCTTACCTGTAACCTTAACCTTAGAAGCGTTGATTACGATAACATTGTCACCACAGTCAAGGAATGGTGTATAAGTTGGCTTATTCTTTCCTCTTAATACAGCAGCAACCTGTGATGCTAAACGACCTAATGTATAATCTGCAGCATCTACTACATACCATTTTCTTTCGATTGTAGATGCACTAGCCATATAAGTTTTCATTAGTTTTCCTCCTGAAATATTGCTATAATGCTTAATTATTAATGTATATAAATGTCTCTCCGGGGCATTGGTGAAACACCAAACAGGGCGCACTTAATTTATGGGCGCACTTTATCACGCCACATTTAAGGTTATCGTATCCACATTAAATAACTATTTATTTCTGCTTCTAAACCATTTACTTTTTTCTATATACTGATTACGTCTATTTTTCATTAAATCGCTTAATACATCATCTAACACGTTTCCTTTATACTTTCTTTTCTAGCTGCTAATTATGTTTATTTATTTCTCGAATGCTTAATACATTACTCCAACACTTTCTTTATTCTATATGCTAAATATGTCTCCTTATCAGCCTTCTTCATCCAGATAATCTATCTTCATAAGTGTCAAGCCCTGTGGTGGTGCCGTCCCCGAACCTGTGTCCTTCGCAGGCGTCAAGCATATTTGGATATATTCTGGTTCGAACCTGCCCTTTCCAACCTGTATGAGCGTTCCAGCTATTATCCTGACCATATTATAAAGGAATCCATTACCAGTTATTGTTATATGTATTTCATCATCCTTTTTGTCTACATCAAGTGAATATACCGTCCTTACTGTTGATTCTGCCTGAGTTCTGACACAGCAGAAGCTTTTTGAAATCATGCTCTCCGATAAGATATCCGGCAGCTTTCTTCATTCGGTCTATATCTATATTGCCCGTTACATTCCATGTATAATTTCTTTTCTGTGGTATTCCGGAATTCGGTATTTAATATCCTATAGCAATATGTTTTCTTTGTGTCACAATGTCTTGGATGAAAGTCTGCATTAACTTCATCGGATTCCTGCACAATAACATCATCAGGAAGGTACCTGTTAAGTGCATACGTGAATCTGTCTGCCGGTATACTTGAAGCTGTATCAAACACCGCTACATTTCCCATAGCATGAACCCCGGCATCTGTACGGCTTGCACCTATTACATGTATATGTTCTCCTGTAAGCTGATGTATTGCGTCATCTAAGACCTTCTCTATAGTTATGGCAGATGGCTGTATCTGCCAGCCTGAATAATTCGTTCCGTCATATGCTACCCTCAGCCTTATTCTTCTCATTCTAATCCTCATTTCTGCTATAACCTTATATGAATGTCTAAAGTGATTTCCAGCACTTATTAATACGCATCCTTAATTCCGTTGGTATGCTGTTGAGGTTAATTCTAAGCGATTTCTAACATCTATTAATACATCCTGCTTGTATAAATGATAAAACAAACCATTAAACAAATATTTTAATAAGAATTAACACTCCAAGGTATGCAAACATACACAAATATGCTATCTTATCCCTTTTAGCATACTTAAGCGGCTTCATTTTAGTCCTTCCCTCTGAACCATGGTAGCATCTTGCTTCCATCGCCATAGCAAGCTCATTGGCCCTTCTGAATGCTGAAACAAAAAGTGGAACAAGAATCGGCACCATAGCTTTAGCTCTTTTTATAATATTTCCATTTTCAAAATCTGCGCCTCTTGCCATCTGTGCCTTCATTATTTTATCCGTTTCTTCCATAAGGATAGGAATAAATCTTAATGCTATTGACATCATCATCGCTATCTCGTGTACTGGAACTTTTATATATTTAAGAAATCCTAAGCCCTTTTCAAGGCCGTCAGTCAGATTATTAGGTGTTGTTGTCAGGGTCATAAGTGATGTACCTAATATAAGGTACACAAGACGTACAACCATAAATATAGCGGTCTTAAGACCTTCGTATGTTATAGTCAGCTTCCATATCTGGATAAGTGTTTCGTTCCTGGTGTTAAAAACAGATTAAATGCCGCACTGATTACAATTAATATTACAATTGCCTTAAGACCTTTAACAATGAATTTAAGAGGTATCTTTGATATAGCTATAACCGCTGCAAAAATGCTGTTACAAATGCATATATCCATATATTCATTCCTAAAAATAATGAAATTATAAAAACTAATGTACCCATAAGCTTTACTCTTGGGTCAAGTCTGTGAATAATTGATTCTGCCTGATAATACTGTCCTATTGTTATATCTTTAATCATATCTTTTCCAATCCTGTGCATGTGCACATTTTCTACATTTCACTCCTGTACATTATACAGGTTATGCTTGTATCTGTTTATCTGTTATTAATAACATTAAAATGCTTCAATATATTATCCCTTGCTTCTTCAACTGTAATCGCATCGGGATTAACATCTATCCCAGCCGCAATAAGGTCATTCATAATATAAGTAACCTGTGGAGCTGCAAGTCCTATATGTTCAAGCACATCTTTATGATGTGCAAACACATTCCTTGGTGTATCATCATATTTAAGCACTCCATCATCCATAACCATGATTCTGCTTACATATCTTGCAACATCTTCCATACTATGCGAAACCAGAATTACTGTAATTCCAGTTTCATCCCTCAGCTGCTTTATACATTCAAGAATGTCATCTCTGCCCTTTGGATCTAGTCCTGCCGTTGGTTCATCCAGAATAAGCACCTGTGGTTTCATGGCAAGTACGCCTGCTATGGCAACCCTTCTCTTTCTGTCCACCTGACAAATCAAATGGCGACTGATAAAACATATTATCATCTATTCCAACCAGTCTTAACGACTCAAATGCTCTGATTTCAACCTCCTTCTGTGAAAGGCCAAGGTTCTTAGGACCAAAGCCCCATTCTTTGAATATCTCAGTCTCAAAAGCATACTGAAAAACCAGTCCTGTAAATATTCTTTCATCTTTTCAAATAACTGATGCTCTGGATATGGCCTTCTGGTTTAACAATTACCAGCCCAACATTTTTTTCTTAATTCACCTGTCTATATCAAAGCCCTGTTCATATATATCTTTGCCATTGTAATATATATGGCCTTCGTCCCCTTTTTTGCCGTTCAGATGCTGAATCAATGTCGATTTACCTGAGCCGGTATGTCCTCTGTCCCCATAAACTTGTTTCCTCTTTCCTTTAATGATACATTGTCCAGTTCTTTTTTTTTGTCAAAGCCCATGTTTCTTCCGTTGAACATCATATTCATGGCTAATTTTATCAACAAGAGTTCCATTATTGACATTCTAAATACCATTCCGGCATTTCTGTACTGGTTTCTGTATCTTCTGTATATAATACAGTCACGTCCACTTGAATTTATTATCAACTAAATATTGTTTAAATTATCTACCTAAACCATTGCTGCATCACCTTTTCTTAAACCGATCTTAACGATTCTTGTATAACCGCCCTGACGACCAGCATACTTAGGTGCAATCTCATCAAATAACTTGTTTGTAAGATCAACAGTCTTAGTATTCTTCTTCTTTCCAGCAGCTTCTGCAGGAACTTCAGTTACTTTGTAAAGAACCTTGTCCATCTGCTTTCTAGCATGAAGCTTTGAAGGAAGATCCTTCTTGATTTCCTTTTCTACTGTTTCATATACAGTAACCTTCTTGCCATCAACAACTTCCTTAACTCTCTTGCCTTCAGCATCCTTCTTAGGAACCTTTGCAGAAACCTTAACTGTCTCGAAGTTGTCTTTCTCTTTAACTGCAAGTGTGATGAGCTTTTCAGCCATCTTCTTTACTTCCTTGGCTCTTGCCTCTGTAGTAACAATCTTGCCATTCTCGATTAATGCTGTTACCTGACTTCTTAATAAAGCCTTTCTCTGGCTAGATGTTCTGCCGAGCTTTCTATATTTTGCCATGATTTACCTCCATTTGTAACAGCTACACATGCGCTTATGGACTTACTGTATAGCCGCCGTATCTACAAATTAATCTTCGTTAGGTCTAAGATGTAAGCCCATTTCCTTAAGCTTAAGGAGAACTTCATCTAAAGACTTCTTACCTAAGTTTCTTACCTTCATCATATCATCTGATGTCTTGTTGCAAAGCTCTTCAACTGTGTTGATACCTGCTCTTCTAAGACAATTAGATGAACGAACAGATAATTCAAGATCTTCAATGCTCATTGAAAGGACCTTAGTAGTCTCATCCTCTTCCTGCTCAACCATGATTTCCACTTTCTGAGCGTTCTCTGAAAGATTGATGAATCCCTTTAAATGTTCACTTAAAACCTTAGCTGCAAGGCTTAAAGCCTCATCTGGTTCTATTGTTCCATTAGTGAATATATCAAGTGTAAGCTTGTCAAAATCTGTATCCTGACCAACTCGTGTATTCTGAACAGCCATATTAACTCTCTCTACTGGTGTGTAGATTGAATCAATAGCGATAACGCCTGCTGGCTGATCATCTCTCTTATTCTTCTCAGAGCTTACATAACCACGACCATTAGTGATTGTAAGTTCCATTGTGAGCTTGCTGTCTGCACCATTAAGATGTGCAATAACAAGATCCGGATTGATTATTTCAATATCAGGATCAACCTGAATATCTGATGCTCTAACTACACCTTCGCCTACGAAGTCAATATGTGCTTCTTTAGGCTCAACAGAATTTCCGTTGTTCTTGATTGATAACTGCTTGATGTTCATGACGATCTCAGTAACATCTTCCTTAACACCTGGAATTGAGCTGAATTCATGAAGTACACCATCAATCTTGATACTGCTTACTGCTGTACCAACTAATGATGAAAGCATAATTCTTCTCAAAGAATTACCTAATGTTAAACCATATCCTCTTTCGAGAGGTTCAACGACAAATCTTCCATACTTTCCATCTTCTGACTGTTCAGTCATCTCAATCTTTGGCATCTTGAAATTAAAATCTGCATCAACCATGTATAGCCCCTCCTTTTTATGGGTTTTATAAGTTTTATTCTATATTTCCGGTACGGATTACTTAGAATATAACTCGACGATAAGCATCTCGTTTACAGGAACGTCAATAACTTCTCTTGTAGGGATTGACTTAACTGATCCCTTAAGAGCGTCTGCATCTGCCTCTAACCACTCTGGAACAAGTCTTCCGTTAGTAGACTCAAGGATTTCCTTGTATCTTGCTGATGACTTAGACTTCTCTCTGATTTCGATAACATCTCCAGCCTTAACAAGGTATGAAGGGATGTTTACGCACTTACCATTAACTAATACATGCTTGTGATCTACGATCTGTCTTGCTTCTTTTCTTGTTCTTGCAAAACCTAATCTGAAGATAACATTATCAAGTCTGAGTTCAAGAGTAACCATAAGGTTTTCACCAGTCATACCCTTCTGCTTCTCAGCCTTCTTATAGTAATTTCTGAAAGGCTTCTCTAATACGCCGTAGATAAACTTAGCCTTCTGCTTTTCGCGAAGCTGCATACCATACTCGCTAATTTTTCTACCAGCATTCTTAGCCTTTCTGTTAGACTTTTTATCTATTCCTAAATATAAAGGATCTAAATCAAGAGATCTGCATCTCTTGAGCACAGGTGTTCTATTAACTGCCATTGTAATCTTACCTCCCTAAATTAAACTCTTCTACGCTTTGGTGGACGACAACCGTTATGTGGAACTGGTGTAACATCCTTGATACTTGTAACTTCGAGACCACAAGCTGAAAGTGCACGAATAGCTGCCTCTCTACCTGAACCTGGTCCCTTAACCATAACGTCTACAGACTTTAATCCGTGAATTAAAGCAGCCTTTGTAGCTGTTTCAGCTGCCATCTGTGCTGCATATGGAGTAGACTTCTTAGATCCTCTGAATCCGAGTCCACCTGCAGATGCCCATGATAAAGCATTACCTTCTGCATCTGTTAAAGTAACTATTGTATTATTGAAAGATGACTGAATATGTGCCTGTCCTCTTTCAACATTCTTCTTAACACGCTTCTTTGTCACTTTTTTTGTAACTTTCTGAGCCATGATAAATAACCTCCTGTGAGTTTAACAATTATTTCTTCTTATTTGCTACTGTCTTCTTAGGTCCCTTGCAAGTTCTTGCATTAGTCTTAGTCTTCTGACCTCTAACTGGGAGACCCTTTCTATGACGGATTCCTCTGTAGCATCCGATTTCCTTTAATCTCTTGATGTTCATGGCAACTTCTCTTCTTAAGTCACCTTCTACTAAATGTTCTGGATCAGCATCTATAACCTTAGCGATCTTAGCAACTTCTTCATCTGTTAAGTCCTTAACACGTGTATCTGGATTAACACCAGCCTCTGCAAGGATCTTAGTTGCTCTAACTCGTCCAATACCATAAACATAAGTAAGTCCGATTTCGATACGTTTTTCTCTTGGTAAGTCTACACCTGAAATACGAGCCATGTGTTCTTTAACCTCCGTTTGATCAATTAAATTAATATTAATAATAAAGATAGAAAAATGTAGTCCGATTCCTACGCAGCTCGTTCTAAGCTCTATCCCCCGCTTTGAACGCCTGAAATGTGTGCGTCACCTTCAGTCTACTATATTTGATAGCAATGAACACCGTCAACTTATCCGGATGTGTCATCGCTGCAGCCGCAAAACTGTTCTCTGTCCATTATATTAAAGACAGAATTAGTTATAATACCAACTAGTGACATTGATACTATAACGCAGAAATATGAGAAGTACTTCTACTTCTCTGCTTCAGGGTAATTAGCCCTGTCTCTGCTTGTGCTTAGGGTTTTCACATATAATCATGATTCTACCCTTTCTCTTAATGACTTTGCATTTTTCACAAATTGGTTTAACTGATGATCTAACCTTCACTGCAAAAGCCTCCTTTCAGACAAGTTCGTTAGCTATTATAGCACAACCTTTTCTATCAACGCAAGGAAAATTTTACAAAATTTATAAAGAATATTTTGTACATATATTCCTATTGTTTTTATTTATCTCTCCAAATAATTCTTCCTTTTGTTAAATCGTATGGTGATAGCTCAATAGTTACCTTATCACCTGGAAGAATTCTGATGAAGTTCATTCTTAACTTACCACTGATTGTAGCAAGTATCTGATGTCCATTCTCAAGCTCAATGTTATATGACAAATATTCATATCCAGCATAATTACTGAATATTTTTAATCGCATATTTAATATCTTCATTCGACAATGCAACATTATTATTAATCCTGCCTGCTATTGTATCGTCAGTTCTTTTAATTAACTGAACATGTTTTAGCTTTTTTTTTTTGGATTATTTACTTTTCTTATTTTTCCATCCACAAGATATACATACTCATCATCTGCATCAATAATAACATATATGTTATTATGATCATGTCCTGCTATAGATGTGGCAAAACATCCTATATATTTATTCAAGCTGTTCCCTATAACCAGTATCCTGAACAATTGTCATTTTATACATTGACTTGCTTTATCCTACGAGTCTGCTGTAATACATGCTTCTACTCTGCCAGTGATAATATCTCCGGTCCGTTTTTAGTTACTAACACTGTGTTTTCATAGTGGGCTGACAATGAATTATCTATAGTTGATGCAGTCCAGTCATCATCCATCCACTTCACTCTGTAGTCACCTGCACTAACCATAGGCTCTATGGCAAGCGTCATACCTTCATATAACTTCATGCCTTTCGCTGCTGTCTGAAGTTAGGTATTTGCTTCTTCGTGAAGCTGTGTTCCGATACCATGACCTACAAGTTCTCTTATAACGCCATATCCGAATGACTCATTATAATCTGCAATTGCATTGGAGATTTCATATAAGACAGCCTTCTTTGGCAAACTTTATTCCTTCAAAGAAACTCTGCCTTGTCACTTCAATCAGTTTTGCTGCTTTATCGCTTATATTGCCTACGCCATAAGTTCTTGCAGCATCTGAATGATACCCTTATATATAACACCAGCATCAAGACTTACTATGTCTCCATCCTTAAGCACTCTTGCCTTTGATGGAATGCCATGTACTATCTCTTCATTTACTGATACACATATTGGATATCCCTGATATCCATAAAATGATGGTATACATCCGTAGCTTTTTATCATCTCATCGCCGATTTTGTTAATGTGATGTTGGATTGAACTGGATATGGTATGTTGCTCCACAACCTACACATGCTCTTCTTCCAGACATTCTGTTAATAATATTTTCATCTGGAACTTCTACATTGATTGCATAGTCAACTGCCTCTCCATTAGCAGTAAGTGCCTTATCAAGTGCCTCTGCCTGAGGAATTGTTCTTGGGAAACCATCTAATACATATCCATTAGCACAGTCAGCTTCCTTGAATCTGTCCATGATAAGATCTACAACTAATTCATCTGGTACAAGTTCTCCCTTATCCATATATGTCTTAGCTTTCTGACCAAGCTCTGTATTATTCTTAATATTAGCTCTGAAAATATCTCCTGTTGAGATATGTGGTATAGCATATTTTGCTGCTATCTTCTTAGCCTGTGTACCTTTACCTGCTCCTGGAGCACCTAACATAATTATCTTCATAATATTTTCTCCATTCCAAAATCATAAATATTCGTAATAAATCATAATACACAAAGGACTTACCCGGCATAAACCGGGCAAGTCAATATTTTATACTAATATCATCCGTGATATAAAGAATTACTCACTGAGGAATCCCTTATAGTAACGATTGCACATCTGAGACTCAATCTGCTTTAATGTCTCAAGTACAACACCAACAATAATGATAATTGATGTTCCACCGAATGAAACAGAAGCATTAAAGAATCCTGTACACATTATTGGAATGAGGGCAATTATTAAAAGTCCGACAGCTCCAATAAATACGATATAATTAAGTATTTTGTTAAGATATTCGCTTGTAGACTTACCAGGTGTTATTCCTGGGATAACTCCACCAGCCTTCTTTAAGTTATCAGCTACCTCAATTGGGTTAAATGTTATTGATGTATAGAAGTATGCGAATATTATAAGCAGTACTATGTATACTAATAAACCAATTGAATACTTTGGAGCTTCAACTCTGCACCAGTATGATGAGCTGAGATATCTGGTCCACTCATATGATTTACCAAATAACTGGGCGATTATAACTGGGAACTGCATAAGTGATGATGCGAAAATAACTGGCATAACACCTGCTGTATTAACCTTTAAAGGAATGTTAGTTGACTGTCCGCCAACTGTTCTTCTACCGCTGACCTTCTGAGAGTACTGAACAGGAATTCTTCTCTCTCCATCCTGAAGGAAGCATACAAGAACTACCATAACAATAAGAATTGCTAATATTATTGCGGCTGCTAAAACACCCTTTGCAGGTGTCTTTGGTGCAACAAATGTGCTATATAATGTAGCAAAATCACTAGGCATACCTGATATGATATTAATTAAAAGTACAATTGAAATACCATTTCCAACACCCTTTTCAGTGATTCGCTCACCAAGCCACATTAATACTGCTGAACCAGCTGTAAGTGCAGCTATAACTACGATTATACATACTACATAATGCAATGTGCTAAGCTGTGCTGAATCTTTGATAAGACCTGATCTACCAAATCCAACCGCCATAGCGATACTTTCTATTAAAGAAAGACCAATTGTTACGTATCTTGTAATCGATGCAATCTTCTTTCTACCATCTTCTCCCTCTTTCTGCATTTCCTCTAATTTAGGAATTGCAATTGTGAGAAGCTGCATAATGATTGAAGATGTGATATATGGTGTTATGCTCAGCGCAAAGAGGGACATTCTTTCGAATGAACCTCCTGTAAATGCGCTAAGATAGCTCAAATCACCAGTATTAATTCCACTAAGTAAGCTACTAAAATAATTGGTGTCTACACCAGGGATTGGAAGTAAACTTCCAACTCTGACAACAACAAGAATTAATAATGTATATATTATCTTTTTTCTTATATCTTTGTTCTTAAAAGCGCCTACAAGTGTTTTAAACATATTAGATCACCTCGCAGGTTCCGCCGAGAGCCTCGATCTTCTCCTTAGCTGCAGCACTGAATGCGTTAGCCTTAACAGTAAGCTTCTTTGTAAGCTCGCCGTTTGCAAGAATCTTGATTCCGTCCTTAGGATCTTTAACGATTCCTGACTCGATTAATGTATCAACAGTAACCTCTGCACCGTTATCAAAACGATCTAATACATTAACATTAATAGCTACGAATTCTCTACGGTTTCTGTTTGTGAAACCTCTCTTAGGAATTCTTCTATATAATGGCATCTGACCACCTTCAAAACCTGGTCTTGGTGCTCCTGAACGAGCCTTCTGTCCCTTATGACCTTTACCAGCTGTCTTGCCATTTCCTGAACCATGTCCACGGCCTCTTCTGAAATTATCGCTCATTACTGAACCCTCTGCTGGGCTTAAATTAGATAAATCCATTATTGCACCTCCTTATCTGTAATTAGATTTCTTCTACCTTTAACATATAACCAATCTGCTGAATCTGTCCTCTTGTTGCAGCATTATCTGGAAGTTCAACTGTCTTATGCATCTTTGTAAGACCCATAGCTTCAACAGTTTTTCTATGCTTAGGAACAGCGCCGATTGGAGACTTAACTAAAGTTATTCTTAACTTCTCAGCCATTTTAACCTCCATCTCCTGCTTAGCAGGAATCACAATTTAATTAACCAAGGATCTCGCTAACAGACTTTCCACGAAGTCTTGCAACTTCTTCTGGAGTCTTCATAGACTTAAGACCTTCTATTGTTGCTAATACAGCATTCTGCTTGTTATTAGAACCAAGTGACTTTGTACGGATGTTCTTAATTCCTGCAAGTTCAAGTACTGAACGGGCTGGACCACCTGCGATGATACCTGTACCTTCTGGAGCTCTCTTTAATAATACTGTAGCTCCTCCGAACTTTCCAAGAAAATCATGTGGAACTGAACCGTTCTCATCGATTGGAACTTCTACTAAATGTTTGATAGCATCTTCTTTTCCCTTGCGGATAGCTTCTGGAATTTCAGCTGCCTTACCAACACCTGCACCTACGTGTCCGTTGCCGTCACCAACAACTACTAAAGCTGCAAAACGCATGTTACGTCCGCCCTTTACAACCTTTGTTACACGCTTGATTGATACTACATTATCATTTAATTCTAACTGACTAGCATCAATTATTGTACGTTTCATACTGTATGTTTCTCCCTTCCGCTTAGAATTCAAGGCCAGCTTCTCTTGCTGCCTCTGCTAATGCCTTAATTTTACCTGCATAAATGAAACCGCCTCTGTCATAAACAACAGTCTTGATTCCCTTTTCTAATGCTCTCTTTGCTACGACTGTACCAACAGCAGCTGCTGCTTCAACATTATTTGTCTTCTCAAGCTCTGCCTTAACATCCTTATCAAGAGTTGATGCTGATACAAGTGTCTTACCAACTGTGTCGTCAATAATCTGAGCGTACATATGATTATTGCTTCTAAATACAGCTAAACGTGGTCTTTCTGCAGTACCGCTGAAACGATTACGTAATCTTCTGTGCTTATTTTCACGAACTACTGTTCTTGACTTCTTACTAACCATTTTGTATTCACTCCTTTAATTATTTCTTACCAGTCTTACCAACTTTACGTCTAATAACTTCATCAGAATACTTGATACCCTTGCCCTTATATGGCTCTGGAGCTCTCTTAGCTCTGATTTCAGCTGCGTACTGGCCAACTTTTTCTTTACTAATACCTTTAACAATGATGATGTTTGTTCCATCAAGAACTGTTTCAATTCCTTCTGGATCTTCCATCTCAACTGGATGAGAGTAGCCTAATGAAAGAACTAACTTCTTACCCTGCTTCTGTGCTCTATAACCAACACCGTTAACTTCAAGCTTCTTCTCATAGCCATTCTGTAACACCGATTATCATGTTATGGATTAGTGTTCTTGTTAGTCCATGTAATGACTTCATCTTCTTTAAGTCGTTAGGTCTAGAAACAACGATTTCTGAACCTTCCATCTTAATGTCCATTTCTGCAGGTAAAACTCTTTCAAGTGTACCCTTAGGACCCTTTACAGTCACTTTGTTATTTTCTGCGATCTCAACAGTAACACCTGCTGGGATAGCGATAGGCATTCTTCCTATACGTGACATGCCGTGCACCTCCTAATTATAATGAGGGAAACATTCATATACGCTGAACTACGATGGGATAGGATTCCCGTTTCCCTGTGTGTAAGTGTTCAATAATTACCAAACGAAGCAAAGAACTTCTCCACCAACGCCGAGCTTTCTAGCTTCCTTGTCAGTGACAACGCCTTTGTTTGTTGAGATAATAGCAACACCAAGACCACCGAGAACTCTTGGAAGTTTCCTTGCTAGCATATACTCTAAGACCTGGCTTAGAGATTCTCTGGAGTCCTGAAATAATCTTCTTCATTCTTATCAGCACCGTACTTTAATGTAACACGGATATCGTTGAAATTACCATTCTCAACGAGCTCATAAGACTTGATATAACCCTCGTCTAAAAGAATCTTAGCGATTGCAAGCTTCATCTTAGATGATGGAACATCAACTGTGTCGTGCTTTGCTGTATTTGCATTACGAATTCTTGTAAGCATATCTGCAATTGGATCTGTCATTGAAATTTTCCTCCTTATTTCAACTGGTTTCCTGTTACCAGGACTACGTTAATTGATTTTACCAAGATGCTTTCTTAACTCCAGGAATCTGTCCCTTGTAAGCTAATTCACGGAAGCAAATTCTGCAGATTCCGTATTTTCTTAAAACAGAATGTGGACGACCACATATTGTACAACGTGTATACGCTCTTGTAGAGAACTTAGGTGCTCTCTGCTGCTTAACCTTCATAGAAGTCTTAGCCATTGAATTTCCCTCCTTAATTATTTCTTAAATGGCATGTTGAATAATCTTAATAACTCACGAGCTTCCTCATCAGTCTTAGCTGTAGTTGTAATGATTACATCCATACCTCTAACCTTATCAATCTTGTCATACTCGATTTCTGGGAAGATAATCTGCTCTTTGATACCTAAAGCATAGTTACCTCTTCCATCGAATGAATCAGCGCTAACGCCACGGAAGTCACGTACACGTGGTAATGCAAGGTTTACTAATCTGTCAAGGAATTCATACATCTTCTCACCTCTAAGTGTAACCTTGCATCCGATTGCCTGACCTTCTCTTAACTTGAAGTTAGCAATTGAATTCTTAGCTCTTGTAAGAACTACCTTCTGACCTGAAATAGTCTCGAGTTCTTTAACTGCTGCATCGAGAAGCTTTGAATTTTCCTTAGCTTCACCAACACCCATATTAATTACGATCTTGTCGATCTTTGGAACCATCATTGGGTTCTTGTAACCGAACTTATCTGTCATTTTTTTAGTGATTTCGTTTTCGTATAAATCTCTAAGTCTACTCAAAATTATTGCCTCCTTCCTTTATTAATCGATAACTTCGCCAGTTGCCTTAGCAACACGAACTTTCTTACCATCCTTGAAGTCATAACCAATCTTTGTTTCCTTACCCTTTAATGAGTAAGCGATATTTGAGATATCGATTGGTGCTTCCTGGTGGAGAATTCCACCCTGCTGATTAGCTGCGCTTGGCTTAGCATGCTTTGTTACCATGTTAACACCCTCAACTAATGCTGTATGGTTCTTAGCGTTTACAGACAATACCTTGCCCTCTTTGCCTTTGTCTTTTCCTGCGATTACCTTAACAGTATCACCCTTTTTAATTCTTACAGCTGACATTGTGGTACCTCCTATAATACTTCTGGAGCAAGAGATACGATCTTCATGAATTTCTTATCTCTTAACTCTCTGGCTACTGGACCAAAGATACGAGTTCCCTTAGGAGTCTGATCATCTTTAATTATAACAGCAGCATTCTCATCAAATTTAATATATGAGCCGTCTTTACGACGTGCGCCCTTTACTGAACGTACGACAACGGCCTTAACAACGTCACCCTTTTTAACAACGCCGCCTGGTGTTGCTTCTTTAACAGTAGCGACAATTACATCACCGATATTTGCATATCTTCTTGTAGATCCACCCATAACTCTGATACAAAGAATTTCCTTAGCACCAGTGTTATCGGCAACCTTAAGTCTGGTTTCCTGTTGTACCATAATTTCAGTAATATCACATAAATTCTTATTATTTAGCTCTGCTGATAATCTCAACTAATCTCCATCTCTTATCCTTAGATAAAGGTCTAGTTTCCATTACCTTAACAACATCTCCGATTAAACATTCATTGTTTTCATCGTGTGCCTTTAACTTGTATGTTCTCTTTACAATCTTACCATAAAGAGGATGCTTAACATTATCTACGATTGAAACAACAATTGTCTTGTTCATCTTGTCACTTGTAACTATACCTACACGTGTTTTTCTCAGATTTCTTTCCACAATAATTCCTCCTTCCAAGATAATTAAGCATTAGCCTTCTTGGCAATGACTGTCTGTATTCTAGCAATATTCTTTCTTACTTCTTTAATTCTGCTTGTATTATCTAACTGATTTGTAGCGTTCTGGAATCTAAGGTTGAATAATTCCTTCTTAGCAGCTACTAAATCGTTCTGAAGCTCGTCTACTGACTTGCCATTTAACTCTGTCATAAAATCCTTAGTTTTCACTGCCTGCTACCTCCTCTAATTCTTCCTTTGTTGCAATCTTACACTTAAGTGGGAGCTTGTGCATAGCAAGTCTTAATGCCTCTCTTGCAACATCTTCCGGTACATCAGCGATCTCAAATAATACTCTGCCCGGCTTAACTACTGCTACCCAATATTCAAGTGCACCTTTTCCTGAACCCATACGAGTTTCAGCTGGCTTTGCTGTAACTGGCTTATCTGGGAAAATCTTTATAAATACTTTACCACCACGCTTAATATATCTTGTCATAGCGACACGGGCAGCTTCTATCTGGTTTGACTTGATCCAAGCTGGCTCTGTTGCTACAAGACCATACTGACCGTTTGTAATCTTATTACCTCTAAGTGCCTTACCAGCCATAGTACCTCTAAACTGCTTACGACGCTTAACTCTCTTAGGCATTAACATTACTTATCGCTCCCTTCCTTTTTTGTCTTTGTTGGAAGTACTTCGCCATGGTAAACCCATGTCTTAACACCAACTTTACCGAATGTTGTATCTGCTTCTGCAAATCCATAATCGATATCTGCACGAAGTGTCTGAAGAGGAATTGTACCCTCGCTATAGAACTCTGTTCTAGCCATATCAGCTCCACCGAGACGTCCTGAACATGCACACTTGATACCCTGTGCTCCAGCCTTCATTGTTCTACCCATGCAAGACTTCATAGCCTTTCTGAATGAGATACGGTTCTCAAGCTGTGCTGCGATATTCTCAGCAACTAACTGTGCATCAGCATCAGGCTTCTTGATCTCCTTAACGTCAATGAATAACTTCTTATCTGTTAACTTCTGTGCCTCAGCCTTGATCTTTTCGATTCCTGCACCACCCTTACCGATGATAACACCAGGCTTAGCTGTATATAATGCAACCTTTACTCTGTCTGCAGCTCTCTCGATCTCGATCTTTGAGATGTTTGCATTGTAAAGTGACTTCTTTAAATAAGTTCTGATCTTATGATCTTCTGCTAAATTTGCAGCGAATTCATCATTCTTAGTGTCAGCATACCATCTTGAATCCCAATCTTTGATAACGCCGACTCTTAAACCATGAGGATTAACTTTCTGTCCCATTTTTTACCTCCTATCTTTCGTCAAGCACGATTGTGATGTGGCTTGTTCTCTTCTCGATTCTATATGCTCTACCCTGAGCTCTTGGGTGAACTCTCTTCATTGTAGGAGCCTTGTTTGCAAAGCACTCAGCAACGTAAAGGTTCTCTGCCTTTAAGCCGTTGTTGTTCTCGGCATTTGCTATTGCTGACTTTAATAACTTCTCTATAACTGATGAACCATATCTTGGGTTGTATGCTACGATTGCAAGTGCAGTCTGTACATCCTTACCTCTGATAGCGTCAAGTACGAAACATGCCTTTGTTACAGATACTCTGGCATATGATACCTTTGCTGATGGTCTAGTGTCTTTATTCTCATTTCTGAGTCTCTTATCATGGGATCTATGTCCTTTAGCCATTGATAAATCCTCCTTTCAAATATTCCTTTATTATCTCTTACCCTTCTTTTCGTCCTTACCATGTCCTCTGTATGTTCTGGTAACTACGAACTCACCAAGCTTATGTCCTACCATATCCTCAGTTACATATACAGGCACATGCTTTCTTCCGTCATGAACTGCGATTGTGTGACCAACGAATGATGGGAAAATTGTTGAACGTCTTGACCATGTCTTAATAACCTGCTTGCTGTTGATTGCGTTTAATGCATCTACCTTCTTAAGTAAAGATGCATCTGCAAATGGTCCTTTTTTAATGAACGAGCCATCGTCATACCTCCTTAACTATTTAACACTCTTGCCGTCTCTACGTCTTACGATCATCTTGTTAGACTGCTTGTTCTTCTTTCTGGTCTTTAAGCCCATTGCTGGCTTGCCCCATGGAGTAGAAGGACCTGGACGACCGATAGGTGCTCTACCTTCACCACCACCATGTGGATGGTCGTTAGGGTTCATTACAGAACCACGAACAGTTGGTCTTACGCCCATGTGACGCTTACGTCCGGCTTTACCAATGTTAACAAGGCCATGCTCGATTTTCCTACCTGACCGATTGTTGCGCGGCAGATAATTGGTACCATTCTCATCTCGCCAGAAGGTAATCTTAATGTTGCATACTTGCCTTCCTTAGCCATAAGCTGAGCTGAGTTTCCAGCAGAACGAACAAGCTGTCCACCCTTACCTGGATATAATTCAATGTTGTGTACCTGAGTACCAACTGGAATCTTCTGAAAGTGGAAGACAGTTACCGATCTTAATCTCTGCCTCTGGTCCGTTCATGTACATCATGCCATCTGTTAATCCCTGAGGAGCAAGGATATATGCCTTCTCGCCATCTGCATAAAACAGTAATGCGATGTTTGCTGTTCTGTTTGGATCATACTCTATTGCATTTAACCTGTAGCCTTAATGCCATCTTTGTCATTTCTCTTGAAATCAATCATTCTATACTTCTGTCTGTTTCCACCACCATGGTGTCTTACAGTAATCTTACCCTGGTTGTTACGACCAGCAGTTCTTGCTCTTCTTAGCGAGTAATGACTTCTCTGGAGTACTCTTTGTAATCTCTGAGAAATCTGATCCAGTCATGTTTCTTCTGGAAGGTGTATATGGGTTATAAGTCCTGATTCCCATTATATTCTCTCCTTTCGGTTTCAATTTGTTTTCACACTTTTAAATGTATACCCGGATTTTTAAAGTCCTTCAAAGATTTCGATTTCTTTGCTATCAGCTGTTAACTGAACAATTGCCTTCTTAGTCTTAGCTGTGTTGCCAACTGTAGCACCACGTCTCTTTTCCTTGCCATCGTTGTTCATTGTGTTAACCTTTGCAACCTTTGTTCCTTCGAACATCTTCTCACAGCATCCTTAATCTGAGCCTTGTTAGCATCTGTATGAACAAGAAATGTGTACTTCTTATCAGCCATATCAGCCATACTCTTCTCTGTGATTACAGGCTTAAGTATAACGTCATAATACTTGTACGTTGCCATTATGCGTACACCTCCTCTATTGCTCAACAGCAGCCTTAGTAAGAACGAGTTTCGTATACTTAAGAACATCATATGTGTTGATTTCGTTTAGTACTGTAACCTTAACTGTAGGAATGTTTCTTCCTGAAAGAACTACATTCTTGTTCTTACCTTTAATTACTAAAGCCTTATCAACCTTTGAAGTTGCTCATAATCTGCGAACTTCTTTGTCTTAACTTCGTCAAGGTTAAATGCATCAAGAACTACGATCTTGTTGTCAGCAACCTTTGATGATAATGCAGAAAGAAGAGCAATTCTGCTTTTCCTTCTTATTCATCTTGACTGAATAATCTCTTGGCTTTGGTGCAAATACAACTCCACCGCCTTCCACTGTGGAGATCTTGTAGAACCCTGTCTTGCATTACCTGTTCCTTTCTGTCTCCAAGGCTTTCTTCCGCCACCAGAAACTTCTGAACGTGTCTTTGCGCTCTGTGTTCCCTGACGATTATTTGCAAGCTGTCCTAACAGCCAAATGCGTATTAAATGTTCATTTATTTCTACACCGAAAACTGAATCGTTTAACTCTAATGTTTCAACTTCATTTCCTTCGATGTCTAAACAGATACGTTTGCCATCTGTGTGGTCCTCCTTCCTTAGCAAAAACTACTTGGTAGCTTTTACTGTTTCTTTCAGTGTTACTAATGATTTCTTAGGTCCAGGTACAGCGCCCTTAACTAAGATTACGTTGTTTTCAACATCAACTCTTACTACTTCAAGATTCTGGATTGTGATTCTCTTAGAACCCATATGTCCAGGCATTCCTTTTCCCTTGAATACTCTACCAGGTGTTGTTGCTGATCCGTTTGAACCCTGATGTCTGTGGAACTTAGAACCATGAGCCATAGGTCCTCTTGACTGGCCTAATCTCTTGATTGCGCCCTGGAAACCTTTACCCTTTGAAATAGCAGTTGCATCTACCTTATCGCCTGCAGCGAAGATATCAGCTTTGATTTCATCCTTTACAGAGTACTCCTGAAGCAGAACTTCTCAAAAGTCTTGAATTCTCTTAAGAATCTCTTGTAAGGAACCTCTGCCTTATCAAAATGTCCTTTAACAGGCTTGTTTACTAACTTTTCTCTAATGTCAGCAAAACCAACCTGAACTGCATCGTAACCGTCGTTTTCTACTGTCTTAACTTGTGTAACAACACAAGGACCAGCCTGAAGAACAGTTACAGGTGTTAAAACACCGTCTTCGTTGAAGATCTGTGTCATTCCGACCTTTGTAGCTAAAATAGCCTTCTTCATTGATGGTTCCTCCTAATTAATTCACAGCGGATTGCTTGTTGCAATCATACTAAATTTAATTCACAGCGGATCGTTTTACCGATCATACTAAATTACATCTTCCGATGCATTAGGTACTGTATTAAATTGTAAATGTTTGTGGTTTATTTTGAATTAGTCCACTCTAATTATTTCATCTTAACGTCGATGTAAACACCAGCAGATAAGTCCATCTTCTGTAAAGCGTCTACAGTCTTCTGAGATGGAGAAATACATCGATGAGTCTCTTGTGAGTTCTCTGTTCAAACTGCTCTCTTGAATCCTTGTACTTGTGAACAGCTCTAAGGATTGTCACTACTTCCTTCTTTGTTGGAAGAGGTAACGGACCACTCACATGTGCTCCTGTCTTCTTAGCAGTTTCGATGATTTTCTTAGCTGACTGATCAATCAACTGATGATCGTAAGCTTTCAGAGTAATTCTGATTACTGATTTGCCATAAAAAAAGTCGCCTCCTTCGCACTTTATTGTTTAAGTACGACAAGCGGTGACTCACACATCTGTGACGCTGTTGCCTTTCCATCTGCCGTCGTAACATATTCGCCTATGCTTCTTACGAACTCTAGCACGGTAAGGCTGTCGTCAAGTGGTTCGTTCTCCTGCATGAAATATCCGATTCTTACAGTCTCTCCAACCTCAACACTGCCGCTGTCCGGTTCAAGCTGGCCTGCTATAATCTTCATAAGCGTAGACTTGCCGCATCCGTTATCACCAACAATACCTATTCTGTCATCTCTTAGAAAAATGTAGGTAAAATCGTCAATTATTGTCCTCTCTCCAAAGCTTTTGCAAATGTTGTGGAGTTCAACAGTCTTTCTTCCAAGCCTGCTGCTGACTGAATCCATATCCATAAGCTGCTTGTCAAATCTGGCTCTCGCCTGCTTTGAAGCTTCCTTCATATCCTCAAATCTGTCAATTCGTGCCTGCTGCTTGGTAGAACGAGCCTGACATCCCCTTCTTATCCACGCGAGTTCCTTCCTTAATATATTCTGTCTCTTAGCCTCAGTTGCCCTCTCCATCTCCTCACGCTGGGTCTTCAGTTCAAGAAAGCCTGAATAATTCGTATCGTAGCTATAAAGGGAAGCTTTATCAAGCTCTACAATCCTGTTAGTTACATTGTCAAGGAAATACCTGTCATGCGTTACCATAAGAAGTTCGCCCTTGAAATCCTTAATAAACTGTTCCAGCCAGAGTACCATGTCATTATCAAGATGGTTAGTAGGTTCGTCAAGAATAAGAAGCCTTGCCGGCTCAACTAAAGTTCTTGCAAGCGCTGCTCTTTTCTTCTGACCGCCTGATAAAATATTCATCATTGCACCGTGATTTGTTATTCCAAGCTTGTTAAGAATCTCTTTTGCTTTTGGCTGGCTGTCCGCATGCTTTCCACGCATAACATATTCCAGTACATTTTCATTCTCATAATACAGAGGTGTCTGTGCAAGATACGCAAGCTCAATCCCCTTGCCCTTGACAACCTGTCCCTCATCAGGTTCTTCAACACCTGCAATAATCTTTAAAAGTGTAGACTTTCCGGTTCCGTTCACCCCTATAAGTCCAATCTTATCTCCACTGTTAATTCCCAGACTTATATTATTAAAAAGTTCCTTTTCTCCGTAGGTCTTGCTGACCTTTTCAACATTTAATATATTCACAATTATCTCCGTTATATCAATTATTTGTCGTCATCTGAAAGATTATAGAAATTCTTAAGCTTCTGTGCAAGCTCCGGATCTTTCTTCTTCAGATGTTCATAATGTTTCTTCTTCTGCTCCATCATATGCTCATATGCATACGGATTGTGAAGCTTCATTCTGTCAAGTATCTGTTTTCTGTGTTCCTTAAGCATCTGGATTGCATCAGGATTAATCTGTGCCAGCTTCTTCTCAACAACCACGCGGCGCTCATCAATTCTTTTCTCAATATCATCAATATCAAGATTCGGATATTTCTTATCGTCAAACAAATGCATCTCAAGTCGCTCAAGCAGTTCATTCTCATCAAAGAGTCCGATTCTTCCCCATGCAGCATGCTTTTCAGCATCAACAATAACATTCTTCTCATCTTTCTTGACACTGCCAATCTCATCAGCCATCTCTGCTGCCATCTTCTCAAGCCATTCATCTGCATCTGCGCCAAAAGCCCACTCAATCTCAGCAAGTCTTTCATTGTCCTCATGTACCTCGCCAGAAACAGCCTGCTCTTCTTCCTCCTCCTCGACAGGATAAGGTCTGTCAAGACCTGCATCTCTTAGGGCAAGCGGAATAGTTCTTCTTACAACACCTTTTTCAACAAACTCGCCTGCACCAAGCTCTCTTAACTGGTCATTAAGCGTGTGTTCATGCTCTGTAATATAGAATCTGATTCCTTTCTTTTCAAGTGCCTTATATAAAGACATAAGCCTGTCAACTGCCGTCACATCAATAGATCCAACACCTCCGGCGTCTACAATTACCCATTTAGTATTATCATCAAGATTCTTTTCTATATCATCAATAAATGTATTAATATTTGCAAAGAAAAGTGCTCCGTTAAATCTGTATATAACCACACCTTTTATCTTCTTTACATTGCTGTATCTGTTAAGACTATAGAATCCCTCCTGTCCCGGTATAACTCCGAGAAATGCTCTTGGTGGTTCAACCGCTTTGACAATAACAGCTATGAATGAAAGAATAACACCGATTACAACTCCGTATATCGTTCCGAATAACAGAACGCCTAAAAATGCTCCTACAAATATTGCAAACTCCGTATGGTCTGTTTTCCATAATTTAACTGCAAGCCCGAATTCAGTAATTCCAATCAGTGCCGCAACAACAATTCCTGTAAGTATTGGTACAGGAAGATACTCAAGCACCGGCGTACCAAAAAGCACTATAAGAAGCATTGTCAGAGAAGCTGTTATTGACATGAACTGTGATTTGCAGCCAAACTGGTCTGCAATTCCTGTTCTTGACACGCTTCCATTCAAAGGGCATCCGCCAATTACAGCAGAAGCCGCATTTGCAGCAGCATATGCCAGAATTTCTCTGTTGTTGCTTACCTTATAGCCATATTTATTGGCATAATTATTAGTTGCAAGCAATGTCTGTGCCATGACAACACCTGCCACTGAAAGTCCAAGAAGTATTATCTCTGACGGATTCTTAAACACAACTGACATATCAGGAAGCGAGAATCCCGGCAGCCCCTTATCAACATGCGGAAGAAGCTTAACACCGAATCTGTCAATATGAAAAAATACAGTTGCAAGTGCACCAAGCACCATAAGAAGTACTGACATTGGAAACTTTGGAATGAACTTCTTCGCAACAAGAATAATCACAACTGTTCCGACTCCAAGCACTGCCGAGAGCAGATTAAATGAATCAACTCGCCAGTTATATGCATAACAAGCTCTATCGCTTCGCCAGTCCCAGCATTGCCACCAAAAAGCTTTGCTGCCTGCATAAGTATTATTGTAACTCCAATACCGCTTATGAAATCCACCCATTACAGGAGTGGATATGTAGTTGACTATACTGCCAGCTTTGATAAGGAAGAAAAGCAGCAGCCACAATGCTGCAACCAAAGTTATCGCCGGAACTACTGCCTTTGCCTCCTCAGATCCTGACACTATTCCAAGCGTTGCAAGTGTTCCACCGACAAGTGCCGCCGGAGTTGCATCCACTCCGAACACAAACTGTGGCGAAGATGTCACAAGTCCATATATAAGCACTGGCAGAATAGAGCAGTACAGACCATACACCGCTGGCAGTCCCGCAATCTGTGCATATCCCATTGATATAGGAATTGACACAAGAGCAACAATTAATTCATTCTTTGCTGTTTTAAAATATATTTTTCAAATGTATTTTCTTTCCTTAATACATAATGTAATTATCAATAGTTTTTTAACACTAATACCATATCACAATTTATATTTTTTATCTGTTATATGTTACAGTAAAAATATGGATTTTTCAATAAAATTTATCTTAACAATATGTCACTGTAAAGAACTATTTACAGCATTTTGGTCTGAAAATAACAAGGTTAACATAAAACAAGCCTGTTCAAAACATTTTTGCACGATTGCAGTTATTAATATTTTCGTATATAATTATTTAATAACAAATGCGGTACCAAACCGCAACACATTTTAATATAGAAAAGGATACTTAATTATGTTTATAGCTGACAACTGGAAAGATTATGAAGTAATAGATACCTCTAAAGGTGAAAAGCTTGAGCGCTGGGGCAAGTACATTCTTGTACGTCCGGACCCACAGGTAATATGGGACACTCCTAAGAAAGAGCGTGGCTGGAAGAATATGAACGGTCATTACCACAGAAGTTCTAAGGGCGGCGGAGAATGGGAGTTCTTTGACCTTCCACAGCAGTGGCAGATTCACTACAACAGTCCTTCATTTGAACAGGAGCTGACATTCAACTTAAAGCCATTCAGCTTCAAGCACACAGGAATATTCCCTGAGCAGGCTGCTAACTGGGACTGGTTTGGAAAGATAATCTCTGATGCCAGGAAAAAGCGTGGCAGCGAACCTGTAAAGGTTCTTAACCTGTTTGCTTATACTGGTGGAGCAACACTTGCATGTGCAGCCGCAGGTGCTAATGTTACGCATGTAGATGCTTCTAAGGGTATAGTCACATGGGCTAAAGAAAATGCCACATCTTCAGGACTTATTGACAAGCCTATCCGCTGGATAGTTGATGACTGTGTAAAGTTTGTAGAAAGAGAGATAAGAAGAGGCAATACTATATTTTTATTTTGTTATCTTTTATTTTATTGTCTTTCTTGTATTATTCTTCTTGCATTATTTTTTTATGTTCTTTTCCTTTGTAATCAATTCTTCCATAAGTCTGCTATAATCCTCTGAAGCAACAGGAAGCTTAACCTGAATACCATTACATGCTGAATAATAAGCTCCTGCGCACAACATCAGTGAATTAAGCCCCTCCTCGCCTTTCGCTACAAGATATGTATCATCATGTTCTAATGAAGCTCTGGCAAATCTTTCAAGCAGTTCTACATATGGCTCTGGTGTCTTTGGGAACTCAATTGTTTCCTTAGTATATTGCATATTTTCCCTTGAATTAACCATTTCAGTTTTTATATATTCTTCTACATCCTGATGTCTTGTTATAGTAAGCGTATTATCTTCAAGCAGCAGCTTTGCTTTTGTTCCTATTATTTCAAGTCTTTCTTCATGACACGCTTCTCCCGTTGTCAGTACAAATGAAGCTGTCATGCCATCATCATAATCCATAATAATAGTATCTTCATCATCTACTGCAAAATCATTATATTTGCCAAAAGGTATAAGCGCAAACATTCTCTGCGGCATGCCAAAAAGATACTGGAACATATCAAGTATATGCTGTCCCTGGTTAATAAGTGCACCGCCGCCTTCACCAGCAAAGCTGCTTCTCCAGGCGCCAGAATGATGATAATATGATGTTCTTAAATATCTTGAATTAATAAGATTCACCCTTCTTAGCTTACCCAGCTCACCTGCATCAATCATACTCTTAATCTTCATATACTTAGGATATAATCTTTGATGAAATACCATACCATATATTCTTGCGCTCTTTTTAGCTGCCTCATTCATAGTAAGTGCTTCCCCTATATCTGATGCTGCCGGTTTATCGCACAAAACATCCTTTCCCAGTGAAAATGCCTGTACCGCAAGCTTAGCATGTGTTTTATGCGGAGTTGCTATAATAACTGCATCAAATAATGTATCTACATCTTCTGCTTTAAACATATCATCTGCACTTCTAAATATTCTTACATGCCCACCATCAACATTTACAAGTGCTTCACCCCACTCCATAAGTTCATCTCTTCGTATAACTACTGCTGTCAGCTTCATGTTTGCAACTTCACCTGATACAATCATCTGTGCATATTTCTTTCCCATATTTCCAACGCCTATAAGAGCTACTCTTAATATTTTGTTCTGCATATTATTCATGGTTCCTTTCTTATTTATTTTGCAATCTATTCTATAATTAAATTTCTATATTTATTTTGCATTCTATTCTATAATTAAATTTCTATATTTATTTTGCATTCTACTATTATTGTAGGGGATGCATGAAATACCTATTCATTACCTATTATTTTTCAATACAACTACTAATTTTATTACCTGTCCTTACTGCTTCATCAAGCAATATTGCCGCATATGCATCTGCAAATGCATCTTCCATGCTATATGGTGATTCTGCCTCACCTCTGCTATACTTTGCTGTTCCTATCATAAGAGCCGCTATTGCTGTTTCATCCTCTGACAAGCCATGCAGCCCTAATTCCGGTTCATACAGTACATTTTCACCGCACATTATTTTCTCTATTTCACGAACGGTAGACAGGTTAGGATTAGTTTCTTTAGTGTGTGTTACATTCACATCTGTCACAATCTTTTGATACTGTCCTTCATTTTTATCATCAAGATAATACATCTCATCATTAATAAGCTCTCCTCTGACACCCTGCACCTTTATCATATTCTTTCTTATAGGTGAGCGGTACTGCTCAGAGTCAAAATCATACCATGCAACCTTTCCACTCTCAAACTCAAATGCTGCTACACATCTTTTTTTAGGTGCTGTTCTGCCATCTGTAAATTTGTCATATCTCGTAAGTGTCTGAGTTGTCGGAAATTCATATATTTTACCTGACACTGTGTAGTTTTCATCAGCTTTTATACCAAGATATGCTCTTATAAGACTGAAACCGTGATATTCGTGTGCAAGGGATATATTCAGACAACTGATATCGCCAAGTACACCACTATTAACAAGCTTAATCCGTGCTTTATTATATGGATATTCCCTGTATTGTTCAGCAACAACCTGCTTCTTATCTGTTTTATCATCTGACATATGATATCTGTATAACTTTTTAAGCGAATCCATATCCAATGCTGCTGGTGTCTCAGAAAGAACAGTTATTCCTCTATCCATCCATTCTATTGATACATCACATATACTTGTTTTATTTACTGCTACAACAGCAAAATCCGGTTTATAACCTACGCACTCTTCTATAGAGGTTGTAGTGTGTATACCGAATTCTTCTGCCATCTTATCTGCTTTTTCCTGTGTACGGCAGTACATTGCATCTAGACATAATATATCCGGCATTGCTTTTGCTATTCTGACATAATAAAGCGAACGCCAGCCTGAACCTATTATTATAAAATGATACTTACCCATATAAGCTTCATACCTCCTGAAAATAATGCACATTTCTGTACCAGCTGGAAGTTCGCAAACACCAGTAACATCAGTTGTTCTGAAGTAGAACTGTGGTCTGTAGTTGTTGAAGAATGGAGTATGACGTCCACCTTCGTCCTTTGTTAATACGTAAACCTGAGCTGTAAACTTGTGGTGTGGTGTGATTGAACCTGGCTTACAGAGAACCTGTCCTCTCTGGATCTCATCTCTCTGAACACCTCTAAGAAGAGCACCAATGTTATCACCTGGCTGCTTCATCAAGGAGCTTTCTGAACATTTCGATACCAGTTACAACAACCTTACGGATATCTTCGTGGATACCAACGATCTCAACTTCCTCATTAACGTGGAGAACACCTCTCTCTACTCTACCAGTAGCAACAGTACCACGTCCTGTGATAGAGAATACATCTTCGATAGGCATAAGGAATGGCTTATCTGTATCTCTTTGTGGATCTGGAACATACTCATCAATAGTATGCATAAGCTCAAGGATCTTATCTCCCCATTCGCTGTTAGGATCTTCAAGAGCCTTAAGAGCTGAACCCTGGATGATTGGAGTATCATCTCCTGGGAAACCATACTCGTTAAGAAGTTCTCTGATTTCCATATCAACTAATTCAAGAAGTTCTGGATCATCAACCATATCACACTTGTTCATGAATACTACTACGTAAGGAACGCCAACCTGACGAGCAAGAAGGATATGCTCTCTTGTCTGAGCCATAACACCATCAGTAGCAGCAACAACGAGGATACCTGCATCCATCTGAGCAGCACCTGTGATCATGTTCTTTACATAATCGGCATGGCCTGGACAGTCAACGTGTGCGTAGTGTCTCTTCTCTGTTTCATACTCAACGTGAGCTGAAGAAATTGTGATACCTCTTTCTCTTTCTTCTGGTGCCTTATCGATATTCTCGAATGCAACAGCCTCACCTGTACCAAGTCTCTCATGAAGAGTCTTTGTGATAGCAGCTGTTAATGTAGTCTTACCGTGATCTACGTGTCCAATTGTACCAATGTTGCAATGTGGTTTTGTTCTTTCAAATTTAGCCTTTGCCATTGTTTAAAATCCTCCTAAAAATATTTAGATTGCCCTGAGGGGTATCCCCCTCGGGCTTTGTCATAGCTGATATTTATTATATTTCATTTAGTGAAATATTTCAACTATATTTTTATAGTTATTACTTATTTCTATCAGAAATAACCTTATCCTGAACTGACTTAGGAGCCTGTTCATACTTATCGAAGAACATAGAGTAGTTACCACGACCCTGTGTCTTAGAACGAAGGTCTGTAGCATATCCGAACATCTCAGCAAGTGGAACGAATGCTTTAATCATCTTACCACCACTGATGTCTTCCATACCTTCAATACGTCCTCTACGAGCGTTGATATCACCAATAACATCACCCATGTATTCTTCTGGCATAGTAACTTCAACCTTCATAATAGGCTCAAGAAGAGCTGGAGCTGCCTTAGCCATAGCATCCTTGAATGCCATAGAACCAGCAATGTGGAATGCCATTTCTGATGAATCGACTTCATGGTAAGATCCATCATAAATATCTGCTCTAAGTCCGAGAACTGGGAATCCAGCTAAGATACCTGAGTTAGCTGCTTCTCTGATACCATCAGCAACTGAAGGAATGTATTCCTTAGGAATAGCACCACCAACTACTGAAGACTCACAGAAGAGTACTGGAGGTTCGTTAATTAATACTGTGTTCTTTGTCTCAACATCAAACTTATCAACGTTAGCTTCAAGTGGTGAGAAACGTACTTTACAGTGACCATACTGACCACGACCACCTGACTGCTTAGCATACTTACTATCAACATCAACTGCCTTAGTAAAGCACTCTCTGTAAGCAACCTGAGGTGCACCTACATTAGCTTCTACCTTGAATTCACGAAGAAGTCTATCAACGATGATATCAAGGTGAAGTTCACCCATACCAGCGATGATTGTCTGACCTGTTTCCTGATCTGTATGAGCACGGAATGTAGGATCTTCTTCAGCAAGCTTTGCTAAAGCTTCACCCATCTTACCCTGGTCATTCTTAGTCTTTGGCTCAATAGCAAGCTCGATAACTGGCTCTGGGAATTCCATAGACTCTAAGATAACTGGATGTGCTTCATCACAGATAGTATCACCTGTAACTGTAATCTTAAGACCTACTGCAGCAGCGATATCTCCTGAGTAAACCTTATCGATTTCTTTTCTCTGGTTAGCGTGCATCTGAAGGATACGGCCAACTCTTTCTTTCTTATTCTTATTAGCATTAAGTACATATGAACCTGCGTTTAATGTACCAGAGTAAACTCTGAAGAATGCTAACTTACCAACGAATGGATCTGTCATAATCTTGAATGCAAGAGCTGAGAATGGCTCTTCATCAGATGACTTTCTTACTACTTCGTTACCGTCTTCATCAACACCTGTGATATCAGGGATATCAGTAGGAGCTGGCATGTACTCGATAACTGCATCAAGAAGCTTCTGAACACCCTTGTTCTTATAAGCTGTACCGCAAAGACAAGGAATAGCTGTACCTTCAATAGTACCCTTTCTTAAAGCTGCCTTTAATTCAGGAATTGTAAGTTCCTCATCATTAAAGAACTTCTCCATAAGGTCTTCATCAAGTTCAGCACACTGCTCAACGAGCTTATCATGATATTCCTGTGCCTGATCAGCTAAATCAGCAGGAATCTCACTAACCTGGATGTCATCACCCTTATCACCGTTGAAGATATAAGCCTTCATCTCGAATAAGTCGATAATTCCCTGGAAGTCATCTTCCTTACCAATAGGAATCTGTACGAGTACTGGATTCTTACCAAGCTTTGTAATAAGCTGGTTGCATGATCCGAAGAAATCAGCGCCCATCTTATCCATCTTGTTCATGAAAGCCATACGTGGTACGTTATACTTATCAGCCTGACGCCATACGTTTTCTGACTGTGGTTCAACACCGTTCTGTGCATCGAATACACCTACGGCACCATCAAGTACTCTAAGCGAACGCTCAACTTCTACTGTGAAGTCAACGTGTCCTGGAGTATCGATAATGTTAATACGATATTCTGGCTGTGTCTTATCTGGCTTACCTTCTTTTTCAGGTGTCCAGTGACATGTTGTAGCAGCTGAAGTAATTGTGATACCTCTTTCCTGCTCCTGGGCCATCCAGTCCATAGTAGCAGTACCTTCATGAGTATCACCAATCTTGTGATTAACACCAGTATAATAAAGGATACGCTCTGTTAATGTTGTTTTACCAGCATCAATATGAGCCATAATTCCGATATTTCTGGTTCTCTCCAATGGATATTCTCTTCCAGCCATGGATAAAACCTCCTATAATTATTATTAGAATCTGTAATGAGCAAAAGCCTTGTTTGCTTCTGCCATCTTGTGCATATCTTCTTTTCTCTTAACTGATGCACCTGTGTTATTAGCTGCATCAAGAATTTCGTTAGCGAGTCTTTCTTCCATAGTCTTCTCGCCTCTTGCTCTTGAGAATGCAGTCATCCAACGAAGAGCTAAAGCCTGTCTTCTATCTGGCTTAACTTCGATAGGTACCTGGTAAGTAGCTCCACCGATACGTCTAGCCTTTACTTCAAGTAATGGCATGATATTGTTCATAGCTTCGTCAAATACCTCGATAGCTGGTTACTCAGTCTCAGCTGCAACTACGGTCAAAAGCACCGTAAACAATCTTCTGGGCTACTCCCTCTTACCATCAAGCATAATGTTGTTGATAAGCTTAGTAACCACCTTGTTATTGTAAATTGGATCTGCTAATACATCTCTCTTCTGCGTATGTCCTTTACGTGGCACGGTTCTTCCCTCCTTAATAAATTTATTAATTCTTAGGTACTCACATATTTCACGGGCAGATATCCTTCTCTCCATGTAACACGCCACGGAAATACTAACCTGTCTGCAAATATGCGTTTCGTGCTGTTTATTGCTTAATTCTTCTATAATTAAATAGTAAAAACAAAACCTTTACCAGCACACTGATTTTTTGAAAATTCTAACTCTCAGTATGAATTACTTCTTAGCATCTTTTGGACGCTTAGCACCATACTTAGAACGAGCCTGACTTCTCTTTGCTACACCTGCTGTATCAAGTGTACCTCTGATGATATGGTATCTTGTACCTGGTAAGTCCTTTACTCTACCACCTCTGATAAGAACTACGCTATGCTCCTGAAGGTTATGTACTTCACCTGGAATATAACTTGTTACTTCGATACCGTTTGATAAACGAACTCTGGCAATCTTTCTAAGAGCTGAGTTAGGCTTCTTAGGAGTAGCTGTCTTAACTGCTGTACAAACTCCTCTCTTCTGTGGTGAGCTTGTCTCGATAGGCTTCTTCTTGAGAGAGTTGAAACTTCTCTGAAGAGCTGGTGCAGTTGACTTCTTCTCAACTGTCTGTCTTCCTTTTCTAACTAACTGGTTAAATGTAGGCATGTTTTCACCTCCTGTATATAAATTAAAAAAATAGTAGAACATGCGATTTCTACGCATGCCCTACTATTATATATTTGCGTTTATGGTATGTCAAGTAGTCTTATGACTAAAATCTTCAGAAATTGCAGTCAAATATTTGTGCATTTTCTTCATAATCCGACACAAAACCCGTCACACATATAAGTCTTTATTAAAATGAAACTTACTCAGTAACGCCTGTCTCAACAGTCTCGGCTTCCGCATCTGTCTCGGCTTCAGTGTCTGCCTCTGCCACCTCATCAACCGCTTCCTCTGTCTGAGTCTCTTCATTCACATCCTCGATTTCGCCAAGATCATCAAAGTTGATCTCGTCGTCATCCTGGAAATTAATCTCATCCATCTCTGTATCAAGCTTTACTGAACGATATCTCTTCATACCTGTACCTGCCGGAATCAGCTTACCAATGATAACGTTCTCCTTGAGACCGATAAGCGGATCAACTTTGCTCTTGATAGCAGCGTCAGTAAGAACCTTAGTTGTCTCCTGGAATGAAGCTGCTGACATGAACGAATCTGTTGCAAGTGACGCCTTTGTAATACCAAGCATTACCCGGCTTCCTTCTGCAGGAGTCTTGCCCTCTGCTACAAGTCTCTCATTTGTATCCTCAAAATCAAGAATATCAACAAGTGTGCCAGGAAGATAATTGGAATCTCCGTTGTCTTCGATCCTTATCTTCTTAAGCATCTGTCTTACTATGATCTCGATATGCTTATCGTTGATATCAACACCCTGGATACGGTAAACTTCTGAACCTCACGGAGCATGTAATCCTGAACTGCACGAACACCCTTGATCTTAAGGATATCATGTGGATTTACTGAACCCTCTGTAAGCTCATCACCGGCTTCAAGAACCTGATCATCCATAACCTTGATACGTGAACCATAAGGTATAAGGTATGCCTTTGACTCGCCTGTTTCGTCATTTGTGATAACTACTTCTCTCTTCTTCTTGTTATCACGAAGCTGAACCTTACCGCCGAACTCTGCGATGATTGCAAGTCCCTTTGGCTTTCTTGCCTCGAAAAGTTCTTCTACTCTAGGAAGACCCTGTGTAATGTTATCACCGGCAACACCACCTGTATGGAATGTTCTCATAGTAAGCTGTGTACCAGGCTCACCGATTGACTGGGCAGCGATGATACCAACAGCTTCACCAACCTGAACAGTCTGACCTGTTGCCATGTTAGTTCCATAACACTTAGCACATACACCGATGTGTGATTTACATGTAAGGATAGTTCTGATCTTAAGCTTTGCATCACGTCTTGCCGATCCTGTCTCCGGGTCAAGGAATGGAACTCCATTCCTGTCAACACCCTTCTTGAGAATAAGCTCAGCTCTCTTTGGATATACCATGTGATTCTGCTTAACAAGGAGATTACCCTCTGCGTCATAAACCGGCTCAGCAAGGTATCTTCCTGTGATTCTTTCCTTGAAGTCCTCTATAACTTCCTTTCCTTCCATGAAAGCTTCTACTTCCATGCCAGGAATGAAATCTTTTCCTGCACAACAATCAGGCTCTCTGATAATAAGATCCTGAGAAACATCTACAAGTCGTCTTGTAAGATAACCTGAATCGGCTGTTCTAAGGGCTGTATCTGACAGTCCTTACGGGCACCGTGAGCTGAAATAAAGTACTCCAGAACATCAAGACCTTCACGGAAGTTAGACTTGATAGGAAGCTCGATAGTACGTCCTGATGTATCTGCCATAAGTCCTCGCATACCTGCAAGCTGCTTAATCTGCTGGTTAGAACCACGGGCACCTGAATCAGCCATCATGAATATATTGTTGTACTTGTCAAGGCCGCCAAGAAGTGCCTTTGTAAGTTCCTTATCTGCTGCCTCCCAGACACCTACTACTGACAGATATCTCTCTTCATCAGTAAGAAGACCCCTTCTGTACTTCTTTGTAATTCCATCAACCTTGTCCTGAGCTTCTGAAAGAATCTGCTTCTTTGACTCAGGCACCTTCATATCTGAAATTGAAACTGATATAGCTCCAACTGTTGAGTACTTGTAACCTATAGCCTTTACATGGTCAAGAACCTCTGCGGTCTTTGTAGCACCATGTATGTTGATACACTTATCAAGTATTGGCTTAAGCTGCTTCTTACCAACATGGAAATCAATCTCAAGCTTTAATGCATTTTCAGGATTCTCTCTGTCTACATAGCCGAGATCCTGTGGAATGATCTCATTGAAGAGAAGACGTCCAAGTGTTGTATCAATAACACCTGTTATAACTTCTCCGTTATCTCTTGTAACACTTCTTCTTACATGTATCTTTGAGTGAAGTGTGATCTCCTTGTTCTCATACGCAAGGATAGCTTCATTCTTTGACTTAAAGTACTTACCTTCTCCGATCTCGCCATCCTTCTCCATTGTAAGGTAGTAAATACCAAGTACCATATCCTGTGAAGGAACGGCTACAGGTGCACCGTCAGATGGCTTAAGAAGGTTGTTAGGTGAAAGAAGCATAAATCTACACTCGGCCTGAGCCTCAACTGTAAGCGGAAGGTGGACAGCCATCTGGTCTCCATCGAAGTCCGCATTGAAAGCTGTACATACAAGTGGATGCAGCTTAATAGCCTTACCCTCTACAAGTATTGGCTCGAAAGCCTGTATACCAAGTCTGTGGAGTGTAGGAGCACGGTTAAGCATAACTGGATGCTCTTTAATAACATCCTCAAGTACATCCCATACTTCCGGCTCAAGCTTCTCCACCATCTTCTTTGCTGCCTTGATATTATTTGCAATACCGCTGGCTGTGAGTTCCTTCATAACAAATGGCTTGAATAACTCAATAGCCATCTCTTTAGGAAGACCACACTGGTAAATCTTAAGCTCTGGTCCTACTACGATAACTGAACGTCCTGAGTAGTCAACTCGCTTACCAAGAAGGTTCTGTCTGAAACGTCCCTGCTTACCCTTTAATAAATCTGATAAGTGACTTAAGTGCTCTGTTACCAGGGCCTGTTACAGCACGGCCTCTACGTCCGTTATCGATAAGAGCATCAACAGCTTCCTGAAGCATTCTCTTCTCATTACGTACAATGATTTCAGGAGCGCCAAGCTCAAGAAGTCTTGCAAGTCTGTTATTTCTGTTAATAATTCTTCTATAGAGATCATTAAGATCTGAAGTTGCAAAACGTCCACCATCAAGCTGGACCATAGGTCTTAAATCTGGTGGTATTACAGGGATAACATCCATTATCATCCATTCAGGTCTGTTCTCTGAATTTCTGAAGGCTTCTACAGCCTCAAGTCTCTTATATGATCCTTGCTCTCTTCTGTCCGCTTGAGTTAGCAAGCTCAGCCTTTAACTCTTCGCTTTCCTTATCAAGGTCTACATTCTGGAGAAGTTCCTTAACAGATTCTGCACCCATGCCTGCACGGAATGCCGAATATCCGAAGTCTTCCTCAGCCTTTCTGAACTCCTGCTCAGTTAAGACCTGCTTGTAATAAGGCTTGTATTTCCAGGATCAAGTACTATATATGAAGCGAAGTACAGGACCTTCTCAAGTACCCTTGGTGATATATCAAGAATAAGACCCATTCTGCTAGGGATTCCCTTAAAATACCAGATATGTGAAACTGGAGGCTGCAAGCTGAATATGTCCCATACGATCTCTACGCACGTTAGACTTTGTAACCTCAACGCCACATCTGTCACAGATGATACCTTTATATCTGATCTTCTTGTACTTACCGCAATGACACTCCCAGTCCTTGCTAGGTCCAAATATTCTCTCGCAGAACAAACCGTCTTTCTCAGGCTTAAGTGTTCTGTAGTTAATAGTCTCCGGCTTCTTTACCTCACCATGAGACCACTCTCTAATCTTGTCAGGAGATGCAAGTCCAATTCTAATTGCATCAAAGCTTAATGCCTGTTCCTGTTCAGCAGCATCATAATTATTCTCTGGCATTTTTACGATCTCCCTTCTTTAAAAATTATCATCATCATAGCTATCTTCAAATGTTTCATCTGTGTAGCTGTCATCTGTGTACTCATCTTCTGTGAGAGATGTAAGTTCATCATTCTCATCTGTTCCTGAGAAGCCTGCCTGCTCGAACTCTGAACCGTCTACGTCAGAACGCTCTACATCGATCATTCTCTTAACATTCTCATCATAGCTCTCTATTGTCTCACCGAGATCAACCTCTGTCATATCTTCCTTAACCACTCTTACATCAAGACCAAGTGACTGGAACTCCTTAAGAAGTACCTTGAATGACTCCGGTATACCAGGTGTAGGAATATTCTCACCCTTAATAATAGCCTCGTAAGTCTTAACTCGTCCTACAACATCATCAGACTTAACAGTAAGGATCTCCTGAAGAGTGTAAGCAGCACCATAAGCCTCAAGTGCCCAAACTTCCATCTCTCCGAATCTCTGTCCACCGAACTGTGCCTTACCACCAAGTGGCTGCTGTGTTACAAGTGAGTAAGGACCAGTTGAACGTGCATGGATCTTATCATCAACCAGATGGTGGAGCTTCAGGTAATGCATGTAACCAATAGTTACAGGACTGTCAAATTCCTCACCTGTTCTACCATCTCTAAGCTGTACCTTACCGGTTCTGTCTATTGGAACGCCCTTCCACTCTTCTCTGTGGTCTCTGTTCTCCCAGAGGTAATTCATAACCTCATCTGAGATCTTATCCACATACTTGTCATGGAACTCATCCCATTCTGAATTTGCATAATCATTTGCCATCTCAAGAGTGTCCATAATATCGTACTCGTCTGCACCGTTAAATACAGGAGTTGATACCTTAAATCCGAGAACCTGGGAAGCAAGTCCAAGATGGATCTCAAGAACCTGTCCGATGTTCATTCGGGAAGGAACGCCCAGTGGGTTAAGCACGATATCAAGAGGACGTCCATTTGGAAGGAATGGCATATCTTCTACAGGAAGCACACGGGAAATTACACCCTTGTTACCATGTCGGCCGGCCATCTTATCTCCCACCTGGATCTTTCTCTTCTGTGCTATATAAACTCGTACTGACTTATTTACTCCAGGTGGAAGCTCGTCTCCGTTCTCCCTGGTAAATATCTTTGTATCCATAACAACACCGAAAGCTCCGTGTGGAACCTTAAGTGATGTATCTCTTACTTCTCTTGCTTTCTCACCAAAGATAGCTCGAAGAAGTCTCTCCTCAGCAGTAAGCTCTGTCTCTCCCTTAGGAGTAACCTTTCCAACAAGAATATCTCCGGCTCGGACCTCAGCACCTATTCTGATGATACCATTCTCATCAAGATCCTTAAGTGCATCATTGGAAAGTCCTGCAAGATCTCTTGTAATCTCTTCCTGTCCAAGCTTCGTGTCTCTCGCTTCGCACTCATACTCTTCAATATGAATAGATGTATATACATCATCTCTTACAAGTCTCTCACTAAGAAGAACAGCATCCTCGTAGTTGTATCCTTCCCATGTCATGAAACCGATAAGTGGGTTCTTACCAAGTGCGATCTCACCACCGGATGTTGAAGGTCCATCAGCAATAACCTGACCTGCCTTAACACGATCACCCTTGAATACGATAGGTCTCTGGTTATAGCAGTTACCCTGGTTACTTCTTGCGAACTTGATTATATGGTATACATCCTTATTTCCATCGTCTGCCTTAATACATATCTCTGTGCTTGTTGAATACTCAACCACACCATCTCTCTTAGCCACTACACAGACACCTGAGTCTACGGCAGCCTTTGCTTCCATTCCTGTTCCTACAACTGCTGACTCTGTAAGCATAAGAGGAACCGCCTGACGCTGCATGTTAGAACCCATGAGGGCACGTGTAGCATCATCGTTCTGAAGGAATGGGATCATTGATGTAGCAACTGAGAATACCATCTTAGGTGATACATCCATAAGATCAACCTTTGACTTAGGGAACTCAGTTGTATCCTCTCTGAAACGACCGGATACTGTGTTTTTAACAAAGTGTCCGTCCTCATCTATCTGTTCGTTAGCCTGTACTACTCTGTAATTATCCTCCTCGTCTGCTGTAAGGTAGATAACCTCATCAGTAACGACAGGATTTGAAGGTCTTGTCAAGCTTTCTGTATGGAGCTTCTACGAAACCATACTCATTAATTCTTGCATATGATGCAAGAGAGTTAATAAGTCCGATGTTAGGACCTTCAGGAGTCTCGATAGGACACATTCTACCATAATGAGTATAGTGTACATCTCGAACCTCGAAACCTGCTCGATCTCTTGAAAGACCACCAGGACCAAGGGCTGAAAGTCTTCTCTTATGTGTAAGCTCTGACAGCGGGTTGTTCTGGTCCATGAACTGTGACAGCTGTGAACTGCCAAAGAACTCCTTGATAGCTGCTGTTACAGGCTTGATATTTATAAGTGACTGTGGAGTTATTGACTCAATATCCTGAGTTGTCATTCTCTCTCTTACCACTCTCTCAAGTCTTGAAAGACCGATTCTGAACTGGTTCTGAAGAAGTTCTCCTACAGCTCTGATACGTCTGTTTCCAAGGTGATCGATATCATCCTTAGTACCAACACCATATTCAAGGTGCATATTATAATTAATAGAAGCAATAATGTCTTCTTTTGTAATATGCTTTGGAACAAGATTGTTAATATCTCTCTCCATTGCCTTCTTGAGTTCTTCTTCGTCATCATACTCCTCAAGAAGTTTTACAAGCTCAGGATAATATACATCCTCTGAAATTCCTATTTCCTTAGGATCAAATCCAACATACTTTGACGCGTCTACCGCCATATTTGAAAGAACCTTAACATTTCTCTCCTCTGTCTGCACCATAACATATGGAACAGCAGCATCCTGGATCTCCTCCGCAACTTCCTTTGTAAGAGTCTCACCTGCCGGAGCGATAATCTCACCTGTGGAAGGATCGATAGCGTCCTCTGCAAGCACCCTGTCCTGCAAGTCTGCTCTTAAATGAAAGTTTCTTATTAAACTTGTAACGTCCGACCTTAGCAAGGTCATACCTTCTAGGATCAAAGAACATTGCATTGATAAGGCTCTCTGCACTTTCTACTGCAAGTGGCTCGCCCGGTCTGATCTTCTTATATAACTCAAGAAGACCATCCTGATAGTTATCAGATGGATCCTTTTCTATACTTGCAAGAATCTTAGGCTCCTCGCCAAACAAATCTATGATCTCGGCATTTGTACCGATTCCTAATGAACGGATAAGTACTGTGATAGGTACCTTTCTTGTTCTGTCTACACGCACTGAGAAAACATCATTAGAGTCTGTCTCGTACTCTAACCATGCACCTCTGTTTGGTATTACTGTACATGAATATAATTTCTTACCGATCTTATCATGTGTAATATCATAATATATACCAGGTGAACGTACTAACTGGCTTACAATTACACGTTCTGCACCATTAATTACAAAAGTACCAGTTTCTGTCATAATAGGAAGATCGCCCATGAATATTTCATGCTCAGGCATATCCTTTGCATCGTTTGTTCTGAGACGAACCTTAACCTTCATAGGTGCTGCATAAGTTGCATCTCTTTCCTTACATTCCTCGATACTGTACTTAACATCATCTTCACACAACTGGAAATCTACAAATTCCAGACTAAGCTGACCTGTATAATCAGTAATTGGAGAAATATCTCTAAATACCTCTTTAAGGCCATCTTCAAGGAACCACTTGTAAGAGTTCTTCTGCACCTCAATAAAGTTAGGCATCTCGAGAACATCTTTCTGCTTAGCGTAGCTCATTCTGATTCCATTACCGGATTCGACAGGATTAATTCTGTTCTTTTCCATCTGACACATTCACCCCTTGGAATTTATTTTTCAAGCTTTAATTTGGCCAAATTATCTGCGCATAACTAAAATAAAGCCGCGTCCTATGCGTGAGCAAACCAACCCACAATAGTGACATTATATCATGCTACCATGTATCTATTAAATTGTCAACACTTAATTGGATTTTTTTAAATTTGTTCTTTAGATTTTTTAAGATTTTAGAAATTAGGATTTTATCCGTCTTTATTGATCACCATTTATCAGCAATCTGTTAATTCATATAGATGAAAAAACGGTCTGACCGACTCAGAGGTCGGCCAAACCGAAAAATATTCAGATTTATAAATCTGTTAAAATTACTTTAATGTAACCTTAGCTCCAACTTCCTCAAGCTTCTTCTTGATCTCCTCAGCCTCTTCCTTAGAAGCGCCTTCCTTAATTACTGTAGGAGCTCCTGTTACCATATCCTTAGCTTCCTTAAGACCAGCACCTGTGATCTCACGAACAGCCTTGATTACAGGAACGCCTGAGCCCTCTGTAAGCTCAACGTCAAATGAATCCTTCTCCTCTGCTGCTGGAGCTGCTCCACCTGCTGCAACTACAACACCAGCTGCTGCTGATACGCCGAATTCCTCTTCACATGCCTTAACAAGATCATTTAACTCTAAAACTGATAAACCTTTGATTACTTCAATAATTTCCTGAGTTGTCATTTTAATTTCCTCCATTAATTAAATATTTTTTGTTCGTTCTTCTGCATTAATATACAGAAATAATAAATTCTGATTATAAATCCTAAGCTTCCTCGCTCTGCAATCTGCTTGATAACACGAGCAAGTTTGTAATAGGTGACTGGATACTTCCAAGTAACTTTGAAAGAAGTTCCTCTCTTGATGGGATCTAGCGATTGTAGCGATACCTGCTGCATCGTAGAACACACCTTCAACAACGCCGCCCTTTAACTCAAGAGCAGTTATAAACTTATAAACCACACCAGCTTCTCTTAACTGTAAGACCGCTGTAGTTAACTACAACAACGCCCTGAGCGCCGTCAAAGTTATCTTTAATCTCATCGATAGTAGATGTCTTAAGGCCTACATTCTTTAAAATAGCCATGAATAATTACCTCCTGTTAGATTCTTGCTTCATATAGAAGCGATTTTGCCTAAGTGAAGATTATTCGTCTATAGTTTCCCTACAAACAAAACCCTCTCTGCCAGCGACAGAGAGGGAATAATTAATCAAATCCTTAAATCCTCGGTAGGCGTGTTACCTTTAACCATCATCAGTAATACTGAATCCGGACCTGCTGTCTACGGCAAAATATTATGTTAACAGCAAAATGCTGCTCACAAGCTGATAGTATACTATCAAAATATATTAATGTCAACCGTTTTTAATCAAAAATCTGATTAACCCACATACTTGGCTGTGCTTAACTTAACACCAGGTCCCATAGTAGAAGTGAGAACTACACTTCTAAGATAAGCTCCCTTAAGTGAAGATGGCTTAGCCTTAACGATTGCATCCATAATAGCCTGGAAGTTGTCTGATAACTGCTCCTCTGTGAATGAAGCCTTACCAATTGGCACGTGAATGATATTAGTCTTATCAAGTCTGTATTCGATCTTACCAGCCTTAATATCATTAACAGCTTTTGTTACGTCCATAGTAACTGTACCAGCCTTAGGGTTTGGCATTAATCCCTTAGGACCAAGTACTCGACCGAGACGACCAACAACGCCCATCATATCAGGTGTTGCAACAACAACATCAAAATCGAACCAGTTGTCATTCTGGATCTTAGGAATAAGTTCCTCGCCACCAACGAAATCTGCACCAGCTGCTTCAGCTTCATCAGCCTTAGCGCCCTTAGCAAATACTAAAACCTTAACAGTCTTACCTGTTCCGTGTGGAAGAACAACAGCTCCTCTGATCTGCTGCTCAGCGTGACGTCCATCACAACCTGTTCTGATATGAGCTTCGATAGTCTCATCGAACTTTGCAGCTGCGCTCTTCTTTACTAAAGAAACTGCGTCAGCTGCTTCATATAATGTCTGGCGGTCAATATTCTTGGCTGCCTCTACGTATTTCTTTCCTCTTTTCATTATAAACCTCCTAGTGGTGTTATCGGAAGGATTCTATCTTTCCTCCCACAATAATCATGAATCAAATGTAGATTAGTCTTCTACAACGATACCCATACTCTTAGCAGTACCTTCGATCATAGATGTAGCTGCTTCGATAGTAGCTGCATTAAGATCTGGCATCTTAAGTTCAGCGATCTTCTGAACTTCAGCTCTCTTGATTGTGGCAACCTTAGTCTTGTTAGGAACACCTGAACCTGACTTAATGTTGCAAGCCTTCTTAAGAAGAACTGCAGCAGGTGGAGTCTTTGTGATGAAGCTGAAGCTTCTATCAGCATAAACTGTAATAACTACAGGGATGATTAAGTCACCCTGATCTGCTGTCTTTGCATTAAACTGCTTTGTAAATTCTACAATGTTAACACCGTGCTGACCAAGTGCTGGACCAACTGGTGGAGCTGGTGTAGCCTTGCCGGCAGGAATCTGTAATTTAATATAACCTGTTACTTTCTTTGCCATTTTGGCACCTCCTAAAAATAAATGTGGTAATTGGCGACCATAATAATGTTACCCGCTATCCATACTCCAAGAATTGACCATCAGGCAATTCTTGTGAATGAATTTACGCAGTAAATTCATTCTGGTCTCCCACGTCCCAGGATCGGGACTGCTTCTTACAATAACTTCACGTCTGTGAAGTCAACTTCGACCGGTGTTTCACGACCGAACATTTCAACATTAATAGTGACACACTGCTTGCCCTCATTAATATTGGTAATCTCACCAACTGTATCTTCCCATGCACCAGAGAGGATCATAACCTTATCGCCGACCTTGCCAGCGAACTGGATAACAGGCTTAACTTCCTGTTCTTCCTCAAGGCTTATGCCGAGATTCTTAATTTCTGTTGGTGTAAGTGGTACTGGCTTTGATCCAGGACCAACAAAACCTGTAACACCTCTTGTGTTTCTGACAACATACCAACTATCGTCGTTCATTACCATCTTCACAAGAACGTATCCAGGAAACATTTTCTTCTGAGCAGCTTTCTTAGAGCCATCCTTAATCTCCACTACTGTTTCAAGTGGAACGATAACTTCAAGAATCTGATCGTGAAGATTTCTGTTTTCAACTGTCTTCTCAATGTTAGCCTTCACCTTGTTCTCATAACCTGAGTAAGTGTGAACTACATACCATTTTGCGTCATCCATACAATCACCTATCCCTTATTTTACAATGAATTCAATTCCAAAGCGAACAATTAAATCCACAACTGCAATGATTACACCTAATAATACGGACACAGCCAATACAGCTACGGTTTCCTTAGTAAGCGACTGACGGTCTGGCCAAATAATTTTTGAAAATTCAGCTTTCAAACCTTTGAACCAGTTCTTTTTCTGCTTCTTAGCTTTTACAGTATCACCCATGAAATACTCCTCACTGATACTAATTACTTTGTTTCCTTGTGTAATGTGTGTGACTTACAGAACTTACAATACTTCTTTGTTTCCATTCTGTCTGGATGAGCTTTCTTTTCCTTAGTCATGTTGTAATTGCGCTGTTTACACTCAGTACATGCCAATGTTATCTTTACTGTTGGGTTGTTGAAATTCAGGCACAACTTCCACCAAATCTGCTGTGTCAAGCGATTCTGATGCTGTATCAGCACAGTACATCGGAGATTCGAGCCTTGCCTCAGATGATGAATCATTTGACATAAATGTAAAGCAGCTTGCAGCATCCCAGATTAATACCGGCAACTATCTGCAGCCTCGTTCCAGACTTGTAAAAGCAGGTGATTATTCCTTTGATCTGTCTATTAATAATGTAACTTATGAATTCCAGTTTAGTGTGGAGAGCAGTGAAACCTTAAACAACATACAGAATAAGCTTGCAAGGCTTATAAACAGATCAAACATCGGACTTACTGCAACTATCAAGGAAGACAATCTTGGCAACACAGCCATAAACATAGAGTCCGAAGCAACCGGAATCAGCGGTTCCTCACCTGTTATATTCAAGATTGAACCAAGCCAGAACAGCGATAAGACTGATGTATCTGACAACGCTGCATTGATAAGCACTCTTGGACTTGACCGTGTTGCACAATATCCTTCAAACGCAATATTTAACATAAACGATGAAGAACGTTCTTCCATGAATAACCTTGTAACAATCAACAAGTCATATGCACTTGAACTTTCAGAGGTTACAGATAATCCAGTAACTATCAGCCTCAAAGCTGATGCTGATTCAATAGCAGAAAGTATTAATGAACTGGTATCAGGATATAACAATCTTATATCTGCTGCCAACGACAAAGCCAACAATCAGTTCCAGGGTACAGAACGCCTTCACAAAAGAAATAACTGCTATAGCACGTTCACACAAAAAACAGCTTGAAAGCAACGGACTTACTCTTAACAAGGATGGAACAATAAGCACTAACAAAGAAGTTCTAAGCAAGGCTGCTGATGACAACCAGTTAAGCAAAGTTTTTGAAAGTCTTAACTCATTCAAAGACTCTATTAAAACAAAGGCTGAAAATATAGCACTTAATCCTATGGACTATGTCAACAATAAGATTATTGCTTATAAAAACCCTACCCGTACATACAATGATCCGTATAACCTTTCAGCTTATACTGGCATGATGTTTAACGGATACATATAAATATATTGTTTAGCACAGTTGATTCATATTATTTATTTTGACGTATTTTATTGATGTATTTATATTGACGAACGGACGCTATAAGGCTTGTGAAGTATTTTAAGAATAATTCTACAGTCACCAGAAAGCTGATTGGATATTTCTAAGATATTCCATGTAGGTATTGTTTCCAGACGCAACCGCTCATACGAAACATCCGTGTTTCGTTTTCGCTCGATTTGACCTCCATGTCAAATCGTTGCTGGATATCGAAGGAATATCTAAGAACTATCACAATCAGCTTTCAAGTGTTCCTTGCGCATTATTCTTAAAATACCTCACAAGCCTTATGGCTGTCTTTGACATAATATAGTATTAAAATTCAACTACGTTGATACAGTGAAAAGCCAGAAAAAGGTGGGATTGAGTACCTCGTGCTCAATCCCACCTTTGTATTTTATATTGAAATGGTGAAAATTTCACTCTATTTGCAAAATTTACAATCCAGGTCATATTTCACTGCTTGGGTCATATTCGTTGCAAGAAAAGGAAGAAAAATGTATCTATGCTTCTGTAATATTCTTTGCTGCCTCTCCATAAGCCCTTATGAAGTCCTTTATATCTTCAAGTGCTGCTGCCTTATCTTTATCAACACTGCCCTTAAGTGCAGCTCCAAGCTTCTCAACAGCTTTATTTACCTCTGTTTCATCTATATCTGAGTGCTCCTTTACAAGCGTGCGTGTTGCGTTATACATCTCTAATGTGTTGTTAACCGCATCTACTGTCATTCTAAGATACTCATCTGTATCATCCTTCTTAGCACCTTTAAGCTCAGGAATAACAGTATCTATACTGTGAAGCACCTTCATGCAATAATCCTTAGCTTCTCCTAACACCTCTAACTGCTTACTTCTTATATCCTCCATGATATACTACCTCTCATTCTAATAATAATATTATTATACCATCATGTTTACTATCGGTTCATAATACACGATAAATATATCGGCACACGCCAGTCATTCTTAACCCCGGCATACCAGATATCACCCTTTCACCCTTTATCCATGAACTTTCTATCCAACATCTGTCAGATCAACCATTAAATCATCAACAGCATCCTGATCTATATCTCCATTATCAAGTCTTGGCAACGGCTCCTTTATAAGCTTAACCTTCTGTATCTCCCAGCGGAATCCCTTTCTTTCATTATATCTGTTGATAAGCCTTACAAAACGGTCTATCCTTGCTTCCTTATCTATAGGTACTATCAATGCTGTGAGTTTATCATTATACAAGGTTACATAACTTTCTGAAACACCATCAAGTGCTGTGATTTCCCTTATTGTAACAGTACGGCTTATCTTCTCACCTGTTGGAAGAAGAATAATCTCAGGGTTACGCTTAAGAAGCACAAGACGTCCCTTCTCGTTAATCCTTCCAAGATCGCCTGTATGATACACACCATCCTTTAGTACACGTGCTGTATAAGCTTCATCCTTATCATAACCCTTCATGACACAATCTCCGCTGACAAGAATCTCACCATCAGCTGCGATTGTAACCTGCGTTTCACCAAACAGCTTATAAGTACCGTCCATTGTATCATTTATTCCTATACAGCCAGATGTTTCTGTCATGCCATATACATTATATATCTTTAAGTCCCTGTCACTTAAAGCCTCAAAAAGCCTGAACGGACAGCTGGCACCAACGATAATAACCGTCCTTAAATCGTTGTTAAATGCTTTGATTCTCTTTAAATAATCTATCATAGATGGTGAACCAGGAAGAATTGTAGGATTATAATAATATGTGTCCGCATCTATATGCCTTAAGCCTCTTCCTATGCACACACACGCACCATTATGCAACGGCCATATAAGACTATATATATAACCAAATATATGATGAAGTGCTATCTGTGCCAGAACCTTATCATTCTCTTCGCATAAGCAGAACTCATTAATCTCATTGATAGTATTAAAAATATTAGATACAGTAAGGACTACTGCTTTATCACACTCCTGTGGAACAGCCGTAAGCATAAGTATATTGCCCTCCACAGCCGAATCCTCATCATACACAAAGCCTTCCACATCATCCTTTTCGGCATCCGGTATCATAATCGCGTTACTATCTGCAAGAATATACTGATTCGTAGATGTAAGTACATAGTCAACCCCGACCTTTTTTAAGTATATCGTTGCGGGTATTCTGTGGCAGAAAGAAATCAACAAGCATAACATCCTTACCAGCAAGTATTATACCAAACATATTAACAATCCACCTGTATGATGAAGGTCCATATAATGCAATACGGTTTCCTGTAAATTTCTTAAGGTGAAGTGCTTTCTTACATACATCCTCAAAAAGCTTGCTATATGAAATAGTCATAGTATCATATATTATAGCTTCCTTGTTAGGATATTTCTCTGCATTATTTTTAAGCATTTTATAAAATGAATTAAGCTTTTCCATAATCTGTACAACCTGCCTCTTATAATCTTTCTCAATATGCATTACTAAATTCTCATAATCTGGCTTTATGATATTACTTATATGCCTTTATTGTAAGTTAATCAATGATTTTATACAAGCATAATTATAACATTCCTGACAAAATTTTATTCATTCTTTTTTCAAATGTACATTCACTCTTTACCTTTTCATATCCATTGCTCGCTATCCTTAGGCGCTCATCATCATGTGACAGATAATAATCCACCTTTGCAATAAGATCAGGAATATCCTCATATATTACAAGTTCCCTTCCATCCTCAAAGTTCTCTGCTATCTCCTGCTGGTAATTCGTTATAAGAAAGCCTCCACAGCCCAAAACATCAAACACCCTTAACGGAATCCCTGACTGTATAATCTTTAAAGATATATTTAGGTTAATCTTTGCCTGATTAAAAGCAAGCGGCATCTGATTATAATAATCCACCGGACCACACTGGTTAAGTCCTGACAGCCTGTCATCCTTATCAGTTGAATAAAGATTAACCCTGCACCTGTTCTGCAGCAGCGCAAGTGCCTTATAACGCTCTCTCCCCGTAACCTCAGTTGCAAGCGCATAAGTAACCTCCGGCTTAATAACAGAATAAGTTCCACCTGATACTTTCGCAAAGTTATCATTGATACATTTCATAATATTATCATTCACACAATCATCTATAATATATCCCCCATATATCTTCTCCTGTGTAGATACTATACCTTCAAGATAGCCCCTTGTATACTCATCCTGATACTTGCTTATATACTGATAATCCGACCTGTAAAGCTTGCCTACAAATGCAACATCACATGCATAAGTCGGTAAAACGTTGTTATTACATAATATACTTTCCTGCAAAATGCCTGTGTCTTTAAACTCAGCCCGTTCATTAACAGCCACATCACTAATACAAGAATTTCCAACATTGTTTGTAACATTGTTCACAACATTACCAAATGCATTATTAATAGCCTCGGCAAAGATATCAGTATCAACAGCAAGTGGCATATGTCCAGCACCTCTTACTCCTTGCTTTGCATAGCTTTCAGCCTGGATTCTGTCAAAAAAATATATGATATTGCAGTCATTCTTTAACGCAGCTGTCCTTCTTATATTGACAGGGCAGTCATATACCCATGATATGTACTTAAGCTTCCTGTATCTATCTGTATTAAACTCAGACACTAATCTGCTGCATACATCCGATACCATAGGAATAAAATTCACTGAAAATACAGCATCATATGTAACATTACTATTCTTAAGATAGTCAGACAGCTTTTTCTCAAGCTCACCATCATTATCCCAGTCTTTCATGTCATAGTAAAACACATCATAGCTTACATTCATCTTCTTTAATGCATTCTCTATGCCCTTCTGCATGAATGCGAACCATTGGAAAAATAATATATTCATGTTCCTATCACCCTCTTTGCTTCTATTGTATACCATCATATAGTATTGTACATTTTTCATCTGGCATCTGTCTATGACACCTGTTACATTCTTATGATATTCTCATAACATTCTCATGGCAAAACCTTACTGAATTATAATACAATGGAATACCAGTTACGTAAACAATCACTATGAATCCAACGCACAAAATCTTTACTCCATCTTATACTGATATAATCATAAATTAAACATATATTTAATTTATGATTATAATGAGCACTAAAGTGCTCATCTTAAAAAGTTCCTTACGGAATTTTATATTCACTGAAAAACTGCACAAAATTTATGATATAATATCAGAGATAAAATAAAAATAATACGAGGAATACTATGAGAATTCTTGAATTTGAGAACCACCACTTTGGTGTTGAAGATATTAAAGAAGCCCTTACTGAGATGGGGCATGAATTAACAGTTGTATCAACACCACTTTTTCTGGAAAGAGCAAGCGAAGAGTTTGATAAGCTTTTTGAAGAACAGATTACAGGACAGCACTACGATGCCGTATTCAGCTTTAATTACAGTGCCGCCGTATCTACTAACTGCAACCGCCACAACATTCCATACATATCATGGATATACGACAGCCCGCTTCTTACACTGTATTCATACACTATAACCAACCCCTGCAATTACATATTCTTATTCGACAGTGAACAATATCTACAGCTTAAGAATGGGGGAATAAATACAGTATATTATATGCCTCTTGCTGTCAACACTGCACGTCTTGACCGTATGCCAATGAACACCAGGGTTCATCAGGTATTTGACAGTGATGTATCATTTGTCGGCTCTATGTACAACGAAAAAGGCAATTTCTATGAAAGACTAGAGAATATATCTCCATATGTTAAGGGCTACCTCGATGCTGTAATAAATGCACAACAACATATATATGGTGCTAATTTCCTTGAAGATGTACTTTCTCCTGACATAATTAAAGCCATACAGGAAATAACACCTTACACACCTAATAAAGATGGCATTGAAACTCCTTCTTATGTATATGCGAATTATTTTCTTGCAAGAAAGGTCACACAGAATGAACGCTTTGAGATATTAAAGGCTGTATCTGACCATTTTACAACCAAACTTTATACACACAACCCAACTCCAGAGCTTCCTGATGTGATTAACAAAGGACCTATTGATTTCTACGACAATATGCCTTATGTATTCAAATGCAGCAAAATCAACCTGAATATCACTCTGAGAAGCATTAAATCAGGTATTCCGCTCCGCTGTATGGATATTATGGGTGCCGGTGGATTTCTACTCACTAATTATCAGGCAGATTTCCTTGAATACTTCACACCTGATAAGGACTTTGTATATTACGAATCAATTGATGACCTTATCAGAAAATGTGATTACTACATAAAGCACGAAGATGAACGTAAGGCTATCGCGCTAAATGGTTACAATAAAGTTAAAGAATTCCACAATTATAAGGTCAGGTTAAATGATATATTCAAAATTGCTGGGTTGATTTAATATCATAATTGTAATTTATAAGCCTCTTAAGATACTCTCTGCCCTATTATCCCAAATATGTTCTTTAGAGGCTTTTATATATATGCGTTCTGTGCTATACTCTCTCTTAAGCTGTCATTTGCAAGTAATTCTCTTACTACATCTGGCAGCTTTTCAAGATGTTCAAGATTAAACGTAACAATATCCTCATAATTGTTAAATTCTCTATCCAGATATTCTGTTCTCTCACTTAAGCATACCGCACCAGACAGGCATATATTAGCTATTCTTTCCGTCATTCCTGCCTTATGCCAGGTCATCACATTAAGTCCTATCTTAGATCTGCCCCATATTTCAAGGGACTCATCTACATTTACAGCATCATGCTTTATGAGATTATCTTTGCCAAGTCCCGAATATCTGTCCCAGGTATCTCCAAATACATCAATCTTAATACCTGCTGCCAAAAGTGTCTCAAGCACCTTCGTCCTATAGTAATTAACTATATTGCGGCATACATCCTGCAAAGAATCAAGCAGTGAAAGAAACTTTTGCTCATCAATATTAAAATCTTTGTATACAAGAAGCTCTTTAAGCCCCTGTTCAAATGTTATATTAGGATGTGCTTTCATATACTCATAATATTCTTTTTGAAACTCATCTTTAATAACACTCTCATCTACATAATTACACGCCCCGATAAACACTATATCAAATGGTCTGTCCTTATTAGCCGCCCATCCAGCATCTTCTCCTGCCGGCGGAAGCTGCAAAGCATTGACCGCGCCAAAATGCTCCTCTATAAATTCAGCATAATATCTATCCTGGCATAAAAGATAATATTTATCATCTATTCCTTCAAACAAATTTCCAAAATACATTGGATTATCAAACCAGAAAATGTACTTAGGACATTTCATCTTTCTAAAATAGTCTTTAAATAACACAATAGACTGAAAACCTATAAAACCCTTTAATGAATTATCCTCAATATCAGATAGATTTACAGTCATTCCATAACTTCCATCAGATGTTATTACAGCCTGTCCTTTTTTGATAAGAGACTTGGTTATATCACCTGCAAATCTTCTTAATACTCCATGGCACGTATTATCGCCCATAATTACATAAAATGGTGCTGTATTAATCTTAATCTTTGCAAACAGCTCATCATTATTAAGTATTTCCAATAACTGTCCGTTGTATAAATCTGCACACCCTTTACTGTCAGCATATGCCTTCATTGCATATATTGCATTTTCAAGCAGTCCTTTGTGTGTCAATTCTTTCATATAAAGCTTTAAAACATAAGCATATGTAAGGAATTGGGCAGCTGTCTGTTCATCTGATATGCCTGTCACATTATACGCTTCCTGTACGTCTGATGAACCCGCTGCATTATCTGCTTCCTGTATGTCTGATGAGCCTGCTTCCTGTGAAAATAAGTTCTCCTCGCTTGAACAAAGCACGCCATATATTCCATTGTAATTATACTTTTCTGCATAATATGCCACTCTTACCGCTAACTCATAATCGTCAGCCGTTAATTCTTCATTATAACAGCCTGTATACACGAGTATGCTTTTCTTAATAACCACACCATATACATTCATTTTAAAATAATCAATTATATTATTAAAATCCATCTCCCCTTCAGGCACATTTTCTCCAAATATAACCATACCATAATCCAGCAGGAAATCATTTTCTGTGATTATCTGTCTTATCTCTTCCTCACTTGTTACATTTTCATCAGCCAGTATCACATAATCTGCCTCTTCTGCCCCAATCATAAGATTTCTTTTAGCCGGACTTTTAAAATCCTCTCTATTAAAATCAAACCCTTTAATTATATCATTGTGATAACTGCTGTTTTTCCATATTATCCATCTCACTTTCTTATCTTTCCTATAAGAATTCTTATATTTATGTATATAACTTCGCCAGCTGCTTTACGCTTTCTTACTGGCAACACGTCTTTGTTTATGATAAAATATAATTCTCAATTACTTATATAGTATATATGCAAAGGAGAATTATGAACATACTTTTTATAGATATGGAAGTATATGCGAACCCGACATTATCGCTTCCTTTAAACACCTTGGTTTCAATATAACAGAAGATACAAGAGAAGTATACAACAAACAGCTTCTTCCATCAGACTGCATTAAGGGGCTTAACGAGCTTTTAAAGCAGAACACTTATTCTTTTATATTCTCAATTAACTTTTTTCCTTCAGTATCTGATGTATGTAATATATGGGGTATTCCGTATCTGTGCCTTATCGTGGACAGCCCTGTACTTGAATTATTCTCAACTTCATTAGCTAATCCCTGCAATAAGGTATTCTTATTCGACAGACAGTTGTACAACGATTTCCACCACATCAACCCTGACGGAATATTTCATATTCCACTTGCTACCAACGTCCGTGACAATTACGCTACTGCAACTATGGCAAGTGCTGCTGACAGAGCCAGATTTTCATCAGATATATCATTTATCGGCTCTTTATATTCAGAGAAATGTCTATATAACCAAATTACTCTTCCTGAAAAAATGCGTGGCTATGTAGACGGACTTATTGAAGCGCAGCTACTTGTATATGGATATAACTTCATCGAGGAATGTGTAACCCCTGAACTAATAGAAGCATTTTGCAAAGTCAGACCTGAGCTTATCAACTTTCCTGACAGTATGAAGGTTAATACAAAAGCTGTAATTGCACAGCATATTATAAGCGTAAAGGTGGCTGAACAGGAGCGGCTTCGTTACCTGAAAGCCTTATCTGAACATTTCAACGTAGACTTGTATACAGGCAGTGATACATACTCAATGCCACTAATTCATAATCGTGGTTTTGCTAAGACAAACACAGAAATGCCTATTATATTCCACCAAAGCAAAATCAACCTTAACTTAACAGCCAAATCAATACGAAGTGGTCTGTCTCTTCGCATATTTGACGTACTTGGCTGTGAAGGTTTTCTTATAACTAACTATCAGGCAGAACTGCCAGAACATTTTAATATAGGTGAAGATCTGGAAGCATATACAAGTCTTGATGACTTAATGGGAAAATGTGAATACTACCTTTCACACGATAAAGAACGCAGGGAAATAGCACATAATGGCTTTGAAAAAGTTAAAAAGTACCATACTTATGATATCAGGCTTACTCAGATGCTGGAGATTGCGTTTGGACTTAAATAACATTACAGCTGCAGGTTTTGTTTAATAACCTGCAGCTGTAATAATCACCATACATATTTGATTTATCATCAACGCTTTAAATTCTACACATTTCTTATCAGCTGTTCCACAATATTACCCCACACATAATTGTCTGCCACAATATCGAAGCCATTCTGAATTATCGCTTTCGCTTCATCAGAATTATCCAGATAATGCTTTATTAACTGAGGTATTTCTTCACACGCATCAAGTTTATAATAAACAATATCTTTCTTATCCTGAAAATGCTCTTTAAGCCACTTACTTGAATCCGTCAATGGTAAAGAACCTGACAGCAGGATATTAAATATTCTATCGTGAGTACCCGCCTTAAACCACGGCATAACATTAAGATTAATCTTCGCCTCTGCCATAACTGGAAGTGTCCTGGCAAATGGAACACGGTCATTAATAATATGCACATTGCTTAAATTAGCAGAAGGGTGATTTTCCCAGCCTCTTCCTAACAGCCATATATCAATTCCTGCTTCGGCTATTATTGAAATAATCTTCTCCCTGTAATACATTCTTGCCAGCCAGTCTATTGGTTCAGAAAATCTAAACAACTGCTTAACCTGCTCCTGTGCTAATGAAAGCTCCATCATATCAATAACATCAAGCACTGCCTGCTCCGTTGTTATACTATTATTGTCAATCATATACTCAGCAAGATTGTGATAAAAATACTCTGAGCAGTTCATTATCTTTAAATGCACTATCTATCTGGTCTAAGTAGCTCTGTGGTCTATAGTATGTACCAGAAAATAATACATCATATGGCCTGCTATCATAATCATCAAGACATAATTCTTTCCTATATGTGCCTGCGTGTGGCATAAATTCCACTTTGTATACAGTATCACTAAAATATTTTCTAACATAATCAACGTGATTATGATCACAGCAGAATTGCACATAATTTCTTGGGTGGTTCTGCATAGTCGGGTGAAATCTTAATGGGTGATCCATAAGAATATTAAGTGCCACTGTGTCCATAGAATCCCATAATTCTATAAACATATCTTCCTTCAGACCTATGCCATCAAAACCTATAGCTGCATCTGCTCTTACCGCCAAAAAGTCTGTAAACGCTTTAAAGGAATGTTCTCCCTCCTGATTACTTCTATTAAGGTCTAATATAAAGCATTGGTGATTTCTTTTTCCTAATTCTTCTACAATTCTGTCTGTAAAATAGTTAAAGGATTCTACACCAGAATAAAAAAGTACGAAGCGCATATTATGTCCTTTCCTCACTGTGATTATATAATCTTACGAGTGCTATAACTGGGATATTAAATCATAGTACAACTCATCCGCCCTCTTCTCCCAGCTATGAAATTGCAATGCTTTTTTTCGTCCCTCATCAGCAATCTTTTGCATTTTATATTTATCTGTAACTAAATCATTAATAATATGTGGAAGCTTGTCTATATCTTCTAGTTCAAACATAACAAGTTCATTATCTGTAAAATTCTCTTTCATATAGATGGAGGAATCTGTAACAGCAACAGCTCCAGCAAGCATTCCATTAAATACACGGTCATGTGTTCCGTCCTTAAACCACGTCATTGTATTAAGTACAATTTTACTATCATACATCAAATCAACAATTTCATCTGCTGACACTCTTCCTCTATAATCAAGATTTTCATTATCTATCCAATCGCAGACTTCCCAGCCAGTTCCGTATAATGTAACCTTAAAACCCGCATCTACAAGAGTCTTTACTGTCTTCTCCCTATAATAGGATACTGCCATCATATCAATATAATGTAACTTTTCAATAACATTTAATAACTCATTATCTGACAGAATAATTCCATTATGAAGCAGCCTTTCTTCTATCACATCTTCTGTTGTCCTATCGGGATTATTAATAAGCTCCTCATATGTCTCATTAGCAATTTTCTTTGCGTCAAATGTAAATTCCTTAAAAGTCAGGTTTGCTCTGTTCAATAAATTTATATGAGATACCGCCTGCATACAATATATCAATACTTCTTTCGCAGATAGGCTTTATTGATATATCCTTTGCTTTACCTCCATGTGGCAGAAATCCAACTATCGGAATCTGAGGATAAAATCTTTGAACAAATTTCATATGATTCCTATCAGGACATATAACAACAGCATTAGCTGGCGCATTATCCAATGCCTTCTTATGTATAAACGGATGATCCATAAGAATATTAATACATGGAATCTGTAACTGTTCCCATATATTCTGACCTTTTATAAGCTCCATATTAAACCCAAGATTATTAAAAGTCACAACTGCTTTTACTGGTTCTTTTATGAATTCACTCAGCTTTATCATTGAACCTTCCATATCCTGTGAATTAAATATCATAACTTCAAGTCCGATTTTTTCAAATTCTTTCTTTAGCTCATAAGTAAATATATCTAATGTATCGTATAGACCGACCATCAGAATAACTCTATCACGCATACTATTTCCTCTATTCTAAATTTAAAATATTTATAATATAATATTAAAATATTTCCAGTTATCTTTTACATTGTTCCGTAAGTTCTCTTATCTGTTTTTCTGCATTATTATCCGATATAGTTTCATCTATGAAGTCTGGTTGCCAATTCTATATAAAATGGCGTAAGCTTCGCATAGTCCCACCATAACTTTTCCAGATTATAATGAGTAACCTTTCCGTCCCATGGTTTATACCAGGCATAATGGATAATAGATATCTTGTCTCTAAGTGTCTCATATTTGATATCACAATAATACGCTATTCTTGCAAATAAATTATACATTTCAAACGGAACATACTTTACACTTTTTATGATGAACATAATTTAATATATCCTGGTCTGGTGCCTCCATTTTATAATTCCAGACATCTCTGGCTATTCCCATATAATAATCATAGTTATACTTATGTCGCATTTGTTCAATATTCATAAGTAAAACTCCCGAATTAAAATATCTATGATTATGAAGCTCTTCTGAACCGAATATTTTTCTGTACATAGGTCCATAATGCTCTGAACACAATTGCCACAATCATCTTCACAAGCTATTAAATCATTACCATCAAAATTCATATTATAAAATGCTTCCAAAGACTTATTGACAATAATATCTACATCAAAATAAAACATTCTTTTTACATTTGGTGGTAACACATCTAAAAGCATTAACCTGTAATATGCTTCTATACTCCACATCTTATCTGTGTACATTCTGCCAGCAAATTTATCTTTCTCTATATATAGCAGATAGATAGTTACATCGTATTTATCAAGGCAGTCCTTTAATCTTTGTATGTCTTTATCTGTCAATTCACTATGAAGAATATATACATCTATATGGCACGGATTATTTTAGCATAATGATGTCAGCATTACCCCTGTATACAAAAGGTACTTCCTGTTTAATGCAGTTGCTACATTCATTAATCCCATACCTCCTCATACCCTTCTTCTGATTCCTCCTGCGCTATTTCCACCATCTGTCTTGCTGTAAGCTTGCTTTGGTAAACCGGATTATTAAAAAGATTCTCATGATCTTCTCTTACGGAATGTGATTTTTCAAAAGATATTGCATAAAAATCTTTTGATAGCCAATCATAATCTCTTTGTGTTATAACTTCCGGGTGAAAATAATATCCTCCATACCTGAATGAGTGCCAATTACGATAATTATAAATATCTGGATAATTAACAGCCATATATGTACCAAATGTCTCAAATTCACTAAAGCTGTTCTCCTGTATATGCTCTAGTCTTATTGAATAAAGTATCTTCTCCCAAAACATTTTCCCTTTAACAGCAGCATTCTTCTCTATATCCTCAAGCATTTTAATAACATAATGACAGTCAAATATCATATGCTCTGATATAAATGACTTATCTATTGTCTTATTAAGATTAGGAAGCAGTTTATTCATCGTTGTAAAATATTCCTCGTGAAACTCATGCTTTAAATCAAAATATGGTCTGCCATCATCACCAAACATTGAAAAGTCCTTACAGGGAACTGTATCACCATCCCACGACATATAATACTTATCCTGACATACTCTGGCATATTGTAACTTTAGGAATTGCTGATAATACCAGCCAGCAATTCCTCTTGGCAATTCTCTTCCAAGCAGTATATCTGACATAATATCTCTAATACAATTGTATACATCATCAAATGGAATAATATCATTCTCATCAACAAAACCAGCTTTATCTCCTAACGATGACTGCGCCACCAGCTCACCTAATTCTTTACTTCCAACAAATAAGACTTTTCTTACCGGAAGATAATCAACTATCCTTTTATTATTACTCTCTACTCTTTTAAAGTCATTTGGTGTTACAACAACAATTGCATCATACAATTCAGTATCTGTCATATATTCCTCCTTGAATCATAATTATTATCCAGCACTAGCAAAACATATTAAAATGAATCGTTACACCTATCATTCAGCACAAGCTATTAATACATTCTTTCCTTCAAATGCCATACCGTAACATTTAATATTACTTTCATCTATACCTTTTACAAGCAGATTCTAATTTTTCACCAATTCATTAAACATAAGCTTGGTTTCGTAATTAGTTATTTTTAATTCATATTGTGGCATACAATTCTCTGGAAGTTTGGCATCTCCATATCCTATATAATTAACCACTGTCAAATATCCACTTGCTAACAACAAACTCCATATAGCATTATCATTTATTGATAATTGATTATATATAATCTGTTCATCAATCTCACATACAATACTCTCACCTTTAAACAGTGTTTCAAATAACTGTTTTATATTTCTGTCTCCTTATTGAATAAGCTTTGCAATAAGACCATTAGCGCTTGTGTTTGCCCAGTAAGTTCCCAACTGTTTCTTATCCAATAAATTAATAATAGACCATGGATTATATATATCCTTGCTATTACCAAACAAAAACATCATACCAACGCTTAACTTTATCCTTAATATCTGAAAGTCCATACTCATCTAATGCAGAAAATACTTCATCTTCTGTAAAACCATATACATCTGCATACTTTACCGAAGTGATCGTAACCACCTCCATATTATTAAAATCCGAAAATAGAGATTCTTTGCTAACTCGGTAATTCCTGTCATTAGACCTCTTTCCATTGCTGGATATGTCCCCATAATTTCTCTATATTCAGGATATTTCCATATATCCAAATGTTCAAATATAGCCGACTCGTTATAATATTGTATTGAAAAGAACCTCTTAAGCATACTAATAGTAAGTGTCTTGCCAAATCTTCGTTGTCTTGTAATTAATGTTACACTATCCATATTATCCCACCACTCTTTAATAAAACTGGTCTTATCTATATAGAAACAATTATTTTAATTATAACATATATACCATTATATCTGCTTTGAATTCTTTAAAAATCACACTTTTAATTTTAAAGATCACACAGAATTTTTATTTCGAATTAACAAAAAATCCATCATTATCAGATTAATTATATCTAATAATGATGGAATAACTAATTATTATCCCTTAATTCAGCCAACACCTCAGTATATGGCTTGTATGGATTCAGTATTATTCTATCTTCGTGATTATTCTTTTCCTTAACTGGTGTCATATAATCTCCATAATATTTTTTAAAATATAATCATAGCCTGTTGGCACTGGTATCTTAATATTCTCAAACTGCATATATATTGTATCCTCAAAGCAGTTCTTTGGGTACTTTCTATCATTACCTCTTATCTCATCATAATAATAACCAACTATATCTGATTGTCCATAATTCTCTAATGTAAGCTTTTCAAACAGCTTCTGTGACTGAATATAATCATTACACAATGCTACTGTATTATCAATTCCAAGATAATAATTCTCACCTGCTATTATGCCCTTCATAACATTAACCGGATTATTAATACAATTAAATAATTCTCTCTGAACAACTTTAAATTCTAAATTGCTATTTACCCCATCATTAAACTCATCAATAGGAAATATATCTATAAAAATCCCTGATTAAACTCTTCGGGCTTGTCCGGATATTCAATAGCAGTTGTTTCACTATTTCTTAGCTTAGAAAAAATCCACGTTCTGCCACAGGAATTATACCAATCCTGATAATAATACTTGCCACTAAACTCATCTTTAGCCACTTCTTTTAATCTGGCATAATCATCTCTTAACATGCATACATCTATATCATCGTCCCATGGTATGAACCCCTTATTCCTGACAGCTCCAAGTAATGTACCAAATGCAGCATAGTATTTAATATCATACTTCTTACAAACTCTATCTAATTCTGATAATAAATCCAATTCAACCGACCATACTTTCTTCATCAATGGTGAGACAATATAGCCATCACGGTTTTCTTCTTTTAAAAAAAATCATCATTCTTGTTATAATTCATACAAATTGAATGTTACCTCTTTCATTATTATGATTGTTCTTCATACTATTAATATTTTAAATATTAATTTTGTTGTCTTAATATATTAATCATATATTGATAAACCTTTTCTCCGCAAGAACCATCTAAATTAGCTGCAATTTTTGATTCCTTTTTTTTGCTTTTCTATTACCTCACCAAGATTATTATTTACCAAATCATCAAGAAAATCTTCAACAGTATAATTAATAGATTCATAACAACCAAAGAAATCTTTATCCTGTGGTTTGTTAAAAACCTCTACCGCATCAGCTTTTTTTCTATCTGTTACCGAATTTCTATCCAGAAACTTTTTACTATCTATCCTAAATATTGGTTTATTAATGACCTCAAATAGTGCAATTATTGAGCTATAATGTGAACCAACATATGCATCAGACACGGCTACAGCCCTTGATACATCAGCGGTTGTATCATATACCCCGACTTTATTATCAATAAAATATTGCACTAACTCATCATATTTTTCTATATATTGTGGTCTCATTGCCTTAACCGTACCCTTTAACAATGGATGCGGTCTCCATACTATAACAATATCGTTCCTATCCAATGCTATTTCAAACATTTTATACAACTTATTCATTAAAAGCTCTCCGCTTTCAAGAAAATCTGTAAGCGTTGTATTTAACAAAATACATTTTTTCCCCTCAAGATTAATATTCCATTCTTCTGGCGGTGCCACTTTTTCATTATATAAATTAACCACCTTATCAAACTTTGGAGAACCTAAAGCTAAGACCCTATTATAATAAGGAAAATCTTTACAAGTTTCCTTTGCTTTTTCAGATTGTACAATTATATAATCCGAACGATACAATAACGGTAATTCATTATAATCATCAGATATAAAACCTGGATTAACATAATAGGGTACATATACTAATTTTCCGCAGGATTTTTTTAATTCTGCTGAATAATAAGCAGGGTGTACTGTCGTAACATTATTAAACTGATCAAATGGATTATGGACAAAGACTAAATCTGGCCTCTTCTGTCCCAACAGATAATCCTGAAAATTAACTACTGGAACATAATCTGGATATTTATTCCCCTCATAACAGGTGTCCCATTGATTGGTCTTTCTATTAGCTTCAAAATATGGAATAGGAACAACAGATGTTTCACATTCATCACTTGCAGCAAATTCTCTCCATATACTCTCTAAACTATCCCACATTGCAGCCTTATATGGTAAAAAGGTCACTCTATATGTTCTCGGTATTGTATCAATATCACATATTATATTGTCTATAATTCGTATTATTTCTTTTCTAATATTTCTTTCCATTTTTTGCGAATATTGATACAGCAATTCACAAAGCTGTTCTAATTTATTAACAGTTTGTAGTTTTTTAACACTCTTTTTCATTTGCACGTTCTATTTTTTCCAAACTTTCACCAATAACAATAACAGACTCGACATTTAGTAAGTATACGAATAACAATATCATCATCTATAATATCATTTAATTTTTCACACAATTTCCTTACTTCTTTTAACATATTCTTGTACTTATCTGAATCTGCTTTTACCATAATCTACTCTCCACTATTTTTTATGACTAGTAAAACATTTTTATTATTTTAACCTTATAACAATTAACTTGGTTTATACCCTAATTTTTTTCTAATATTTTTTTCTTGTGTTTTATAAAAAGGATAATTGTGCGTTTCCTGTCTAATAGGTGTCATATAATTATCACCAATTTTCAAACGTAGAATTTTATCATATTCCCTTGGTATTGGAATTGTAATTGTCTCAAAGGGAACTTCAACTAAATCACTAAACCATTCTTTAGGAAAATGAAAATCTTCTTGATATACTATTCTCCATAAACCTGCCACCTCATCAGCTTCACCGCTTTTATATATACAAAATAATTTTTCCACTAATGAAAGTAACGCAATTCTTACTGGCTTATTCCTATCAACTTTAGTTCCTGTTAATGCCTCCACATTCTGTAAAAATTGCTCCACTTCTAAAGGATCTGCCTCTCGGTGATGACATCGCATCCACGGCTCCTAAAATTATTCCTATAATCTGTATATGCAATTTTCTTTCTTCTTCATCTCTTGATAAATAATCCATAGGAAATATATCTATACCTAATACATAAGGACAACCATGAAATTTATACAATCTTTCTTTATCCATTGATACTGATGTAGAATTAACAACTCTTACAATTAATGAATCATACTGTGGTTCTAAATCCATACATAGTAACTTATATTCATCTGGAAGTTCATCTTTAGCATATTTTATAAAATTGTTAAGATTATCTCTTGTCATTCCAATATCCATATCATCATCCCAAGGTATAAAGCCTTTATGTCTTACAGCTCCAAGCAATGTACCATAATCTGCAAACCATAATATATTATGACGTTCACATATCTCTCTAATAACACTCAGAACTTCTATTTGACCTGCCCATGCTCTCTTCATCATTGATGATACTTCAAATCCATTTCTTATTTCTTTTTCAAAATAGTTATCGAGGAAAGTATACCATTAAAACCTCCTATAAAATACCTGCTAATTCCAATTATTAAATATTTTTTCAGTGCTTCAACTAAACGTCGATTATCATCAATAGTTAAATTACCTAAATGTCCTACTCTGAAAATTTTTTCTTTTTTTAAATCTCCTCCATTTGGACAAATCCAAATTCCATATTGTTTTTCTAAAATTTCAAATATCTTATAGGCATTTTTTTTGATCTTTAACTTTTACTGCTGTAACTGAATTTGATAATGAAGAATCTAATATCTCAACAGGTAAATCTAATATTCTTTTTTCTAAAATCTGCTGCTAATTCTGCTATCCTGTCATTTTCATATTTAGCTCCACCATGGGCCATATCATTTTCAATCTATAGTTCATTTGTAACAAAATCGATACTGCTGGTGTAAATGGTGTCTGCCCTCTTTCACCATTTTTTAATGCATCTTTTATATCAAAATACATACTATTAGCAGTTGATTGATTTATTCTATTTATTGCCCTTTCATTAAACACAAGAATAGATATTCCTGGTGGTAATGCTAACGCTTTCTGAGACCCTGTAAGAAATACATCAATTTCCATTTCTCTTATATTTACTGGATCTGCTAAAAATGAACTAATTCCGTCCACTATTAAAAAAGATTATTTTTTTGCAGAAATCTGAAATCATCTGCATATCATATAATTTAGCTATCGAAGTTTCACACATATTAACCAAAAATCCGGTAAATCCTTTATTATTATATGGTTCTAACATATCTTTAGTAAGTGGATTATCAATTGGTACTTTCACTACCTTGTATGGAATATTATGGATCTCACAAATCTGCGCAAATCTATGTCCAAAACTTCCTCCATCTACTATCAATACCAAATCATTGCTTGTAAAAAGAATTCATAACTGCTGCTTCCATTGCTCCAGTACCTGATGCTGTAAGAAACACTACTTTTGAATTATCCTCTGCATATGTAAGCTCTTTCATAATTTTTTCATTTTCAAGCATTATTTTTGAGAATGACTGATTGCGAAAATAAGGAACTTGCCTTCCTCCAATTTCTAATATCTCAGGCCATGTCTGAACCGGTCCAACTGTAAAATTCAGCATCTTTTACCTCCGTAATGTATGATTAATTAAATACATTTTATTCAAGTATTTATCATTTACAAACAACTAATGTTCCACACACATCTGTAATTGGGACTTTACAAAGCTTCTGTTTTATTTCATTTTCATAGTCGTGTACAGCCTGCTTTACCCCTCTTAAATAATTTGTCTGATTATAATCATGAATAAAAAAAGATATCCACCATTATTTAACCTTGGATAAAAAATATCTCAGCCCCTCCAAAATCGGTTCATATAAATCGCAATCCAAAGATACAAAAGCATAATTTATTTCTTCTGATGGAATGGTATCTGGGAAAAAATCCTTTATGCACAACACATTTCTCAGGATATGTCATTTTATTCATAACAAGTTCAAGACTTGTATTCTTAAAATTATTCCAATCTTCAAACCATTCATCAGATGTGAACTTTTTACTTTTTTCTATTTCAACATCTGATTCACAAAATCCTTCAAAAGTATCAAAAGGTGTAATTCCCTATCTGGAAATGTTTTATTTATATATTTTGCAAGCTCACCTTGATATACTCCCAATTCAGCTAAACTTCCCTGAACATTATTTGATATTATTTCATCAAATAATAATCTCATTGTACCAAATCGACAGTAATCATCTGAACGTATTATCTTCATACCTAATAATTCTTCTACACAATCACAATTAAACATATCAATTGGATTATTCATTGTTGTCATAAGCACTTTTCTAGCACGACCATCTTTATTTCTGGATTTTTCATATTTTTCAGCAAACTCAGAAATATATTTCACATTTTTTTCACCATTTCTTGCTATAAAAGTTTCCCATAATAACTTATTAACGACAACCATTTTTTCTGGATTTATTCCCTGCTCTAATGCTGCAAATACTGTATCTGCATATGTATTTGCAAAATAAATTATATCAATATCATCCGTAGCATCTTTTAAATCAATAACAGGATAACCCAAGAATTCTTCTCGGCTTTTTTTAGTCTCTATGAACAACGACAACTTTTCACCTTTAAAATCATAGTTATTCATAAAATACTCTGCTACTCTACCTGTACCATAAATTGCTATTTTTTTTCATATTTTTCCTCTTTTCTTGTCCAATTTAATAATAAATTTATTTATACATTTCAAAATTTGTTATCATATACCTCTTTGTAGCTAACTGTTTATTTCTACTTTCTTCTGATGGAAGTATCATATAATCCCCATACCATTTAGATAAAACTGAATCATAACCTTTAGGTACGTTAAGCTCCCTGTTTTTTCAAATTTCATTTTTATAGCTGACTCATACCATTCTTTGGGCATAATTCTATTATCTCCACAGCTTAAAAATGTATCTCTTTTCAAAATATATGCTGGCGCAATAAATTCTGCTGTTTCATAATCATACCGTGTTATAATTTTTTGCATTTCTTGAAATATTTCAATATGCTTTTCTCTTGAATAATATTTTGTTCCATATGGAATAACTACTTTTTCTTTCCATATATTAGACCATTTCATATAGTCTGATAAATATTTTTCTTGCTCGTTTTTATCTGATGGATATCCGCACAACGGAAACACATCTAATCCTAAACCAGCCATTGTTCTAAGTGGAAAATGATTAAATTCGATTATTATTTTTTTTTTGATTTTAGTTTTAATAAATTACTAGGTGATAAATCTCTTACTTCATCATTAAAAACACTATCCAAAAAGAAATCACCATCTCTAGGAAACAAATCTTTAAAGACTAAATAATCGGTACTGGCATACATACATCCAAATCATCATCCCATGGTATAAACCCTTTATGTCGAACTGCTCCTAAAAGAGTTCCATAATCTAAAAAATATCTTAAATTATGTTTATCACAAAAATCACAAAATGCATTCAATATATCCATTAGAACATTATGACACTCCTTTAAATCGGCATATTTCTCATACTGTGTAGGAAGTATTGGATTTGGCATTTTATTCATCCTTATTCCACTCAAATCTACTATATTTTTTATTATAAATAGGATTTATTTCTTTTATCAATTCAGTAATTTTTATTTTGTCAGTTTTATTACATACAATAATAAATCCATTATCTCTTAGTGTTTCTTCTATAGCATTATTTACATTTTTTACACATTCATTTTGCGCCCATTCTTTATTATATATACTACTATCATAGTATTCTAATTTAGATACTTTATATTCTTTCAAAAGCATATAAACTGTTTTACCTAAAGAATCCAATCCATATATTAAAAAATATTTTTGTTTCCATTCCTTATCAATCAAGTTTCTCTTTAATTCTTTATCTATATATTTTATACAATTATCATAAATCATAATTTCTCCTTATCATCCAATTAATAACATTGTTTATTTATAAAAGCTGAGCAAATCATCTGTATTCTTTATTCCCGTAATACTAAATACACCTGTTTCATTAATATCTTTTTCCATACGAATTATCATTTTTAAAATATTGTTTTCCCGTTAAATTTTCGTAAAATTTTAATAACATATCTATGACTGGAGTATTAACATTTTCCATCAATGCAATATCTTTAAATATACATATACCATATGGGTAATCTTCAATAAACATTCTAGAATTAAAATCAGAATATATTTATTCCCATCTAATTTTTTAATGGTACTTTTACTGCCTTAAATGCTTGAATACTTTTTAATTTTTTTGTTAAATCACTCGGCTTTTCAGATTCATAATACAATGGCAATGAAACAACCTCTGTCAGATCAATTGGATTTAAAGAATTACATATTTCTTGTACTTCTTTATCGTATCTAAATAACACTTCTGATGCTTCGTCATTCCATTCTTCGTAAAATTTCAATTCATTTTTATAATACATTCCTTTTTTATAATTTTTGAACACGTTGTACAATCCCGTAATATGCAATACTGGATTTGATGGTGTTAATGTAATTGATAAATACTCTTTTACAATTCTTGTTTTTTATATGCAATAACTCTTCCATTAATGATGCTACTTTTTTTGAATAAAGATATGGTATTGCAGCTATAAACAATTCTTTTTTTAATGATAAAATATTAGATTCATACTGACCATTTTCTTTTAAATATGTTCTTGCTACAAATGGAACTCTTTGCATTCCAAATATTATTACGCCTCGTTTAATTAAATTTTTTACAATAAAGCTCTATTCCTCCATAACCTGGAATAAAACCCAACATTGCTCCAGATTTTATGTAATTCTGATATTTTCTAAGAAATTCCTTTCTAAGAAATGCTGGATATGTACATAATATTAAGTCTGCATCTTCCAATGACTTTCTTGCATCATTTGTTACCGTTATATTATTAATTTCTGCCACCCTGTCATTTTCTATATCTTTAATAATCAAATTTCCATTTTCAAAAATATTTTTACTTGAAAATACGGTAATAGCAATACTATCTTCATAATATAATCTTTGTACAAATCCTAATCCTATATTCCCCGCACCTAATATAGTTACATTCATACTATTCTCCTTATTGTTTTATCTCCGTTCCATCTAATAATCTTACATATGTGGCTGGACTATGAGGAATTCTTTTGATCTATTGGTGGCAGTTTCATATAATTTCCATATATAAATTTCAAAAAGCCATCACTATCTTGGGGACCCCAAAAATAATGTCCTTCAAATTCATACTCTATTCTATCTTCCATCCATTTTCTGGGAAAACCTTCATTTTCTCTTTTACTACTCCATGCTACAATTCTAACTCTTTTGGTATTTTCATCTAAACATTGACAAGCTAATGCATCATACAACTTTCTTATATAGGCTAACGAATTATGCGAAAGTATTTTGTAAAAAAGTCTGTATATTTTATTAGATTCATATTTTGCTCCAACAGGTGCATACGAATTTTTCCTAACCCAAAAACATTTCAATGAAAATATTTTTTTGCAATGAACTTATCTGGTACATTATCACATGGAAATATATCAATGAATAATCCTCTTTTCATTTCAAGCATTTCTTGTTTTTCACGATTAAAGACTGTGTTATTTCTTAATAATTTTGCATAACCCCACCTATAATTTTTATCAGTATTATAATTTTGTAAGAAAAACCTATTTTTGTCTAAATCCTTTTCACAGACTTCACAGAACTTATTATAATCTTTTCTCAACATTTTTATATCTGCATCATCGTCCCACTCAATAAATCCTTTATTTCTAACAGCTCCCAACAGTGTTCCACTTTCAATAATATATGGTATATTATATTTTCTACAAATTCGATCAAACTCAATTAGCATTTCTAAGATTGTGCTATGTAATTGTTTTAATGTTTCATCTGTATATTTCACCATTTTATAATTACTCCATTACATTCTTTTTATACTTTGTATGACTTTTTAACCATTCCTTATATGAAATATCTGGATCAATAATAATTCCGCTATGTAAAGTTTCACTTTTTACAGGTATCTTCCATTCTATATATTCCATAGTTAATACTTCTTCATAATCTGCTGGAACAGGAACTAAAATATTTTCAAATTGAGCATATTCTATTTTATCAAACCACTTTCGTTCATAATGCTTTCTTAAGCGTCCCATAACTTCTGATGACCAACACCTTAATTTATCAGTATCATACAAATGCGTTTCACAGAATTCCTCAAAAACTCTTAAAAGCATCTTTGTAGCTCATATTTGCAAGTTCCAGTATCATATCTTTATCTAATGTAAATATTTTCCATATATCGGATTATCAATATTATTTAATATTGCTTCTCTGTTAAATATACAATCCCATATATCTTTTTTTTATATTTGTTACGGTTTTCATTTTTGCACTTCCATCATCTGTACTATCGAGTGGAAATATATCAATAAATATACCTTGATTAAATTGTTCTTTCATATCATCAAATTCTATAGCTGTTGTTCTAGAATCTCTCAACTTAGAAAATCCCCATACCATAACATCTGTATACGCACTTTGGAAAAAAATATGGTTCTTTAAAATAATTTGGTGCTATTTTTAGCATCTTATTATAATCGTCTCTCATCATAAACACATCTATATCATCATCCCATGGTATAAAACCTTTATGTCTTATAGCTCCAAGGAGTGTACCATAACAAACACTATATTTTAGATTATATTCCTTACACATTCTATCAAAAGCGATTAATAAATTAATTTCTGTATACCATATTTTTTTTTTACTCTTTCAGTAACCAAATACCCATCTCTTATTTCTTCTTCAAAACAAAATTCTTTATTTATCAATGTCTAATAATGCCTCCAGAAATTTCTCCATATATATTTTTTTCCCCCGTTGTGACACGAAGACATTTGCCCAAAGTTCCTATCTCTGAATATGATTTAACAAGTATCTTCTTTTCTTGTTTCATTCGCTCTACAATAATATCAGCATCTACTTTCCTTGGTTTAACAAATATAAAATTCCCCTCTTTTGCATTTACAACAAATCCATTTTTTTTTGAGAGCATTAATTATATATTCTTTACCTTCCAATTGATTCTTTATAAGCATATCTAACATTCCATCTTTTTCTAATATTGCTTTTGCAAATCTCATAGCAAAGGCATTAGTATTATGAGGGGTACACAAATTAGAAATCATTTTTACATCTTGTGGCTGCCCTACAACATATCCAAGTCTTAAACTGCCAAGAGAAAATAATTTTGAAAATGTCCTTGTAACTAAAATGTGTGGATTATTAAGAGCATAATCAATAAATGTATTATCATAGAAATACATATATGCCTCATCAATCAAAATACTAATTTCGTACTTTTTTGCAGCTTCCAAAATCATCTCAAATTCCTGATTTGTATATACATTTCCTATTGGATTATTGGGATTCAATAAAATCAATAACTCTACATCTTCACTTAATTTTTCAATTATTTTTTCAACTGGAAGTGTCAGGTCATCTTCATATAGTATATTTACAAATTCTCTTCCATACATATTCGCATAGACCTGATACATCGCATAGGAAGGTACAACACCAACAATTTTCCCACCTCGGTGATGAAAATGCTTCTATAATAAAACGAATTCCTTCAGATGAGCCATTTACAAGGCATATATTTTCATTTTTCACCCCTAAAAACTCAGAAAGACAACTTTCAAATTCATATGTTTCAGGATACTGAGATACATATTGCGGAGTAATACCTTCAAGAACCTCATCAATAAAATCCTGTGGTAATCCACCAGGGATTTTCATTCATCAAGCCTTAAATAATCTTTTCTATTATTCTGATAAACAATTCTATGCAAATTTACCAAATTGGGATTAACATAATACATAATTTATCACTCTCCTCATTTCATTATTTTATAACATTTTTTCTTCTAACAAATTCTTCAACAATACCAGTTATCGCAATTGATTCTCCTGCTGTAAGTTTATACGCATTCTCTCCCATATGATGAATTTTGGCTACGAACTCACTTATTTCATAACGAAGTCCATCTCCTATGAACTTAGGTTCATAATGTTCTATCACTGACTCATCCTCATACCTTACATCAAACTTTTCAGTGAGCCACCAAGGTGATTGTGCAATGACATAGCCCTTAGTTCCTGCGACTATCAATTGTCCCTCTGATTTTACAGCCATACCGACCTTTGCTGTTGCCATTGCATTTTTATACCTAATCTGTACCTTTGTGTAATCATCTGTACCCAGTTCGTTATTAAGACTATCAAATGTAACTGATTCATAATCTCGGCCCAATATCTTAATGATTGGCATTAACGCATTACCACCATACTCAAGGAATGCTCCACCATACTTAGGATCTTTTCGCTCTCTCGACTCAACTCTTGCTATTCTTGAAAAGCAGGCTTCCACATCTTTAATCTCACCTATCTTGCCACTCTGTACAACATTAAGTAATTGCTGAAATCCTGGACAATATGCTGCTTTAATTGCCTCCATTAAAACGACACCCTGTTCTTTTTTGCCAGATCATATAATTCTATACTTTCAACCCTTGTAAATGCCAATGGCTTCTCACAAAGAACATGCTTGCCTTTCTTTAATGCCTTCTTGGCATACTCATAATGCGTTTCGTGTGTAGATGCTATATATATTGCATCTATTTTTCCAAGAAATTCATCATAATTGTCTGTATACATATCTATCTCATATTCAGAACAATTTTTCTTGAAATCATTAACACTTTCAATATCAGGATTATAGGCACTTGTAACAATCAATCCACTGGCATATCTTGCTTCTGCAACGAATCTTTCAGCTATACGGCCAGTTCCAACAAGTCCTACTTTTGTTATATTAAAAGAACTGCTCCTAAGCATTGTTGACGATATATTAGGTGTTCTCTCCAGATATACCACTTTACAGAAAGCATTAAGATAATCAAATGTTCCAATCCAGTCTGAACCAACAGTAAATATATCAACACCATAACGCTGTATATCTTCTATCTTCTGTCCTTCATGATCCTCAACTATAATCATATCAGCAAGACCAGTATTCTTAACATTCTCTATACGTTTCATAATTGGGTCAACAACATTAAGCTTTCCTCTCGCCTCATCAAAATGCTCTGTTGTTACTCCGACTATAAGATAATCGCCCAATTCCTTTGCTCTTTTCAGCAATTTGTAATGTCCCTCATGAAATAAATCATAGGTTCCATATGTAATTACCTTTTTCATTTTATCCTCCATGATTGTCATACTCTAATCATTCTTTATAATCAGAGATTTATCCAAAACAACACATATTCTTAATATCTACATCAGATTATTCTTTATCAGAAAATCTTCCTGTTTCTTATAAAATGGATAATTATGTGCTCGTCCACGTTGTCTGTCATATTGCATATAATCGCCATATGTTATTTTAAGAAGCTCATCATATCCATTGGCTACAGCACTGATATGTATTCAAAAGGAAAAACGCTTCACGCCGGTAAACCATTCCTTTTTTATATTTAAGCTCTGGATTATAACATATATTCGTTGGTAGATATGTAAGATACTCACATTCATCTTTATTAAATATTCCTGCCACTTTATCCAATAATATCCAGAGCTGATTCTGTATATTCTCATTCCTATCTATATTTGTATTACACATTTCTTCAATGAGATTCAGATATCGTTCTCGTTCTTCTATTGTATATTGATTAAATTCTCTTGCAGTAGAATATACAACTGTATATATATTTCTAAATGTGTTCAATTCTTCTTCATTACTTGGAATATAGTCTAATGGAAAAATATCAATGCCACATATATATGGGCATCCGTAGAATTTTTTTCTTTCAGACACATCAGTAATTATGTATTTGGTATTCATAACTGATGTCAAAGGCTGCATATGCGTAGAATCAGAATATGAACTGCTATTATAATAACCTTCGGGAAGCTCATCTGATAAAACCTTCATCAATATCTTATAATCAGGTCTTATCATATAGATGTCAATATCATCATCCCACGGAACAAAACCATTATGGCGTACCGCCCCTAACATTGTCCCAAAAGCTGCATAATATGTAAGTCCATATTCCATACATATTCGATCTATATGTGTGAGTACATCCATCTCAACCGCCCATACGCGCTTCATCATAGATGGAATCTTAAACCCACATCTTTCTTCTTCCTTGAAATAATTATCATCCAATTCCAGCATCCTTGCTACCTCTTAAATCTTATCAATATATCCAATATACTGCTGTCTCGTAAGTCCTTCTGCGATTGCCTTATATAATGGCATCTGCTTTACAAGAATCGAACTATAAGGTGATTCTGTTATATCTTTCACCTCGCTCAATGCCCTGCTTGTAAGTGGAACATACTGTTCATAATCTATTGTTATCTCTCTTTGCTTTGCAAAATCAAGAATTTCATATAAATATGTATGAAGAAAATATAACTTAATCTCCTCATAATACTCTTTAAAATATGAAGTATTCTTCATAAACTCCCAGACCATTAACTGAACCTGTGTATGTTGAAATAATGTCTCCACCGCTTTCATATCATTACGCATGGTTCCGTAGTTGTTCTGTCTATATATGTATAATTTATCGGATATTTTCACTAATTTATTAGCATAAAATAGTAATGGATAGACAAATAATGGTTCTTCATATATAACATTTTCTGCAAATGCTGTGTTGGCATTAATAACCATCGACCTTTTATACAGCTTATTCCAACAGCCATATGTGAATTTCTCCATAATCAGCATATTTTTCCGGTCATCTGCACACTTTATTTCAATATATTCATCTTTCATCTCATTCTTATTACAGACTATTCCTACATTATCAAAATAATAGTTATAATTAAACTGTACTATATCCGCATCTTTCTCTTTTGCTTTCAAATATGCTTTTTCGTATAAGCCTTCTTCAATCCAGTCATCAGAATCCACAAATGCAATATACTCACCCGAAGCATACTTAAGTCCTTCATTCCTTGCCCCACCCTGTCTTCTGTTATATGGAAGGTCTATTATAATAATCGACTCTGGATATGCTTTTTCCATCTCTTTAAGCATATCCCACGTCTGCCCATCATCCGTAGAAGCATCATTAACAAATATCAACTCAAGGTTATCTATACCTATACTCTGCTCAACAAGCGACATAAAAAGCACTTAGGCAGCCACTTAACAGAATTATAACACGGAATAATAACACTTATCTTTTTCATATTCCCTCTTTTCTACTATATGCAATCACAATTATCTTCTATTTATCTTTAACATATATATCTTTATTCGCCATACATATCTTTCCATATTACCACCTGTAACCTGCTGCCAATAATCTTATTCAAGGTCCAGTGCCTGATTAACATATATCTTTGCCGTATTCAAATCATTACGATTAAGATATTCATTAGCAAGATAGTTATAAATATTAATTAAGTCTTCTTTATTCTCATACAATTTAGGCAGCATAACAAGCATATAATATATTGACAAATTCTTTGTCTGAATATAACCATAAAGCTTCTCCGGCGCACCTGCAATTATATCAGCAAGTTCATTACCAACATTAATCAGTCCCTTATAATCAAGCGACAATCCACAAAGATTATTAATCCCCGCCTGTTCCTCTGACTGCATTATCTTAGCAAATGTATAGATATATCCAAAACTTCTATCTATATCTGAATCCAGATAGAACGCATCTGGTCTTTTCTCTTTAACTTCATCCAGATATTGCAACACCTGATTATAATTACCATTTTTTAATAATTTTGCTGCGTGTTCAATTGCATTTTTAGTTTCTGCCTTACTTTCCGTAAGACCAACAATACATTCATATGGTTTATAATTATTATAGACAATCCATACTCTTAAAAGCCGCTCTGCTATAAAGCCATATACTCTTTGATTATATTCGTCGTATCCTGTCATATCAAGCTGCTTCTCAACATCAAATAATATATCAAAAAAGCCACTTAGAATAAGCATTAACTTTCTCTTTTGAAGCAATCAACATATTGGCAAAATACATTTTACTGCCATTCATTACCTCATCAAATGTATCAAGATAATCTGGATACAGCTTTGAAACTGCCTCTCTTGTTAAATCCATATCTTTTTTATTGTGCTTAACAGCATAACTTTCATATAATGATTGACTCTCAAGCTCCAGAGGCTCTGACACAATAATATCATACTCATTTAATATATGTTCTATATCTTCCTTTAAAAGCACCTCATTGCGCTCATTAATGAAATATCTTCTATAGTGACATAGCCCTGTTATATCACAATCCGAATCATTCTTATATAACCAATACAACCCTGTAAGCTCACTGTAATAAGGATTTCTTTCCGAAATATTATCACCTGTATTATCACTATGATATCCCAAGGAATTATGAAGTGCAGCTCCTACCTGAAGTGGAATGTATATATCATTATTTAATTTCTCATATTTTTTTATGTGCCATACAATAAATCCTGACTATACTCATACATACACTCCTTTTATACGCCAATCTATGTTATAATAATATTATCACATATATCAAGGAGGATAAAGATTAATATGCCAAAAGTATCGGTTATTATGCCCGTTTACAATTCTGAACCAACTCTTGTTGACAGCTTAAGCAGTCTTGTCAACCAGACCCTTTCCGATATGGAACTTATTCTTGTTAATGACTGCTCCACTGACGGCTCATTTAATATACTTTCTGATTGCGAATCACAATTTTCTGACAAGGTTCTTCTAATAAATCTTGATGAGAACCACGGAGCTGGAGGTGCAAGAAATATCGGTTTATCATATGCTTCCGGCGATTATATCGGCTTTATGGATAGTGATGATATTGCAACTCCTGATATGTTTGAGAAAATGTATACTAAGGCAATCTCGGGTAATTATGATATTGTGGATTGTGGATATTACAACGAAGCTACAGATACTGCTATTGTGCACGCTTCTGATGAATTAACCGGAACTCTTAATGGTTATAAACGAAGCGAATTGATTGCTAGTGGTGGATATTTCTGGTCTAAGCTTATAAAGAAATCTTTTATTGACAGAGTTGGTCTTGAATTCCGAGAACATTGTATACTTGAAGATTTTGAAACATTAATGTATTTATTTGCCACCGCTGACAGCATTGGAAATGTTAAAGAAATACTTTATTGTTATAAAAATTATCCAACATCAATTTCCAAATGTGTTAATGCCGATAGTTATTATAACAATGCTTCTGCCGCAATAGAAGCTATCTATAATAAATTATCGTCTTTACCTGATTATTTCAAAATCCAATATGCTGTAGAATATTCTATATATAATTTATGTGCTTTGACACTTAACACTTGTCTTAACCTAGGACAGGCTGCTCCCACTTCTATACAGAAGCAGCGACTTAATACAATAAATTATTATCTGAATAACTACATAAAACTTCCAATAACAGACAATAAATATATACAGAATAAAATGAACAGCAAAGACATTAACCTTATAAATAATATTGATAGCATAATTTCAAGGATTGGCTGATTAATTACATCCAATCCTTTTTATTCCATTCAATGCCGGATCATATCTGCCACATTTTTTATAGTTTTCCAGTGCCTTTTCTTTATTACCAAGGCACTCATATATCACACCAATATTATAATCAGCCTTATAACTATTACAGCCTTCAATCTTACACAGCTTATACAATTTTGCCTTATTAAATTCATCTATTGCTTTATCAAACAGACCATTGTTCATATATGCCAGCCCCATAAGAAACACATAATCTGCACTTACTGCAAATTCATTATATACATTTTCAAGAAACATCATTTCTTGTATCCGCTTTTGATTAAGTAACGAATACCCATATGTCTCAACCATATCCTGAACATATTCAAGCTTCGGATTCAAATCATATTCCAGACCTTTCTCAAAATATTCTGATGCCTTCTCATAATCCTTCTGCATATAATAGCTTTTACCAATCTGATAATATGTATAGGGAGAAGCTCCATTTTCCATTAAATCCATCATAAGCAGCTTTATATTACGTTCTGATTTTCTCTTCTTATCATCTTCGCTTCCTGCATATCCTGAATGTCCTGCTATTATCGGAACATCTATGGTTTTAATCTCATCTCCATTATTACTTACAACCTGTTCGTGAATTCTCCCTTCATAATGGCAATATTTTTTTATTAAACAAGCGGCTTATTCTTTCTGTTCCTTTTACATTCTCACAACTCAAATTTATGTCATTAATACGCTCAATACGTCCAACAATATTACTATCAGATTGTAATAATATTGAATTTATTAAATTCATATCTGCACTATCAATCCATTCATCGCTGTCTAATACGAGAATCCATTCATTATTCGCAAGCGTTATGGAGCAATTTCTTGCCTCAGCAAAATTGTCATTCCATTTATAATTACCTTTTATATCTGCATATTCCTCAATAATCTGTAAGGTTTCATCTGTTGAACCAGTATCCACGACTACAATTTCAACATCATAACGCTTTAAAGAAGCCAGACATTTTTTAATTTTAATGCTTCATTCTTTGTAATTATACATACTGATAAATTCACCCAATCACTCCTTCAATACTATGTCAAAGCTATATACTTCAATATATATTCCAGCACATTATCATAGCTAAATTTTTTAACTGCTTTATGTCCATTTAAAGCAATTGCCATTCTTTCTTCTTCATGCAAAAGATAATACTCCAGCTTATTAAGCATATCATTCTCATCAGTAAACATAACTAATTCTTCACCATCCTTAAAAAGCTTCGCTATATCCTCCTGATAATTAGTAAGGCAGAAGCCACCTGCACCTAAAATATCATATACTCTTAATGAAATACCTGATGTAATTGAACGTAATGTCATATTCAGATTAATCTTTGATTTTCTAAATACTTCTGGCATTCTGCTATAATAATCTATGCTTTTTTGTGCATGGCTACTTTTTCTATGTTTAATTCTTCGTTGCCGGTAAATACATCTAAATTATACTTATCAGCAATTGCATTTAACAGATTAGTTCTTTCAAGACCTGTTATGTATTTATTAATCTGAGCCGCTAACACACATTCGTGCGGAATAACAATATTATCCATATCAACACATGAAGCTCTCAAATATCCGCGTACCCATTCCTTATCCACAATTTCATTGACAACATTATATCCATATATTTTTTTTGCTGTACCTGTGCCAGACCATTGATATATCCCTCATAATATGACGGAATTTCATCTGACATCAATATATTATTCAGGTTAGTATTCATATTTCCAACAAAGCTTACATCATAATCATATTTAGTATTGATAATGTCCTTCCCTAATTGCCTGTCAAGTCTGTCTGTATCCACAGCAAGGCTGGAATATTGTATATTTCCAATATTATATCTGGACAATAATTCTATACCATTTCTCTCAAACAGAAAAATCCTATTGCATTTATTATATACTTCTTTACAAAATAACGTATAGTTAGGCCAGTCATATATCCACGATACATATTGAATATTGTAACAATTACATATTTCGGATAATATTGGAATAAAGTCAAAGGAGATTACTATATCAATACCTTTAACTACAATACTTATTATTTCTTGTCTTATATTCTCATTCAGCCCTAAATACTCTTTAACTTTATGCTCAATAACTATAACCTCATCAGCAGCTTTATTAAGGGCACGTTCCAGATCTTCCCTCGAATTCTCATACCAGCTACAATATAATATTTTCATTTTTCCTCAATTCTTATACACTGATTATATCTTTGCAAACCATTTTAATATATCTTTATTATCCTTAGACATATTTTCCTGAATATATCTGTTATTCTCCCAATTAACCAGTTCTTTCTTAGAAATGCTTCTAAGATTTAAAAGATTATCTTCTAAACTGAATTGATTATTGTCCTGATTCATAAGACATATTCCTATTGCCCCTGCAATACACGTTATCTTAGCATACTTTATTGCTTCATCTACATTGCAATCATACTTAAGGCGGTCAATTGCCTTGTATACAGCTAACATATCGTTAAATTTAATCTGTTCACGATTATTATGTGATGCAGAATTATCATTATTCTTATATATATACAGGATTTCTTTGACATTAGCAGTATTATTAATTTTCAGTGCTATATTTATAAGAAAATCTAAATCTTCATATATAACATTTTCTCTTATCCTGATATTATTATCTTTTATTACCGACAGCCTGAATATCTTGGTTACTGCATAACCCACTCCTGCTATAATATCACTGCGTTTGGCATCATCTAATTTGCCTGTAATATTGTCTCCCTATTGCCAAAAGCGCTCTCATCTGACAATTCATTATAATATGCACAATCCACCATATCATAACCTGCCTCTGCTGCTTTATTATATAGCTTTTCATACATTGTACGATCAATTATGTCATCACAATCCATAAATCCAATATAACTTCCTGTTGCTTTGGCTATACCCTGATTTCTTGCTCCACCAGGACCTCTGTCTCTATCTGAATGAATTACCTGAAATATATCTGGCACTTTATTACACCACTGTTCTAACAATAATCCACTATTATCTGTTGAACCATCATCAACAAATATT
>VOFC01005244.1_pt1 | contig 77896 bp, 108 predicted proteins | sample 5384161 | NCBI WGS metagenome assembly VOFC01 (sample SAMN12384722, study PRJNA508395) | human gut metagenome | isolation source: healthy gut B | host: Homo sapiens | reverse complement strand
CAGAGCAGAGTAATGAAGCCTTTTCTATATACTTTTCATTTAAATATAGTGATTCTGAGCTCAGAATAAAGGTTAATGATTTTAATTCAAGAATACAGCTTATAACTGATGAAATTATGAAATCAGAAACCAACTTTGATAAGATACATTCGTGCCACGATTATATAGTGAAAAATTATAGTTATGATGAAACTAAAGGAAGTTCCGATGTATATAATATGCTTCTTACAGGGCAGGGAACTTGTATGGCATATACAGGACTTTTCGATTATGTAATGAAGCAATGTGGCATAGAAGCAACAACTGCAAAAAGCGAACAGCTTAATCATATCTGGAATGTAGTTAAGCTTGATGGAGAGTATTACAATATAGATGTAACATGGGATGACCCAGGAGTAGCTTTTTTCGACAAGTCATAAGTATTTGCTAAAAAGCGATTATTACTTTGACTTGCATAAACATGAGGGCAAAGAATCTAAGGCCGATTGTACAAGTACACTCTATGATTCTTATAAATGGTCTGATGAAGGAATTTTAACTCAAGTTGAAGATGTTGATGATGTATTTGAATATCTTACAGCAACAATGCCAGCAATATTCATAATATCAGTCATAAGCATCATTATAATCGTGATAAGCATTATAATAACATCAATAAAAAAACGCAAACGAGGAATTAATAATCCATATTATTGATTTACAAGAAAGACTTTTTTTATGATCAAATGAACTGCTTTTTTCTTTTTGCTATTATTAGAAATAAAAAAAACTTCCGTAGCTTAATATAAAACTACGGAAGTTTTTTATATTTAGTTTTTTAGCAGCCTCCACCCATAAAGTGTACAACTTCTATTATGTCACTATCGCTGAGCATAACATCAGAAAAATTTTCTCGTGGTACAATCTCATCATTGCGTTCTATGGCAATTCTTTGAATATTATAGCCCTGTTCTTTAAGAAATTCCTCAAGTGTTGTTGCTTTTGTTAGTTGAATCTGTTCTCCGTTTACCTTCATTGCAATTCTCCTTCATTTAATTTTTGAATATTATAGCATATCAGAGTAAATAGAGCAACAGCTTATTTTCTTGTTGTCTTTGGTTTTACGGTCATTCGCTTAACTGGTCGATTGAGTATTAGCAAATTAACACGTATAGGTACAATTCTTGCAAAAAGCAAAACGATGATTTCATCTGTTATGGCTCTTGCCGCAAGGAAAAAAAAGCTCGCCTTGTATTTGTTTCTCCTATGGATATTTATGGTTCAGTACATAACGGTTTTGAGCCTATAAAAGAAGATGAAGTGGGATATATTTCTCTGACGGATTCCAAAAATCTTAGTGGAGCAGATGCAAGATTTTCAGAAACCTTAGTAAGTAATTTTGCTAAGGAAAGAGGTTTATCTGTAAGCTTTGCGAGATTACCTATTATGTATGGCTATGGTAGGGGACTTTGTTCAAAAAAATAGCAAGAAAATTTTCAAGCTTATTCAGGATTCTAAGACTAATACAGCAATTTTGCCAAAGCTTGCTGATGAAAAAATGAGCGTAGCTTATCTCGCAGATTGCGTAAGAGCAATACTTTTTATCTTGTTAAATGGCAAAGATAATGAGGCTTATAATATAGCTTTCAAGAATAATACAGCTACTCTCCGTATGATACTTACTACTGCAGAAAAGCTTCAAAAGAAAAATCTTACAGCAGAAGAACCACAGGAAAGCTCATTTATGACGCCTTGCTTAATTCTTGATGGTGAAAGGCTTTCAAATCTTGGCTTTAAAGACCACCTCAGACTTGAAGAGGGTATACAAAAAGATTCTCAATTTATAAAGAAGGGCGAATTGCTTAATGAATATATCTGAAATGTTGGGTGAATATGAAAGAGATTACGCTCTTGCGATGCTCGGAGTAGAGGATTTTCCATACCAAAAATTGAGTGGAAAGACGATTGTTGTTGACGGCGAATCTGAATATATGAAGTTTACTGTATGTATGAGCTTGCTTGCTCTTAATGATAAAGAAAAAGCTTTCTATAAAGGTTCTTATGCTTGGCAACGGTAATGAACTTTCTGAAAAGCTTGCAGAAAGAAACGATTTTTTCACTTTGCAGTTACGAACAGGCTGCCGCTACCGAATATAATTTCTTTATCTCTACTGGTATATGTGGCTTGGAACTTAACGGAACATCTGCGGAGTATTGCAGAATAACAAATAATTTTGCAAGAGCCATTTCAACAGCAAAAGTTGTCTTGAAAGATGTATCTTGCTTTCAGATTATCGTGTATATGGTGAGCTTGAGCGTGGTTTGGTAATCTCCGAAAATGAAGCAGGTTTTGTTCCATTTTCAAATAACGGCGATATGTCGCAAACCATAGCTGTTTCGATAGAAACATATTTTTCTGCATATGCCAAGCAGTTTAATTTGCCAACGATAATTTTGCGTTCAGGCATTTTACTTGGTGCAAAGGCTGAACTTCCTAAGAACTTCACAGATGAGCTTTTTAGTGCAGTTGCAGAGGGCAAACAAATTTCTTTGCCTAATACACGCAAAAAATATTCATTCACATATCTGAATGAAGTAATCCACGCATTGCTCTATGCTTTCTATGAATTTAAGGAAAATTCTGTGTTTAATGTTATAAGCAGAAATGCGACAGTTTCGGTCGGTATGCTTGCAAGTATGATTTATGACATTTACCCAGAATTTGCAAAAATAGAACTTGCAGCTTGTGAAGATGACCCTTATTATGGCACCGCAATGAATAATGCTATGATAGTCAATTCTAACTGTGAGCCGCTCCTTGAGCTTAGTGAAATAATTCAGCTTTGCGTAAAGAGCAGACAAACAGAAGAGCCTTTCGGCTATGATGCTTCTCACGAAGGAAAGATGGTCAATATACAGAATGTTCTGGTCGGTTATCTTCTTGAGTTTGATAGAATTTGCCGAAAGCATAATATAAAGTATTTTCTTGGTGGAGGAACTTTGCTTGGTGCAGTAAGGCACGAAGGCTTTATCCCGTGGGACGATGATGCAGATATTATGATGCTAAGAGAGGATTATGATAAATTCCTTGAAATCGCCCAAAGTGAATTGCCAGAAGGTTTAACCTTGCAGACCTCTAAAACAGATAAGTATTGTCACTATCCATTTGCGAAAATCAGGCTTGATGATACTATGTTCGCAACAAAGTATTCAAAGACGCATGGCAAAATGAATAATGGTATGGCATTTGACATATTCGCTCATGATAATACCGCAAATTCTGCACTGGGACAAAAGCTTCATTTGCAGTTTACACTTTTAATTCGTGCTATGATATTCAATAAGTGGAACCATCGAAAGATTAATAATAAGAAAAAAAGTACAGTCTTTTTGTTGCGAATATTTTGAAAGCCATTTTCCCTATAAGAGTTTCACAGTGGATACAGTATAGAATATTTAAAATATTCAAACACAAGAAAAAATGCAAAGTATCTTTATGATGGAATGGGCAGAAATGTTTATCATGGAGCATTCCCAAAATCATATCTTGATGAAGTTATTTATGTAAAGATTCATGGCCACGATTTTCCGATTCCAAAGGAATATGATAAGTATTTGACTTATCTTTACGGAGATTATATGAAGCTGCCACCTGCAAGTCAGCGACAAACGAGCCATAGCATAGTACAGCTTGATATGAGCGAATACTCAAAATTTGAAGTGAATAAATAATGTTAGTTTGGTAGAACATCAACATTTTATTGCTCTTTGAGCGGCGGATTTTATCCGCCGCTTTTTTGTTAGTAATAAGCTTTGGGAATAGATGTAATGGCGAACTGTGTTCGCCCGCTCGCCAGTATGTTAGCAAAATCAGTTCCATAAGGGCGGACTTTGTCCGCCCCTTACAGGGAGAGAGGGTTAAGGGCGTTGCCCTTAAAACCCACCAAAGGCTCCGCCTTTGGAAACTGCGAGCCTTTGAAAAGGCTCGAGCGAAACTTTTATCTGTCTGAGATAAGTGCATCACAACTAATCGTAGGAGCGAACTGTGTTCGCCCGCTTGGCAGTTTAATCCTCTGCGTGAATAAATTTCCTATGCTCACTACGAGCGACATTGTTAAGAATGACATATTATTTATATAAAGTCAAAAAATGTTCAGCGAAAAATATTCGCAAAATTCTCTTGACATTTCAAAAGAAAAGCGGTATATATTATATATAAGCTTTGATAGGGAACGGTATTGTGGTTATCCTGTTTCAGAGAGCTGTCGTTTGGTGTAAGACAGTACAGAACCATTTTACAAATCACCCTTGAGCTTGTCGCTGAACATTTTATAAAGATAAGTAGGAGGACACGGTTTCTCACCGTTATTTGAGAGTACATTTGTTGATGTATTAAAAGGTGGTATAGCGAATTATTTCGTCTTAAAGGACGATTTTTTTATTTTATGCGTAAGGAGAAATTATAATGCTGACACTTGACAAAATCTATCACGCTTCATATGTTCTTAAAGAGGTTATCCGCCCAACAGATATGATTAAAGCAACCAATCTTTCAGATGATTGCAATATTTATCTTAAGACAGAAAACTTGCAGGTAACTGGTTCATTTAAAGTTCGTGGTGCTTATTATAAGATTTCACAACTTTCAGAAGAAGAAAAGGCAAAGGGCGTTATTGCTTGTTCCGCAGGTAATCATGCACAGGGTGTTGCACTTGCTGCTGCAAAAAATAATATTAAGTCACTTATCTGTATTCCAAGTGGTGCTCCTATCTCTAAGGTTGAGGCAACAAAGAGCTATGGTGCTGAGGTATGTCTTGTAAATGGTACATATGATGATGCTCACGATAAGGCAGTTGAGCTTCAAAGGGAAAGCGGAGCTACATTTATTCACCCATTTGATGACGAACAGGTTATCGCAGGAGGGAACAATCGGTCTTGAAATCTTAGACCAGCTTCCTGAACTTGATGCAGTTATCGTTCCTATCGGTGGTGGCGGACTTATCAGTGGTGTTGCATTTGCCATTAAACAGCTTCGTCCTGATGTAAAGGTTTACGGTGTACAATCCGCAGGCGCTCCATCAATGTATCTTTCAGTTGCTCACGACAAAATCGAAACTTTGCCAGGCGTAAATACAATTTCTGATGGTATCGCAGTTAAGACACCTGGTGATAATACATTTGAAATCTGCAAGCAGTATGTTGATGAGATTATGACTGTAACAGATGATGAGGTTGCAACAGCTATCCTTACACTTATGGAAAAGCAAAAAGCTTGTAGCTGAGGGTGCAGGAGCGGTATCAGTTGCAGCAGCATTATTTAATAAATTCCCAATTAAGGGCAAGAATGTTGTATGCCTTGTTTCAGGTGGTAATATAGATGTTACAATTCTTTCTCGTGTTATCAATCGTGGTCTTAAGATGACAGGCAGAATAGTTGATATTACACTTGAGCTTACAGATAAGCCAGGAGAACTCCAAAATGTTTCCAAGATTATTGCAGACCTCGGTGCAAATGTAGTTTCAGTAAGCCACGACAGAGCAGAAATCAATAGTGACATCAATTCTTGCTATCTTAAGCTATCTATGGAAACTCGTGACCACGGACACATTTTAGCTATCAAAAAAGCTCTTAAAGAGCATGGATATAATATCATTAACTGATAAATTATTTATTTGAAAGGAAGTTTTACTATGGCAGAAAAGGTTTACACAAAGAATGCTCCTGATGCAATCGGTCCTTATACACAGGCTATAAAGACAAACGGTTTCGTATTCACATCAGGACAAATTGCAATCAATCCACAGACAGGCAATGTTGAGGCAACAACAATCGAAGGACAGACCGAGCAGGTTATGAAAAACCTCGGAGCAATTCTCGCAGAAGCAGGAAGTTCTTTCGATAAGGCAGTTAAGACAGTATGCTTCTTAGCTGATATGGGTGATTTTGCAGCATTTAATGAGATTTATGGTAAGTATTTTTACAAGCAAAGCCAGCTCGTTCATGTGTTGCTGTTAAGACACTTCCAAAGAATGTTCTTGTAGAAGTTGAAGTTATAGCTGAGGCTTAAGTAATAATTTTGCAATAAAATTAAAGATGTAAATGCAAAGTGCAGTGGATTTTTCTACTGCACTTTTTATATGTATAAGTATTTATAAATATATTGTATAGAATGCTAATAGAAACTTGTTTGAATAGATGCTATAATATGATTATATATAAAAGTAATATTTTAATAGTGAGGTGTAAATTAAATGACTAAATTCATTAAATATTTTATATCTTTGATTTTGATAATAGCTGTGCTTTTGCTTTTTGGAATGAATTTTTTCTCAAAAGCTTCCTGATTTAATATATAAGAAACCTGTAATTTCTGAACCTATAACTATTGATGAGTGTGAAGAAATTTATTATAATAACAAGAAAAATTTTGAAGTAGTAAAAGACTATATGCTTTCTTTAGATGATAATGTAAGTATACATTTGAATGATTTAGATTATGATAATAAAATTAAATCAGAAGTAAAACCATATTTTTCTAATCTTAAAAATTGTCGAGTTAAAAATATCAATAAATCTAAATATAACGATAATTTTGAATATACTGTGATTACATTTTATATTGACGGAACAGAATCATCAAAATATGGAATAGTATGGAAAAACAATAGTCAAGAGTTTTATACTGCCGAAAATAAGTTAGATGAAAATTGGTATAGTTATTTTATTGGATATACCTGATTGATATTTGCGAGTGATTATATTGGTTATATTCTCTGCTTTTAATGCATATAAATTTTTAGAACTAAAAAAGGAGAGGATATTGTATGGAATATGTTCTGTTGAAAAAGGCATTGAGTGTGTGCGAAGCTGTGTTTGAGGGCAGTAGTGAACAGCCTGTCGATATAGACTTCACTTTGCCTGATTATTGTCCCGATATAGAGAAAATTTTGAAGTGTACGGCAACTCCGTACATATCAATGAAAAATCTTTCGGGCGGAAACCTTGAGATTGACGGCATAGTTAATATTAAAGTTTTGTATCTCGATTCCAAGAACAAAACTATAAGGTGCTGTGAGCATACTTCGCCATTCTCTTGCTCATTTACTATCAAGGAGATTCTGAAAACGCTGTTGCAAGTGTTTCTCTAAAAACGGAATATGTCAACTGCCGAGCCTTGACACCAAGAAGACTTGATATTCATGGTGCATTTACTGTTTCTGCGAGAGTGCTTAAAGAAACTCAGCAGGAAATTCCGGAAGCTGTTCAAGGTGACGATGTTGAGCAGAAAAGCAGTACAGTTCCAATAAGCTCTCTTGTTGGAATTTCGAGTGGAATTATCAACATCAATGAAACTCTTGATATTGGAAAAAATCGTCCTGCACCGCAAACAATTATACGAACTGAACTTACAGTAAGCCATTCCGAACCAAAGCTTGCCGCCGAAAAATTGATTGTTAAGGGCGAGGCGGTTCTGAAAATACTATATGTTACAGACCTTGAAACAGGTGAGCTTGACACAGCAGAATTTAGTATTCCAATAAATGAAATGCTTGATGCCTCAGGAATAAGCGATTCTGATACTTGTGATATGGAGCTAACCGTTCAAAGCTATGAAGCTGGTTTAAAATCTGATTTTGATGATGACAGCACTCTTATAAGCTTTGAGGCAAAGCTTTGTGTAATGGCTACTGTATATAACGAAGATACTGTAAAAATTATAGATGATGCTTATTCAAGAGCGTATGAGCTTGATTTAACCTATAAGCAGATTTCGTGCAGACATATTGCCACAGTTATAGATGACGAAATCAGCGAAAAGAATGATATAAATCTTGATTCCACTATCTCACGAATAATTGATATTTATGGAGATTCTCCACAGTGTTCGTGCGAGTTTCAGCAAGCAGAGGGTAAACTGATGATTAAATGCAAGCTTACTTGCTGTATACTTGGCTGTGACGAGAATGACGCAGTATTCTATACAGAAAAACCGATTGAATTTAGTCGTGAATATGATATAGGAAAAGTAACTAATCCTTCCAGTAAACCGATTGTTGCCCCACTTAGTATAAGTTACCGTATTTCGGGAGAAAACAGCCTTGAAGTTCGTGCTGGAATTTCATTGCATATGGCTGTTTCTGAAAGTATCTCAAAGCGAATAGTCAATGAGATTACAGCAGATGAGGAACAGAAGCGTGAGCGTGATAAAACAGCGGCTCTTACGATTTATTATGCAGACGCAGGAGAAAATCTCTGGAGTATAGCAAGAAACTATTGCACAAGTGTTGAAGCTATAAAAATGCAAAATGATTTAGCTGATGATGTTATATCTGCTCGTGGAATGATTCTTATACCGATGTAAGGGGAGGAAAACACAATGGAAGAGAGAAATATATACAGCGACATTGCACAGCGTACCAACGGCGATATTTATATTGGTGTTGTAGGACCTGTCAGAACAGGTAAATCCACTTTTATCAAGCGTTTTATGGATACGCTTGTTATTCCGAATATCGAAAATGAGCAGACTCGTGGCAGAGCAACCGATGAACTTCCGCAATCAGCAGCAGGCAGAACCATTATGACTACCGAGCCGAAGTTTATTCCCGAAGAGGCTGTTGAGGTCAATATTGGTGGAAATGCAACCTTTCGTGTAAGAATGATTGATTGCGTTGGATATATCGTTCCAAGTGCGATAGGATATATCGAGGACGAACAGCCTCGAATGGTAAAAACGCCGTGGTTTGAGGAAGCTATTCCGTTCAATATGGCTGCCGAAATCGGCACGAAAAAGGTTATTACAGACCATTCAACGATTGGTTTGGTAATTACAACTGATGGTTCTATCAGTGATATTGAGCGTGGAGAGTATGAGGAAGCCGAGGAACGAGTTGTAAATGAGCTTAAAGAGATAAATAAGCCGTTTATTATGCTTCTTAACTCAATGTACCCTAATTCGGCAGAAACAAGAAATCTTGCGAAAATGCTTTCGGAGAAGTATAATGTCCCCGTTGAACCTGTAAGCTGTCCTGAACTTGATGAGGAGGAAATCAAGAGGATTCTTGCTCATGTTCTTTTTGAATTTCCGATAAAGGAAATCAAGGTCGATATGCCTAAGTGGGTTACTTCACTTGAAAATGACCATTGGCTCAGAAGCTCTGTTTTCAAATGCATACAGGATTCATCGAGAGAAGCAAAGCGTATTCGTCAGATTAAAGAAATAACCGATGGCATACAGCAATGCGAATATGTGACATCTGCGGTCGCAACAGCCTTAGACCTCGGCACAGGTCATGCAAGAATGGAAGTAAGGCTCGCCCCTGAATTATTCTATAAGGTACTTGGCGAAAAGACAGGACTTGAGATTGAGGACGAGGGGCATTGCTTGATACCCTTATGGAGCTTTCAGCAATGCGAGCGGATTTCGAGAAGGTTCGCAAGGCATATGAAGATGTAAATGAAACAGGTTACGGAATTGTTATGCCGACAATGGAAGAGCTTACCCTTGAAGAACCCGAAATTATCAAGCAAGGCGGAAAGTATGGTATTCGTTTGAGAGCTTGTGCACCGTCAGTGCATATGCTCAAGACGGAGATTAAGACGGAAATTACACCAATAGTCGGTTCGGAACAGCAATCTGAGGAGCTTGTGACATATCTGCTAAAAAGAATTTGAGGAGGCCCCGTCAAAGATTTGGGAATCAAATATTTTCGGAAAGTCTTTGCACGAGCTTGTCAACGAAGGTCTGCACAACAAGCTTTATCGTATGCCAGCTGATGCAAGGAATAAACTCAAGGAAACTATTGAACGCATTATCAATGAGGGTTGTAACGGTTTGATTTGCATTATACTTTAGCGGCGAGCCGCCGCCCCCAAGACGCAGAATCGGTTTTGCAAGCAAAACCTCGACATTGGCGAGATAAGCTTTTTACTGCGGTCGAAGAATTTACCAATGAAATTCGCACTGCTCCAAGAAAATTAAAAGTTTCGCTCGAGGCGGCGGGCCGCCGCCCCCCAAGACGCAGAATCGGTTTTGCAAGCAAAACCTCGACATTGGCGAGATAAGCTTTTTACTGCGGTCGAAGAATTTACCAATGAAATTCCGCACTGCTCCAAGACAATTAAAAGTTTTGCTCAAGCTTTTTCAAAAGCTTGCAGGGTCGAGGGACGGAGTCCCTCGTGGATTTTAAGGGCAACGCCCTTAACATCTCTTGCTCCTTAAATGGCGGACTTCGTCCGCCATTTTTAAACTAATGTTGTCAACAAAAGAAAAAACAGCAAATAAAATTCTATATTTGTTCTTTGTTATGACTTATAAGTCCATTTTGTATATAAAATACTAACTTGGTTATTAAGACTTAGTTATAAATGCACGAAGTTCAGAAAATTCGACAAAAAATGGAAATTACCCCTTGCAATTTCAAAAAAGAGGTGATATACTACAAACATACCAAGTGAAACAAACCACTTGATGAAATTTAAGTAAGACAATGAGGTCACTTTAGTGAGTACGCAACAAAGATGTGCGGAAAACTGGAAGTGACCTTTTTCAGTTTAAGCGGTTCAGGAGGAGTTTCCAATGAGTAAAATTTGCTTTTAAGATAACAGTTTTTATTTATATAATGAAAACAAAAATTTACATAGGGACAAAGGCGTCACTTCAAAGTGCTGAAAAGAGGGATTCAGCAAATTATGAAGTGACGCCTTTCTTTTATAATCATCTATTATTGACAGGAGAGGGTAAGTATGAAAAACAGGTTTAAGAAAGTGTTGGCAGTCGCAATGGCAAGCTGTATGACAATGGCAATTTTTGCAGGCTGTGGAGGTTCAGAAACAGCAACTTCATCAGCAGGTTCAACAGGTTCAAGCGATAAGAAGGTTCTTCGAGTTGGTATGGAATGTACCTATGCACCATTTAACTGGACACAGTCATCAGAAAGTATGCCTGATGGTGAAAAGGCTGTAAAGATTTACGGACAAAATACATATGCTTACGGCTATGATGTAATGGTTGCACAGAAAATTGCAAAGGAACTTGATATGGATGTTGAAGTCCATAAGGTTGAATGGGATTCAATTGGACTTGGACTTGATTCTCAAGAGTATGATTGTATTATTGCTGGTATGGGTAAGACAGCTGTCAGGGCAAAATCTTATTCTTTCACAGAACCGTATTATTATAGAGATAACTGCATTGTTGTAAGAGCTGATTCAGATATTGCTTCGGTTACAGGTCTATCACAGCTCAAGGGTAAGAATGTAAAGATTACAACACAGCTTGGCACAGGTTGGGTTGACTTGCTCGACCAGATTCCTGATGGTGTACTTGGTTCTAACTACGAAACAACTGGTGAAGCATTTATGGCAGTTTCAAATGGGGTTGCAGATGTTGTAGTTATTGATGTACCGACAGCTGAATCTGCATTGCTTACAAACAAAGATTTGAAGCTTATCAAGCTTGATGAAAATGATACCTTCAAGAATGACCAGGAAATGACAAATGTTTGTATCGCAACAAGAAAGAATGATACAGAGCTAAGAGATAAGATTCAAGGTGCTATGGATAAGATTGGCTGGAACGATAAGACAAAGATGGACGAGCTTATGGAAAAGGCAATCGCAGCTCAGCCAGCAGCTAACTAAGCGTAGTATCGCAGATTAAGAAATTAATGATAAGCTAAATAGAATTTTAGTCAAACGCACAGATGTAAATAATTTATACTGTGGCTGCTGTAAAAGGCAGCCATAGATATTCTAAGAATAGTAATGAATTAAGGGGAGAACATTTTATGAATTTTTCCGATCCTAGTAATATGTTTGAATGGATAGTATATATAGCGAACGAATATAAATATATGTTCCTTGAAGGTCTTTGGATAACACTTTATATTGCTGTAATAGGTACATTGGTAGGCTTTATAGTTGTTATCTCGTTGGTATGGTTCAGGATATTAAAATCAATAAACAGGATAATTTGATTAAGCGTATACTTATGAGAACATTGAAAATTATCTGTCTTGTTTATGTTGAGGTTTTCAGAGGCACACCAATGATAGTACAGGGTATGATTGTTTACTACGGTTTACTTCAGGCAAATGTTAAGATTTCCCCAATATTCGCAGGTATTCTTGTTACTGTTCTTAATACAGGTGCTTATATGGCAGAAACAGTCAGAGGCGGTATCAATTCTGTTGATAAGGGTCAAAAAAGAGGGTGCTTGGTCGCTCGGTATGTCACCAATGCTTACAATGTTCCGAGTAGTTCTTCCACAGGCTTTCAAGAATGTTGTTCCTGAAATGGTAAACACATTCCTTACAAACCTCAAGATGACATCTGTTTTGAATGTTATCGGCGTTTCCGAGCTGTTCCTTGTTGCAAAGACAGCGGGTGGTACATACTACAAGTATTTCGAATCATACCTCGTAATTGCAGTTATTTATTTTGTACTTTGCTTCGTACTGAATCGTCTTTTCCTCTTGCTCGAAAAAAGAAGCTTGCAAAAGAAGAAGGATTATGTGCTTGCAGTTGAATATATGAAAGAATCAGCATAAGGAGAGATTAAGCTATGTCAGAAAAAACAGCAAAAAAGGTTATTGCTATTGAAAATTTAAGCAAGTCCTTTGGTGACCATCAGGTTCTCCGAAAAATAGACTTTGCTGTCGAGAAAGGCGAGGTTATCTGTATAGTTGGTTCGTCAGGCTCAGGTAAATCTACACTGCTACGCTGTATCAATAAGCTTGAACAGCAGACAGACGGCAAGATTTATTTCAACGGCAATGAGGTTGCAGACAAGCAAAAAGAAATCAATGAATACCGCTCAAAAGTAGGTATGGTTTTCCAGTCATTCAATCTCTTTGAAAATATGACCGTTCTCAAGAATTGTATGATTGCAGTTACAAGCGTTTTGCACGAATCAAAGCAGGAAGCTTTTGAGAGAGCTATTAAGCACCTCAAAGCAGTTGGTATGGCACCTTATATAAACGCATATCCATCTCAGCTTTCTGGCGGTCAGAAACAGCGTGTCGCTATTGCAAGAGCTTTGTGTATGAATCCAGAGGTTCTGCTCTTTGATGAACCGACTTCCGCTCTTGACCCTGAAATGGTTGGTGATGTTCTTAATGTAATGAAAGAGCTTGCACATACAGGTCTTACAATGATTATCGTTACTCACGAAATGGCATTCGCAAGAGATGTATCTACAAGAACAATATTTATGGATAGAGGTTACATTGTCGAGGACGCACCTCCTAAGGAACTTTTCTATAATCCTAAGAATCCGAGAACAAGAGAGTTCCTTTCAAGGTTCCTTAATGACCAGAAAAAATAAGGTCGAAACGGAGGCTGTGGCAAATGGATAATATTGTTATTACAGTTGCTCGTGGCTTCGGTAGCGGTGGTAAGGAAATTGCCTCAAAGGTTGCAAAGGATTTAGGAATATCCTGCTACGAAAATAGAATTTTTTACGCTTGCATCTCAGTTAAGTGGTCTTGATGAGGAGCTTTTCAATGAGGTTAATGAGCGTGTCAGAGAAAAGGGTGGCTTTGCGGCATTTATGAAAGGCTTGCCAAGGGCAAGAAATTATATCAAAAAGGAAAATTCGTTTCTGATGATACGCTTTTCGAGTATCAGAAGAAGATTATCGAGGAGCTTGCGGCAACGCAATCCTGCGTAATAGTCGGTAAGTGTGCCGACTGGATACTCAGAGGCAGAGATAATGTAATCAGCCTTTATATTGAAGCACCTCGTGATTTCTGCTTAAAGAGAACAATGGAGCATATGCAGGTTAATGAAGCCGTTGCAGAAAGAAACATTGTTCAGACCGATAAATATCGTGCTAATTACTACAAATATTACACAAAGGGCAACTATTGGACAAATCCAATCAACTATGACCTTACTCTTAACAGCGAAAAGGTTGGCAGAGCAGTGCGTACAGCTGATTGAAAGCTATGTAAAAAATCAAGATGGATTATCTTGGTATCAAAAAGCTATAAAACCTATAATTTATAAATTTTGGAGGAATTTGTTATGAAACTCAGCGAAACAGGATTTACTGCCGAAGAACTAAAGGGCTTAGTTAAGAAGTATATGATTGAAACCTATGAGCGTTTCGATTTCATCGCAGAAACAGCCAAGGATATGTATATCTATGACGAAAAGGGCAACGCTTACCTCGATTTCTATGCAGGTATCGCCGTAAATAGTGCTGGCAACTGCAACGAAAAGGTTGTCAAGGCTATTCAGTCACAGGCCGCTGACCTTATTCATACATTTAACTATCCTTATACAATTCCTCAAGCATTGCTTGCTAAGAAGATTTGTGATACCATCGGTATGGATAAGATTTATTATCAGAATTCAGGCACTGAAGCTAACGAGGCTATGATTAAGCTTGCAAGAAAGTATGGTGTAGATAAGTATGGTCCTGAAAAGTATGAAATCGTTACTGCAAAGATGGGCTTCCATGGTAGAAGCTTTGGCTCAATGTCAGCAACAGGTCAACCAGATTCAGCTATTCAGCAAGGCTTTGGACCTATGACACCTGGCTTTAAGTACGCAGAATATAACAACCTCAAGGCTTTTGAAGACGCAATCACCGATAAGACAATCGCTATTATGATTGAGCCTGTACAAGGTGAGGGCGGTGTTCACCCAGCTACTAAGGAATTTATGACAGGTCTTAGAAAGCTTTGTGATGAGCGTGGCTTGTTACTTTGCCTTGATGAGGTTCAGTCTGGCTGGTGCAGAACTGGTGAGGTTATGGCATATATGCACTATGGTATTAAGCCTGATATCGTATCAATGGCTAAGGCTATGGGCGGCGGACTTCCAATTGGTGCAATTTGTGCAAAAGACGAAGTTGCAAAAGTATTTCACAAGCGGTTCACACGGAAGTACATATAGTGGTAACCCTGTTGCTTGTGCTGCATCACTTGCTCAGATTGGTGAACTTCTCGATAGAGATTTAGCAGGAAATGCAAAGAAGATGGGCGAATACTTTATGAATAAGCTTGGAGAAGTTGTTCCTCATGTCAAGGAAGTTCGTGGACTTGGACTTTTTGTAGGTGTTGAGTTCGAGGACGGCTTTAATTCAGTAGATATTAAGCATGAATGCTTTGATAGAAAGCTTATTGTTACAGCTATCGGTTCTAATATTATCCGTATGGTTCCACCGCTCATTCTTACAGAGGAGCATTGCGATAAGGCGGCTGAAATTATCGCTGAATCTGTAAAGGCTCTTGAAAAATAATAGAACAGTTTTAAAGTGGCTTTGCTATTCGGACAACTGGGAAAAAATATTTCTCAAATGTTTGTAGCAAAGCCAAAACTGATTTTAGAACAGTAATTCGTTGAGGTGTTGACTATGATGAATTTTAATTATTCGCTTCCTGTAAATCTTATGTTCGGAAAAGGCAAATCTAAGCTTGTCGGCGATGTTTGCAAGGATTATGGCAGAAAAGCTCTCGTTGTAACAGGCGGAAACAGCACAAAGAAGTCTGGTTTACTTTGCAGAGTTACTGCAAGTCTTGAAAAAAGCGGTGTTGGTGCAGTGGTCTTTGATAAAGTTACACAGAATCCACTGACAACAACCGTTTGTGAGGGTGTTGAGCTTGCTAAAAAGGAAGGCTGTGATATTATTCTTGGTGTAGGCGGTGGCTCAATTATGGACGCCGCAAAGAGTATAGCTTTCTGTATGAATAATGAGGGCGATATTTCTGATTATATTTTCGGCTTGAAACAGGGCAAAAAGGCTATGACTATTATCCTCATTCCTACAACCTGTGGAACAGGAAGCGAAGGCAATCAGATTGCTGTTCTGACAAATCCTGAAACTAAGGATAAAAAGGCACTTTACACAATGAATATTCTGCCAAGTGTTTCTATCATTGACCCAGATGTTATGAAAACTATGCCTAAGCATATACTTTCTTCGGTAGGCTTTGATGCTTTTACTCACTCCTTAGAGGCCTATACTTCAAAGAAGGCTAACCCTCTCACAGATGCTCAGGCATTGCTTGCAATTAAGCTTATTGCAAAAAAAAAATCTCCCACTGCTTATGACTGATTACAATAATGATGACGCATGGGAGGCTGTAAGCTTGGCGGCAACACTTGGCGGTATGGTAATCGGTGTTGCTGGTGTTTCGGCGGCTCATGGTATGGAACACCCTGCATCAGGTTTGAAAAATATCGTTCATGGCAGAGGTCTTGCGGCACTTACTCCGATTATTGTTGAAAGACTTGCACCCGCACTTCCTGAAAAGTTTGCAGAGGTTTCAAAGATACTTGACGGAAAAGATGAAAAGGATTGTGCAGACAGCATAAGAGGCTTTTTAAAATCAATCGACCTTGAAGTAAAGCTTGGAGATTTAGGCATTACGCAAGATGATGTTGAGTGGATGACTGATAACTGTATGAAAATTTCGATTGGAAATTTGAATAATGCTCCAAAGGTGTTTGATAGGGCAGAGGTTGCAGAAATTTATAGCAAAGCAATTTAGCAGGCGGAGTGCCTCTGCCGTCAAGATGCGGTGCATGACCGCATAGGACAAGACACGGAATCGCTCAGCAAGCCTCGCTTGTGGTGGATTAGGGAAGATAGTTGCCACGGTCGGGGAAACTACCGATTAGCTAACAGGTTTTTCTAAGACAGATAAAAGTTTTGCTCAAGCTTTTTCAAAAGCTTGCAGTTTCCAAAGGTGGAGCCTTTGGTGGGTTTTAAGGGCAACGCCCTTAACATCTTCTTATTTTCTAAATGGCGGAAAAATCCGCCATTTTTTCTTTTTGTAAACAATAAGCTATTGTATTATAAGTAAACGCAAACTGTATTCACCTTGTTGGTAATATTAAAAAACAGTGATAAAAAATATTGGTAAGATTAATTAACTTTGGGGCTTTTATTTTTTGAAAATTTATTGTATAATATTATAGAAAGTTTACTGAAATTTTATGCTTCAAGAATCGGAATTTTGTAAAATCAGAAGAAAGTAGGTGCTAATTTCTTATGGATAATAATTTTTCTGTTTCATTAACTAAGGTTATAAAAGAACTTCAGCTTGATACTGCATATATGCCGGGCAATCCTGATGATATTCTTATTACATCAAGAGATGTCATTCGTCCTGGTCTTGAACTTACAGGCTTTCTTGATTATTTTGATAATACCCGTCTTATGCTTATCGGAAATACTGAAAATGCTTATCTTAATAAATTCAGCTCTGAGCAGAGAAAGCATGTAATAGACAGAATATTTGCAATGAAACCTCCTGCCGTTATTGTTACAAGAGGAATAACCCCTTATCACGAACTTATGGATGCTGCTGAAAAACATCAAATTCCTATTTTGCGTACTGCTGACGCTACAAGTGAGGTTTCTGCGGCGATAGTTTCTTATATGAATGTAGAGCTTGCTCCAAGAATTACCGACATGGTGTTCTCGTTGAGGTTTACGGCGAAGGCTTGTTGATTGTTGGTGATAGCGGAGTTGGTAAGAGCGAAACTGCAATAGAGCTTATCAAGCGTGGACACAGACTTATTGCAGATGATGCTGTCGAAATTCGCAAGGTTTCTAAAAAGTCGCTTGTTGGTGCGGCACCTGAAAATATTCGACACTTTATAGAATTAAGAGGTATCGGTATTATAAATGCAAGAAGACTTTTTCGGTATGGGTGCTGTTAAGCTAACAGAAAATATTGATATGGTTATCAACCTTGAGCTTTGGGATAATAAGAAAGTATATGACCGAATGGGTATGGATAACGAAATGACAGATATTCTTGGAATAGAAGTTCCGATTTTGACTATACCTGTTAAGCCTGGTCGTAACTTAGCGGTTATTATTGAGGTTGCCGCTATGAATAACAGACAGAAAAAGATGGGATATAATGCCGCACAGGAACTTCTTGCAAGCTTGGGATTAGTTTATGATGCAGAACCTGAAAAGAAATCTGTTGATTGGTGATAGTTTTTTAGATTATCTGAGAGAAAGGAACATACCTCTTTAAATAGGAGAATTTGTCTGCTTATGAAATATAATTTTGATTTTTTGAATATTTTTACAAATGAAGATATAGAAATTAACCTTGATGAACCAATGAATAAGCACACAAGCTTTAAAATTGGCGGAAAAGCCGATGTATACTGCGAAGTTAAGACCAAAAAAGCCCTTGCGGAACTTATCTGTCTATGTAAGAAAAATGAAATTCCATATTTCATTATAGGAAAAGGCTCAAATCTTCTTATATCGGATAATGGAATAAGAGGAATTGTCATAAGACTTGGCGGAGAATTTTCTGAAATGAGCCTTTACTGAAAATGGCTTGATTAGCTGTGGTTCAGGAGCGGCTCTTGCGTCTGTTTGTAGCTATGCACTTAAAAAATTCGCTTAGCGGGCTGGAGTTTGCCTGGGGAATACCTGGTACAGTCGGTGGTGCGGCATATATGAATGCAGGTGCTTATGGCGGAGAGATGAAAGATATTGTCGAGGCGGTAAGCTACATTGATGAAAACGGCATTATAAAAAGCTTTAAGCGTGATGAGCTTAATTTTAGTTATCGCAGAAGTGTTTTTACTGATAAGGAGTATATTGTAACAGATGTACTTTTCAAGCTTGAAAATAAATCGCAAAGTGAAATCCGAGAGAAAATGGACGAACTGATGGGCAAAAGAAAGAGTAAACAGCCACTTGAATACCCAAGTGCAGGAAGTACATTTAAGCGACCTGAGGGATATTTTGCGGCGGCACTTATCGAGGAATGTGGACTTAAAGGAGCAAGTGTCGGAGGAGCTGAGGTCAGCGAAAAACATTCAGGCTTTATAATAAATAAAAATAATGCCACCTGTGAAGATGTCAAAAATCTTATTGCATATGTCAAGAAAGAAGTGTATAAGCAAAAGGGTGTAGAGCTTCACTGTGAGGTAAAATTTATTGGAACATAAAACGAGGTGTTATATATGGAATTTATAATTATAACAGGGCTTTCAGGAGCAGGAAAATCCAACGCTATGAGGATTATGGAGGATATTGGCTATTATTGCGTTGATAATATTCCGCCTGTACTGATACCGACATTCTATTCGCTTTGCGAAAAATCGACTGACAAGCATCTTAAAAAGGTTGCAATTGTTACTGATATTCGAGGCGGAGATGTTTTTGATGCATTGTTTGATGCACTTAACAAGCTCAAAAGCAATAACAATAATTATAAAATCCTCTATCTTGATGCAAAGGACGAAGTAATACTCAGAAGATATAAAGAAACAAGGCGTAAGCACCCTCTTGCAGATATTTATCACGGCTCAACTTCAGATGCGGTAAGCTTTGAGAGAGGTTTGCTTGAAACGGTAAGAAATCGTGCAGACTACATAATAGATACTTCGTTTCTTTCGCCTTCACAGCTAAAGGAGAGAATATCCGCATTATTTCTTGGCGATTCGTCATTCGGACTTGTTGTCAACTGTATGTCCTTTGGCTTTAAGTATGGAACACCATCAGAGGCGGATATTATCTTCGATGTAAGATGCTTGCCAAATCCTTTCTATATTCCAGAGCTTAAAAACTTCACTGGCCTTGATAAGAATGTTTATGATTATGTTATGAAGTGGGACCAGACAAAGGGTTTTCTTGAAAGACTTATTTCTCTTATCGAATATATGCTTCCGCTCTACTGCGATGAGGGTAAGAGTCAGCTTATGATTGCAATAGGCTGGACATGAGGCAAGCACCGTTTCTGTTGCAACTGCACAATACCTTTATGAATATCTTATTAAAAAAGGTTATCGTGCGTCAGTTCACCACAGAGATATAAGAAGAACATAAGGCGGTGCAGTAGATGTCATTTTCTCAAGAGGTTAAGTCTGAGCTTGCTGGAGTGGAGTGCAAAACTATTTCTGAGATGAAGGCTCAGGCTTATGGAATGACTATTTTTTTCAAAATTACAGCGTTCAGATAAGGTACTTTTTGCAACAGAAAGTCCAATGATTGCAAGAACATATTCTCTGCTTATGACGCTGATTACAGGCAGTATTTTCGATGTTAATATACCGCTGAACAGAAAATCTCTTAGAGATAAGCAGATTACTGTTACTTCTCCAGACTTTCCAAGTAGAAATATTTTGCTTAAATTTTTCGGTCATAGCAGTGATGAACTTAGTTTGCATATAAATCGTGCGAACTTTGATTCAGAGGAAAGCTTTCCATCATTTTTGAGGGGGGTTTTTATCATACGGAAATGTTACCGACCCACAAAAGGATTATCATTTGGAATTTGTTTCACCTTTTCAGAATCTTGCAAAGGATTTATCTTATCTTATCGAGGAGATAGAACAATTAGCAGTAAAGCCCAAGATTATCAATCGCAAGGGTAGTTTTATTGTCTATCTGAAAGACAGCGATGGTATATCCGACCTTCTTACTTTAATAGGTGCTCAGATGTCAGCCTTGCAAATTATTCAAGAAAAGATGCTTAAATCTGTAAGAAATACTGTTAATCGTAAAATAAATTCAGAAACGGCGAATAGCAATAAGACTGCAAAGGCTTCTGCAAAACAGCTTTTGGCTATTGATAAGATAAAGAAAAAGAGGGTTTAGAATCCTTGCCGAATGATTTATATGAGTTGGCAATTTTGAGGGTAGAAAATCCGGAAAGTAGCTTGAGGGAATTGGGTGAGATGTTAAGTCCGCCGATAAGCCGTTCTGGAGTTAATCATAGAATTGAGCGAATAATGGAATTAGCCGAAGAATTAGGATAGTGGAGTGCCTCCACCGTCAAGACGCGGAATCGCTCTGCAAGCCTCGCTCGTAGTTTATTAGATAAGATTGTTGACGCGGTCGATGAAACTACCGAGCGGGCGAACTGCGTTCGCCCATACAATTAACTAATGCACTTCTCTAAGACAATTAAAGTTTCGCTCAAGCCTTTTTAAAGGCTTGCAGTTTCCAAAGGTAGAGCCTTTTGGTCGCCGTCCGCAGACGGCGAAATACTTTATGCTTCTTAGAGCGCAGGAGGGTCGAAAAACATTCCAGTGGAATGTTTTCGTAGAGGAACCCTCGCAGGGGTTCCCTGTTTGACTACTGATGCTAACAGAAGAAATAAAGGGGCGGACGAAGTCCGCCCCTTAGGGAGCAAAGAATGTTAAGGGCTTCGCCCTTAAAACCCACGAGGGACTCCGTCCCTCGACCCTATGAGCCTTTAAAAAGGCTCGAGCGAAACTTTTTTAAGTGTCTTCTTAGGAGTTTATTAGCTATTTTTTATTTGTGAGGTGATACCATGAGTTTTGTACATCTTCATGTCCATACTGAATATAGCCTGCTTGACGGTGCTTGCAAGATAAAAAATCTTGTAAAAGCTGCCAAAGAACTATCTCAACCAGCAATAGCCATAACTGACCACGGTTGTATGTATGGCGTTATTGATTTCTATAAAGCTGCTAAAAAAGAGGGAATAAAACCGATTATTGGCTGTGAAGTCTATGTTGCTCCAAGAAAATATACTGATAAAGTCGCAGAATTAGATAGAGAAAATCGCCATATGGTGCTTTTTGTGCGAGAATAATGTCGGCTATCAAAATCTGATAAAGCTCGTTTCTATGGCTTGATAGACGGTTTTTTTACGGTAAACCAAGAGTTGATGAGGAACTCTTGGAAAAATATCACGAGGGAATAATTGCACTTTCCGCTTGTCTTGCGGGTGAAATTCCTAAGGCACTTATGCGTGGAAATTATGAGCTTGCAAAGGAAAAAGCTTTGAAGTATAAGAGAATTTTCGGCGAAAATAATTTCTTTCTTGAACTTCAAGACCACGGAATACTTGAGCAAAAACGCATAAATTCAGATATAATCAAACTTTCTAAAGAATGTGATATACCGCTTGTTGTGACAAATGACTGCCATTATATCAAGCGTGAAGATAAGGATTTGCATAAAATTTTGCTTTGCATACAGACAAACCATACAATAGAGGACGAAAATTCATTTGAGTTTCCAACAGATGAATTTTATCTTAAAAGTGAAGCAGAAATGCGTGAGCTTTTTCCGAATGTGCCAGAAGCTTACGAAAATACAGTTAAGATTGCGGAACGCTGTAATGTTGAATTTGAATTTGGTAAGACAAAATTGCCACGCTTTGATGTTCCAGACGGTAAAGACCATATAGAGTATTTTCGTGAGGAATGTTATAAGGGACTTCATAGAAGATATGGCGAAAATCCAAGTCAAAGCCTTACTGATAGGCTCGAATATGAGCTTTCTGTAATAATCAAAATGGGTTATGTTGATTATTACCTTATTGTAAACGACTATGTAAGCTATGCAAAAAGAACGGGATACCTGTTGGAATGGGCAGAGGTTCAGGTGCAGGAAGTCTTGCGGCATATTGCATAGGCATTACAGGAATAGACCCGATTAAATATAATCTGCTCTTTGAGAGATTTCTTAACCCAGAAAGAGTAAGTATGCCTGATTTTGATGTGGATTTCTGTAAGGACAGGCGGCAGGAAGTTATAGATTACGTCATAAGAAAATATGGCTCTGACCATGTGGCACAGATAGTTGCATTCGGAACAATGGCGGCGAGAGGTGCTATAAGAGATGTCGGCAGAGCTTTGGCAATGTCTTATGCGGAGGTTGATTCCGTCGCAAAGCTTGTGCCTTATGACTTGAAAATGACTATCGAAAAGGCTCTTACAATCTCTGATGAGCTTACACAGAGATATAATAACGAACCAGCCGTACATAGATTGATTGATATGGCTATGAGGCTTGAGGGAACACCTCGTCACGCAACAACTCATGCAGCAGGTGTAGTTATAACTGATAAGCCTGTAAGCGAGTATGTTCCGCTTTCGAGAAACGATGAAGCTATTGTAACACAGTTTACGATGACTACACTTGATGAACTCGGCTTGCTGAAAATGGATTTTCTCGGACTTAGAAATCTTACTGTTCTTGATGATACAGAAAAGATGATTCGTAAAAAAAAGAACCGCTTTTTTTCAATAAAAATATTCCCGATGACGATAAAAAGGTTTTTGAAATGCTTTCTAAGGGTGATACCGAGGGCGTTTTTCAATTTGAATCAAGCGGTATGAGAAATGTTCTTACACAGCTAAAGCCTGAAACTATCGAAGACTTGATTGCAGTTATTTCTCTATATCGCCCAGGACCTATGGATTCTATTCCGAAATATATTGAAAACTGCCATAATCCCGTAAAAGTAACCTATAAGCACGAACTCTTAAAGCCTATACTTGAGGTTACTTATGGCTGTATTGTTTATCAGGAACAGGTTATGCAGATTTTCAGAAGCCTTGCGGGATACTCTCTCGGCAGAGCGGATATTGTGCGAAGGGCGATGTCCAAGAAAAAAGCTGATGTTATGGAACACGAACGCAAAATATTTATAGAAGGACTTTTGCGAGAGGACGGCAGTATTGAGGTTGAAGGCTGTATAAGACGAGGTATTCCAAGAAGCATTGCCGAGGAAATATTCGCAGAGATGGAAAGCTTTGCGTCCTATGCTTTTTTAATAAGGCTCATGCAGCTTGCTATGCTATGATTTCGTATCAAACGGCATATCTCAAATGTCATTACCCTTGTGAATATAATGCCGCTTTGCTTTCAAGCGTGCTTGACAATTCGGGCAAGGTTGCCGTATATATTGATGATTGTATGAAGCATAATATCAGAGTTCTTCCGCCTCATATAAATGAAAGCAATATTGGTTTTACCGTATGCGGAAAGAATATCCGTTTCGGACTTATGGCTATTAAGAATATCGGAAAAGGTTTTATCACAAATATAATAAATGAACGCAGAAATGGCGAATATACTTCTTTCTATGATTTTTGCAGTAGAGTTTATAGCAAGGATATGAATAAAAAAGAGCGGTGGAAAGTCTTATAAAGTGTGGTGCTTTAGATAAACTCGGTGCAAATCGCAGACAAATGCTTTATTCGCTTGATGGCTTGATAGATTCTCTTGCAAGAGACCATCGTGATAATGTCGCAGGACAGCTTGATTTATTCGGTATGGGTGACGATAATGAAGAACCCGCATATCAGCTAAAAAAAGCATAGATGAATTTGACGAAAATGAACGCTTAAAGCTTGAAAAAGAGGTTGTTGGTATTTATTTGTCGGGGCACCCTGTTGCAGAATATGAAAATGCGTCTAAGGCTCTAAATACCGACCTTATAAATAATATTCTTGAAGGTTCAGCATACTATAATGACGGCAAGCGTGTAAGGGTTATTGCGTTTATAAATGAGGTCAGAACTAAGATTATAAAGAACGGTTCTACTATGGCATTTGTGACTATTGAGGATAAATTCGGAAGTATAGAAATGCTCGTTTTCCCTAAAACACTTATGGAATACAGTACGCTTATAAGAGATGGCAAGGCTATTCTTGCGGAATGTACTGTAAGTATCAAGGAGGACGAAGAAACCAAGCTTTTGTGCAACAGAGTTTATCCAGCACCAAAAACAGATGCCGAGATTACACAGTTTAAGGCAATGTATAGTTCATCTGAGAAAAAGCAGAACAGCCCGAAGTAAAAGTACAAAATAATAGGGGTAACAGCGATAAATCAGGGCTTTATCTGAGATTTAAGAATCAAGAATGTAATGAATTTATTCGTGCAAAGCAGGTTTTGAATATATTTGACGGTTCTACACCTGTATATTTCTACTTTGAGGATAATAAAAAGCTTTTGAGAGTGCCAAGAAATATGTGGGTAGACATCAATGATGTTATGATAAGAGAACTTAAACGAAGAATCGGTGATAAAAATGTTGCACTGAAATAGCCTTGAAATTTAGATTTCAGATGTTTATTGCAGTAAAATAGCCAAAGTTTTTACGCAAATTGCCTTGAAAAAGTTATAATTTATACGGTTTTAAAAAAATATATAAAAAATGCCAAAAATGCCTTGAAAATATCGTCTTAATAGGGTATACTATTTTAGCACCAAGTATAGCATTTATAGAGTTTTGGAGATGTTTCTATGGACTTTAATTTTAAAGATAAATACGGAATTGATGACCTGATTAAGATTATGGAAATCCTCCGAAGTGAAAATGGCTGTCCTTGGGATAGGGAACAAGACCATAAGTCTATTCGCCAGAATCTTATTGAGGAAACATATGAAGTTATCGAGGCAATCGACAATGACGATACAGAGCTTCTAAAGGAAGAACTTGGAGATGCTCTCTTGCAAGTAGTTTTCCATTCGAGAATTGAGGAAGAAAAAAAATAGCTTTGATTTTTCAGATGTTGCCGATGGAATATGCAAAAGCTGATTATTCGTCACCCTCATGTTTTTGGCAATATTACCGCAGATACACCAGAAGAAGTCCTCAAAAATTGGGACGATATTAAGATGAAAACCAAGTCCCAGACCAAAGCGAGCGAGGCTATGGATAGTGTAGCAAAATCCTTGCCAGCACTTATGAGAGCGGATAAAATTCGCTCTAAGGCTAAAAAAGCAGGTTATGCACCAAAAAGCTATGAAACTGCATATGAGGATACAGAAGAAAAGTTGAAGGCTCTTTCAAAGGCCTCTTATGACAAGGCAGAAAATAACCGTAAAATCGGTGAATTGCTTTTCTCAGTTATTAATCTTGCGGCTATGGTTGATGTAAACCCAGAAGAATCGCTATATCGTGCCTGTGATGATTTTACAGAGAACTTTAGAAAACTCGAAGAAAATTCATCAAAGTAAGGCTTAGATATATATACTCAAAAAGAAACTCATTTCTATGAGTTCGATGAAGTAGGAGGAATATAATAATGAACAAGACAGAACTTATTGCTGCTGTTGCAGAAAAAGCAGAACTCTCTAAGAAGGACGCAGAAAAAAAGCAGTTAATGCACTCCTCGACACAGTTGTAGAAGAAGTTGCTAAGGGTGAGAAGATTCAGCTCGTAGGCTTCGGCACATTCGAGAGAAGAGAAAGAAAAGAAAGAGAAGGCTGCAACCCACAGACAGGTGCAAAGATACCGATTCCTGCATCTATGGTTCCAGCATTCAAGGTTGGCAAGGCATTCAAGGACGCTGTCAATAAGTAATTTAAAATTCTATTCAGAAAATCCGACTACGCAGTGGCAGTCGGATTTCTTTATTTATGGAGGGATAAATATATGAGATTGGATAAATATTTAAAGGTTTCAAGAATAATCAAACGCAGAACAGTTGCCAATGAAGCTTGTGATGCGGGTAGAGTTATAGTTAATGGCAAACCGGCAAGAGCATCTTATGATGTAAAGGTTGGTGATGTATTAGAGATAGCTCTTGGCACAAAGCCGATAAAAGCAGAGGTCGTCAGCATAAATGAATATGCCAAAAAAGAAGATGCCCCTTTGATGTATAAGATTTTAGAATAAGCAGCAGCGAGCCGCCGCCATCAAGACGCGGAATCGCTCGGCTTTGCCTCACTCGTAGTTAATTAGATAAGATTGTTACCGCGGTCGATGAAACTACCGAGCGGGCGAACACAGTTCGCCCCTACGATTAGCTGACAGTTTTTTCTAAGAGAATTAAAGTTTAGGTCAAGCCTTTTTAAAGGCTTGCGGTTTCCAAAGGTAGTCACCTACGGCAGAGCCTTGTGTAGTTTATTGGTAATTTCTTTATCCGTGGTAATAAACTGACCTTGCAGATGTCGAGGTTTTGCTTGCAAAAACCGATTACGCGTCTTGGGGGCGGCGGCTCGCCGCTTAAGGGCGTTGCCCTTAAAACCCATGAGGGACTCCGTCCCTCAACCCTGCGAGCCTTTAAAAAGGCTCGAGCGAAACTTTTTAAGTTTCTCAGGAAAGCTTGTAAGCAAATCGTAGGAGCGAACTGCGTTCGCCCGCTCAGTAGTCACTTTATCCACACATAAAAAGCACTATCGAAATCATATAATTGCTTAAGAGATGATTTCGGGAGGGCTTAGTTATGCAGGAAAATGGTAAAGCTTTGAAACGCAAGCATAACCTTATTATGGAGGATAGAAAAACACTTACTTTAACAGGCATATCCGATGTTGATAGCTTTGATGAGCAAACAGTTGTGCTTATTACTGATATTGGTGAGTTGATTATAAAAGGCGATTCTTTGCAGATTAAAGGCTTTAGCGTAGAGAGTGGCGAACTTAGCCTTGAGGGAAGAATAGATTCCCTCAGCTATCAGGAAGTTAACAAAAATAATGGCGGATTTTTTTCCAGACTTTTTAGATAGGAGAATCTGCCTATGGAGCTTACCTTAGAGGCTCAGACTCAGGCTTTTATATATTCCTGCGTTTTGGGTGTGATTCTTGCGGTAATATATACCGCTATTGGTATAATAAAAATAATATCTCCTCCAAGCAAAAAAATTGTTGTTTGTTATGGATATACTATTTATGCTTGTGTGTACATTTACAACATTTTTTCTATTCAGTATTGATGACTTGGGAAATTTGCGTTATTATGTTGTTTTTGGTGAACTAATAGGCTTTTTTCCTATTCTATCTTTTTGTCGGAGAGATTATTTTAAAATGCTCAAAAAGCTATTACTAATTTTTTTGCAAAGATATATTTTTTTTATTACAAATCCATTCAGAATATTATTTCATAAGCTTTATTTGTTAATATCAGTTTTGTTAGCAAAACTATGGAAAAGAATAAAGCCAAGGCGTAAACCAAAAAAAGAAAGTTAAAATCAGGGCAAGCTCTAAAATGCCTGAATTACCACAAAGGCCAAGGATAATGGCTAAACCAAAGCTTTAAAAATTTGAGGAGTAATTTATATGGATTATATTGCAGTTATAGGCATTGCCGTAGGTCTTGCGATGGACGCATTCGCAGTATCTGTAACAAATGGAGCTATTGTAAAGAACTTTAAACCAAGCTTTGCTATAAAGATTGCGGCAGCATTCGGAATCTTTCAATTTATGATGCCAGTTATTGGTTGATAGTTGGTAAGGCTGGACAACAGCTCATAGAGAGCGTTGACCACTACATAGCCTTTATACTTCTTTTGCTTATTGGTGGAAATATGCTTATTGAGGCGATTAAGGATAGAATTAAGGAATATAAGGGCGAAGAAGTTCAAAAAAGGACAATAAAACCGCCACATCAACAAAGACACTTTTGCTTATGGCTGTTGCTACAAGTATAGACGCACTCGCAACAGGAGTTATTTTGCCATCAGCAGTAGGGGCAAGCACCATAATGCTTATGCTGGTAGCTGTTTTGATGATAGGTGTCATAACCTTTGTAATTTCTTTTGCTGGAGTATATTTAGGCAAAAATTCGGTTCATTGCTTTCAAATAAAGCAGAAATTCTCGGCGGAATAGTTCTCATAGGAATAGGCACAAAGATTTTAATTGAGCATTTGTTCTTTATGTAATTAGCTAAAGCACTTCCCATAAGACACTTAAAAGTTTTGGTCAAGCTTTTTCAAAAGCTTGCGGTTTCCAAAGGCGGAGCCTTTTGGGTTTTTAAGGGCGAAGCCCTTAACATTCTTTGCTCTCTAAACGGCGGACTTTGTCCGCCGTTTAATTTCTTTGTCAGCAACATTAGTCAATAAAGGCGGACAAAGTCCACCCTAAAATGCAAAGAGATGTTAAGGGCTTCGCCCTTAAAACCCATGAGGGACTCCGTCCCTCAATCCTGCGAGCAGCTTTCACCAGCAAAGCTGGTGTAGAAAAGGCTCGAGCGAAATTTTTAATTGTCTTAGGAAAGTCTGTTAGTAAGCAGTAACATAAGACAAAGCCTCTGTGTATAATGGCACAGGGGCTTTTTTTATGACTGTTGCAGCTATTAAAAAAACGACGAAGATTAAAACGCTGGCTTATTATTGTGCTTGTTATATTATTATTGTTTCTTATTTTTCTCGAAATTCGTGTCAGACCAACAGTTTCGGCTATTGCGATTGTTCAAGGAAAAAAGACTTTGCACAGAAGTAATAAATGAAGCCGTTTCAGAGGTTATGGACGAATTGGAGCTTTCCTATGAAAAGCTTGCCGAAACTACACGAGCGGAAAACGGTTCTGTACTCGAAATCACAACAAATATGGCAAATGTCAATAAGCTAAAAACCGAAGTCAGCCTTAGAGTGTGTGAAAAGCTTGAGGATATAAAAGCCGTAGAATTGATGTTCCAATGGGAACTCTTATGGGACTTAATTTATTATATATGCGTGGACCTGATATTCCTTTACATATCTCTATGTCAGGCAGCACAGAAACAGACTTCGTTTCAGAATTTGAAAGTGGTGGCATTAACCAAACTGTACACAAGCTTTCACTTACTATAACAACTGATATGACGGTTTTAGTTCCGCCAGTAAGTGAAAATACAAGCGTGACAACAACTGTCGTAATTGCAGAAACTATAATTGTCGGTGAAGTTCGAATTATGCTCTTTATGGAGGTGCAAAAAATATTGCATAATTATTGTTGGAAATTTATAAAATCACTTGTATTTATTTGTTGCTTGGTGTAAAATATAAAAAGATGATTTACAAAAATTTTTTTATAAAATATTTTGGAGGAATCGACAAATGGCAAGCAATACAAATAAATCACTCAAAAATAAGGTTATTTATAGTGTCTATGTCCGTAATCACAGCGAAAGCGGAGATTTTAAAGGAGTTATGAAAGACCTCGATAGAATTAAGCTTCTTGGGGTTGATTATATTTGGTTTATGCCTATCCACCCAATAGGTGAGGTTAATAAAAAGGTGAGCTGGGCTGTCCTTATTCTATAAGTGACTATCGTGCAGTTAATCCTGAATATGGCACAATGGAAGATTTCAAGGAGCTTGTTTCAGCCATTCACGAAAAGGGTATGAAGTGTATGATTGATGTTGTTTATAATCATACCTCGCATGAATCAGTTCTTAGCAAGGAACACCCTGAGTTTTTCTATAAAAAGCCTGACGGTAGGTTCGGCAACAAGGTTGGCGACTGGACAGATGTTATAGACCTCGATTATACAAACAAAGACCTTTGGGATTATCAGCTTGAAACCCTCAAGATGTGGGCAAAGATTGTAGATGGTTTCCGCTGTGATGTTGCTTCCTTAGTGCCGATTGAATTCTGGAATCGTGCAAGAAAAGAGGTTGCAGAGGTAAATCCTGATTGCCTATGGCTTGCCGAATCCGTTGAATATGGCTTGATTAAATATGCTCGTGATACAGGCTTTAACTGTCTTTCGGATTCGGAGCTTTATCAGGCTTTTGATATACTCTATGATTATGATGTTTACCCAAAGTATCTTGCATATGTTGACGGAGAAATTCCTCTCAGCGAATATATAAATGCACTTAATCAGCAAGAGTACATTTATCCTGAAAACTATATAAAGCTCCGTTGTCTTGAAAATCACGATAGAGCAAGAGCAAAAAAAGCTTGTCGTTACTGAACAAGAGGTTATCAATTATACAGCGTTTATGTATATGCTAAAGGGTACAGTTCTGCTTTATGCAGGTCAGGAAACAGAAAATACCAATACACCGAGCCTTTTTGATTACGATAAGGTCGATTGGAACACAGGCTTTGACCTTACACCAATTTTGCATAACCTTTATCGTGTAAAAGCAAAGTGAGGTTATAACAAACGGTAAATATGAGCTTAAAGCATATGACAGTGAAAATGCTGTAACTATTACATATAAGTCAGATAAGGGCATTGTTTTCGGTGCATTTAGTATGAGATGCTATGAGTGTATAGTTGAGGCAGAGGTTCGGACGGCGAATATAAGAATAAAATCAATGGCAAGACAGTTTTCGTTAAGAATGGCGAAATCGAACTTGATGGTTTCCCTGTAATTATAGAGTGCTAATAGTATATCAAAATTATGACAAACGAAGAAATATTAAACATAGCAATGTCGCAATCTGCTATCGACAGTAATTGTAAGGCAGAGGATTTTAAATCCTTAGAAAATAAAATAGTCGTTTCTCGTAAAAATCCCAACGCAAGAAAAATATCTTGAACTTCCATTTAGTTGCGATTTAACATCATATGGAAATAATATAGTTGCTTCTGTCTCGGAAGAACTTGTTGATGTTGTCAAAGAATATATTGAAAAGTATGAGATGATTTGTTGCTTTGAAACTCCAAATTTGCATTTTCTTATTGAAAAATTAAAGCCATATAATTTAAATATGTGCTTTATGGCAGAATATTTTTTGCCCGATGTAGATGTGATTAAACCTTTACCTTGTTTATATAAGACTAAACTACTTAAGGAGAATGATTTAAAGGGTTTGGATTCAAGCAATGGTCAAATGCACTTTGTTGTGATAAAAATCGTCCTGATGTACTTGGTGTTGGAGCATATGATAATGATAAACTAATAGGTCTTGCGGCTTGTTCAGCCGATTGTGACACTATGTGGCAGATTGGTGTAGATGTTTTGCTTGAATATCGTAGAATGGGAATAGCATCAAGTTTGACATCTAAGCTTTCACTTGAGATTTTGAAGAATGGAAAAGTTCCTTTTTACTGCTGTGCATGGTCTAATATAAAATCCATTCGTAACGCATTAAAAAGTGGTTTTAAGCCTGCATGGGTATCAGTTACCGCTAAACCCAATGACTTCATTAACAAAATGTTATAATTAAACAGTAGCGTTGTTTAAGGTATTGCTTTCGGGCGATACCTTTTTTTCAGAAATCAACATATAATTCTAATATAGAAAATAGCTTATATTAAAGTTTGGTATAATATTATGTGATTTTTTATTTATTTTTTACTTTTTAGAATTTGGTGATAGGTTTTATGAGAATAAGACATAAACCCTGGGCAAGACCGGAATTACTCGAATGTGGTTTCTATATAGATAATCCCGATGACTATAAAGGAAAATGGGCAGAGCTTTACCCCAAAAACAGCCATTTCATATTGAACTTGGCTGTGGTAAGGGCGGTTTTATGGCTCAGGCAGCTTATCTTAATCGTGATATAAATTATCTTGCGATTGATATTAAAAACGAAATGCTTGGTCTTGCAAAGCGTAATATTGTAAAAAGCTTTTGAAAAGACTAACGAAAAGCCAGAAAATGTTATTTTAACTATCCATAATATTGAGCTTGTTTCTAATATGCTTGGCAAAGAGGATTATGCAGAAAGAATTTACATAAATTTCTGTAATCCTTGGCCTCGTGGAAAGCACAAGAAACGCCGTCTTACACATACCCGCCAGCTTATACAATATAGAGATTTTCTCGTCGATGGCGGAGAGATTCATTTCAAGACAGACGATGATGAGCTTTTTTGAGGAAAGCCTTGAATATTTTGCAGAATCAGGCTTTGAGATAGTATATATAACTCGTGATTTGCATAATTCAGGCTATGAACCAAATCTTATGACCGAACACGAAAAGATGTTTTCTGATGAGGGCATAAAGATAAAATTCCTTATTGCGAAAAAAGTTGAACTAAAGGAAATGCCTGTTTTAAAGAAGCCTAAGAGCGGAAAGGAAACGATTGATGTATGAAAAAGCGGATTCTCGCTTTAATTATGGCACTGTCGGTAGCTGCGTTGTCGGGTTGTTCGGCAAGCTTTACTGACGGCGGGAATATGATGCGTCCGCCAAGACCGACTGGTGATAAGGCGGAAATTCAAAATATAATAGAAGAAAAAGCAGGCTCAGGCTTTATATTTGTATATCCACAATCTGGAGATTATCGCTCAGCAGTAACCATGCAGGATTTAGATAATGATGGTTCTGATGAGGCTATTGCGTTATTTTCATCAGGCGGTGAAAATACAAAGCTTAATCTTATGATTATGACCAAAAAGGGAGAATCATGGGAGAGCGTTGCAAATATACAAAGTAGTGCCGCAGGTGTTGACAGAATGTTCTTTGCTGATATAAATGGTGATAGTAAGCTTGAACTTTTTATAGGCTGGACTTCTTTTTGGAAGCAATGAGAAACAGATAAGTGCATATGCTTTTGATGATGAACATAACCAGATTCGTGAAATGCCAATAGACTCAACATATAATGAGCTTGCTTGTGCAGATTTTGATAATGACAATCAATCAGAGTTAATATTGCTTACTATTGCTAATAAAGATGATGGTTCTCTTGCGAAATTTTTTAAGTATTCTACGAATGAAAAGCGTCCTATGTTGAGTTCATCTGTACCACTTGATGCTGAGCTTACAAGAATTTTAAATGCATGTGTCGGTATGGTAGATTCTAATACAAGAGCTTTGATTATTGATGGTGAAAATCATAGCGGAACGATTTCAACACAAATTATATATTGGGATAGTAAAGAACAGGCTCTTAAAAATCCACTGAGTACAGCATTGCATACCTCTGCAAATACCAATGTATCTACAAGAACAACTCCTACTATAAGCAAAGATATAAATAATGATGGTATAATCGAAATTCCGTCAGTAGCTACTATGCCAGCAGGAAACAAAGAAGATGCCTCAACTATATGTAGTCTTACAACATGGAATCAATATCAGCTAAAGACAAATTCATTTAAGGGTATTCTAAATATGATAATAAATTATAAGGACGGTTATTATTTCAAAATGCCTGAAAAATGGATTACAGATAACAAAAACATTTGGCCTACCTATGTTACGGCAAGGGTTGATAATGAAAATAGAACTCTTTCAGTATATCAATGGCTTTCTGATGAAACAAACACAGGCTATATAGGCGATAAGTTATTTACGATTTATGTCTATTCAAAAAAGAATGGGATTCCGAAAGTTCAAATGAAATGATTTTGCTGCAAAAAACAGATAACAACTATTATGCCGTTAAAATAGACAATTCTAAAAATAAGCTTTCCCTTAACGAGGAAGAATTAGATGAATGTTTTATGTTGATAAGCTGAAAATTTACGAAAGGATAGGATAGGTATGAAAAATATTCTTGTTGCAGAAGACGAAACTGCCATAAGAGAATTTGTTGTAATTAACCTTGAGCGTGCAGGCTATAATGTTACAGAGGCAGATTGCGGAGAGGCTGCCCTTGAAACATACGAACAAAAGGGTGGAGATTTCGATATTGCCATTCTTGATATTATGATGCCTGGTATGGATGGGCTTCAGGTTTGCAAAAGAGCTGAGAAAGAGAAACGGCTCTATCGGAATTATTATGCTAACTGCAAGAACACAGGAAATGGACAAGGTTTCAGGACTTATGCTTGGTGCTGATGACTATGTAACTAAGCCGTTCAGTCCGTCAGAGCTTGTTGCAAGAGTTGACGCACTCTATCGCCGAGTTGCTATCGCAGAAATGCGTACAGAAAATAACTTCAAAGAAGAAATCAGGTCGGGCGATTTTGCTCTCAATCTCCGCAACCATACACTTACAAAGCGTGGTCAGCTTATAGACCTTACACAGGTTGAGTTTCAGATTATGGAATATTTCTTTTCAAGTCCAGGAGCGGCTCTTGATAGAGGTGATATTCTCCGTCATGTCTGGGGAGAAACTATGTCGGTGAAGAAAAAAATCGTTGATGTTAATATTCGCCGTTTGCGTATGAAAATAGAGGATAATCCGTCCTCACCAAAAAATATAGTCACCGTATGGGGACTTGGCTACAAATGGGAGGCTTAAAATATGGGTAAGATAGTATTTATGCATTGCGATTTGGATAGCAGTGACAACAGAACTGTTGAAGGGATAACTCTTGTAGTTGATGGCGATGTCAAAACTGTTCTTGATTATATTCTTATGGAAAAGGGCGATGAATTTAAGAGTCGTACCGAAATCGTAAATCACGCACTTATGGATGGTCTAAAAATTCTGACTGATGAGATTAAATCAAGCAAGAATGAAAATATTGCTCCTAAGAAAAAATGATAATTACACACTAAGTCTTTAAAGTTGTATTCTTTTTAAATTCAGGGAGGCCTGTTTTTTGAAAGGTATTACAAAAAAGATGGCTTATAAACAGCATGGGTGTAATTATGGCAATACTCCTGCTTATTGTAGTTATCTTTGCACTTTTTGTGCAGTCGTTTTATTACAATGGAATAATGCAGACTATAAGTGGTCGCTCATCAGAGTTTGCAAATATGTTTAATAAACCAGATGAATTTATCTCTACTGCGAGAGTTTATGTCGAGAATTTTCCCGATAAAGAGCTTATGGAGCTTATGGTCATAAACTCAAATGGTGATGTTGTTATAACTTCTACGGGCTTTGAACCAGATAAAGAACAGGTTATGCCTGATTATGAACAGGCTAAGTATGAAAAAAAAAAGCGAATATACTACTTGGACAGGCAAACTTAATTCGGGCGAAAATGTTATGGCTCTCACCAGAATGATTTATGGAAATGATGATGAATATGTCGGAGCAGTGCGGTATATAGTTTCTCTTGAGGAGGCAGACAGACGGATATTCATAACCATATCGGGAATTTCACTCGTTGGACTTCTGGTGCTTTTCTTGATAATTATATCGAGTACATATTTTTTGCGTTCAATCGTCAAGCCTGTTCGTGAAATAGGCGATACAGCAAAGCGAATTGCTCAAGGTGATTTTAACGCAAGAATCGGAAAATTCTATGATGACGAAATCGGCGAGCTTTGCGACACCATAAATTATATGGCAGGTGAACTCGGAAACGCTGAAAAAATGAAAAATGACTTCATTTCATCAGTTTCTCACGAACTCAGAACACCGCTCACCGCCATTAAAGGCTGGGCGGAAACTATGCAGATGGGCGGTTCTTGTGACGCTAAGACTATGGAAAAGGGCTTAAAGATTATCGTTAATGAATCTGAGCGTCTTAGCGGAATAGTTGAGGAACTTCTCGACTTCTCAAGAATACAGAATAACCGAATGGTTCTTAAAATGGATAAGATAGATATTCTTGCAGAGATTGACGAAGCCATATATATGCTCAGAGAAAGGGCTTTGAGTGAGAATAAACATCTTATATATGAAGAGCCTGAAATATTGCCAGCTGTACTTGGCGATAAGAATAGACTAAGACAGGTATTTATAAATATAATAGATAATGCCCTAAAATACACACCAGAGGGTGGCATTATCAATATTGAGGTATCACAAGTTGAAGAAAATATTGTTATTAAAATTTCTGATAATGGTTGTGGCATACCAGCAAGGCACTTATCTAAGGTTAAGGAAAAATTTTATAAGGCAAATCAGACGCAGAGAGGTTCAGGCATAGGACTTGCTGTTGCTGATGAGATAGTAAAGCTACATTCAGGAACATTAGATATTGCAAGTACAGAGGGAGTAGGAACAGTAGTTTCTATTTCAATACCGATTTTAAAAGAAGAATCAGAAGAACCAAAAGAAATAATTGTTAAGTAATAAATGGCTACGAATAGCAAAATTGTCGAGCGGTTGAAGACAGTTTGTTCCTACATTTTCACTATGAGTGCGCTCTATCGTTAGTTCATTGGCAATTACTTTGTTTATAGCAACAAATTGCAAGGAGGGTAATAGGATTGGAAAAAAAGAGAAAAAACAAAGCTGATAACCTCAATTGGTGGTCAGGCTCTTATGGAAGGTATAATGATGAGAGGCCCGAAGAAAACTGCTATTGCAGTCAGAAGAGCTGACGGAGAAATTTTGCTTGAAGAAATGGAACCACTTGGTCTTGGTAAAAAGGCTAAAATATTAAGAGTGCCTATTATAAGAGGTATCGTCAATATGATAGACTCTTTCGGAACAGGCTATAAGGCTCTTATGAGGTCGGCAGAATTGGCTGTTGATGATGTAGAAGAAACGCCTGAAGAAGAAATGAGCAAATTTGAGAAGTGGATTGACGATAAATTCGGAGATAAATTCCTCAAAATCTTTATGGGCATTGCAATGGTTATTTCTATTGCTTTTTGCGTGGCACTGTTCTTTTTTTACCAACTTGGCTTTTTAACCTCTTGCAGATGATTCCAAATTCAGAATGGCTCGGAAGCCATATGATTTACCGTTCAGTATTCGAGGGCTTTATAAGAATACTGCTTTTCCTCGGATATATGGCACTTTGCTTACTTAATAAAGATGTCAGACGCTTATATAAGTACCATGGCGCAGAGCATAAGACAATTTTTTTGCTATGAATATGGTCTTGACCTCACTGTTGAGAATGTTATGAAGCAAAAGAAGATTTCACCCAAGATGCGGAACAAGCTTTATTATAATCATACTCATTCTTGGAATATTTGTCGGTTGTTTCATACCATTTACAAATCCTTTTATAAGAACACTTACAAAAAGTCCTTTGTATTCCGTTAGTCGTAGGTTTAGGCTATGAACTTATCAAAGTATGTGGCAGACACGACAATATAATCACTCGTATAATTTCCGCACCGGGTATGTGGATGCAACATCTTACCACAAAAGAGCCTGACCCTGATATGGCTGAGGTTGCTATCAAGGCTATGCAGTATGTAATTCCTGAAAACGGAGAGGACAGAATCGGATGACATTGTCGGAGCTTTACAGAAAAGCAAGGTCAGATTTTCGCAACGCAGAAATAGATAGCCCGCAATATGATGCAATGTGCCTTATAGAGCATTTTTTTTTGGTGTAAATCGTGCAGAGCTTGTGGTTAAGGGCGATAAATCACCAAAAGCAGAGATAGAAGCGGAATTCCTTACAGCTGTTGAAAAGCGTTCATCGGGCTATCCCTTGCAATATATTCTCGGAGAATGGACTTTTATGGATATTCCGTTTTTTGTGGGCGAGGGTGTTCTTATTCCGAGAGATGATACAGAAATTTTAGTGCGAGAGACAATAAAGCGTGTCAGGGGCGTTGAAAATCCAAAAATAATAGACCTTTGCAGTGGAACTGGAGCGGTGGCTATTGCTCTTGCAAAGGCTTATCCAAAGGCTGAAATTCTTGCAGTAGAGCTTTCAGATAAGGCTTTTAGTTATCTCAAAGAAAATATAAAGCGTAATGCTTGCGAAAATATCAAAGCCATAAAGGACGATATATTCAGGCTTTATGAGGAATTTTCAGATAGTGGGTTTGATGCAGTTCTTTCAAACCCTCCATATATAAAAACAGATATTATAGCAACTCTTGCAAAAGAAGTTCAGCACGAACCTAAGCTTGCACTTGACGGTGGAAAAGACGGAATGATTTTCTATAATTCTATTATAGAAAATTGGAAAGGTAAGGTTAAGAGAAACGGCTTTATCGGTGTCGAGATTGGCGAAGATTTGACAAATGAGATTGTTAAACTTTTCAAGGAAAATAATTTTGAAGATGTTTATGTATTGAAAGATATGGCAGGCTTGGATAGGGCAGTTTTCGGAACAGTGCATTAAAATATCGAAAATTTGTTCTTGAAATGCTTGTCATAATTTTGATGAGATGATATAATAAACCTATGATAAGCTTATGCACTTCCCCAAGAAACTTAAAAGTTTCGCTCGAGCCTTTTTAAAGGCTCGCAGGGTTGAGGGACGGAGTCCCTCATAGGTTTTAAGGGCAACGCCCTTAAATTTCTTGCCCCTAAATTCCTTTTGACAGCAACATTAGTCAAAAAGGGCGGACAAAGTCCGCCCTCAGGAGTAAAGAATGTTAAGGGCTTCGCCCTTAAAACCCACCAAAGGCTCTGCCTTTGGAAACCGCAAGCCTTTAAAAAAGGCTTGACCTAAACTTTAAGTGTCTTAGAAAAATTTATTTAGCTAATCGGTAGTTTCCCCGACCGTGTCAACAAACTTCCATTGCGAATGTCGAGGTTTTGCTTGCAAAACCGATTTCGCATCTTGACAGCGGAGGCACTCTGCCTTGAGCAAAACTTTTAAGTTTCTAAGATAGTGCATAAGTGTAGAAAGGAATGAATTATTGTGGCATTTGATAAAGAAAAAGCTCTTGAAACAGCACTTCGCCAAATAGAAAAACAATTCGGTAAGGGAGCAGTTATGCGTCTTGGACAAAACCCAGCTATGCAGATTGACGCTATTTCAACAGGTTCTCTCACTCTCGATATGGCTCTCGGTATAGGTGGTCTTCCTCGTGGAAGAATTACAGAAATCTATGGACCTGAATCCAGTGGTAAAACTACACTTGCCCTCCACTGTATTGCAGAGGCTCAGAAAGCTGGCGGTACAGCGGCATTTATAGATGTTGAGCACGCACTCGACCCTGTTTACGCATCAGCCCTTGGTGTAGATATTGATTCATTGCTCGTTTCACAGCCTGATACAGGTGAAGATGCTCTTGAAATTACCGAGGCACTTGTTCGTTCTGGTGCGATTGATATTATAGTTGTTGACTCAGTTGCTGCTCTTGCACCAAAAGCTGAAATTGAGGGCGAAATGGGTAGCACTCATGTTGGTGTACAGGCTCGTCTTATGTCACAGGCTCTCAGAAAACTTACAGGCTCAATTTCAAAGCTTAATTGCGTTGCAATCTTCATCAACCAGCTTCGTGAAAAAAGTTGGTGTTGTTTATGGTAGCCCTGAGGTCACCCCAGGCGGTCGTGCGTTGAAGTTCTATTCAACCGTCAGAATTGATGTCAGAAAGGGTGAACCTATCAAAAATGGCAGTGAGATTATAGGCTCAAGAACTAAGGCTAAGGTTGTCAAGAATAAGATTGCACCACCATTTAAGGTTGCTGAATTTGATATTATGTATGGCGAGGGCATTTCTCGTGTCGGTGAACTTCTTGATTTGGCTGTTATGGCTGATGTTGTCAAGAAAAGTGGTGCGTGGTTCTCCTATAAGGAAAATCGTCTTGGACAGGGCAGAGATAAGGTCAAGGAGCTTTTTAAGAATGACCCTGCTCTTGCTAAGGAAATCGAGGAAGAAACTCTCAAGCATAAGGACGAACTCCTTGGTCAAATATCTAAAAAGCCAAAGGGCAAGTCTGTTAAGTCTAAATCTGATGATGAGGAAACCTCAGAAACTGAAAGTCCAAAAGCAGAAATTAAGGCGGAGGATACAAAAAGAGGAGAAATCCGACCGCATTGATGATGCTGATATTGATATTATGGTTGAGTAATTATGCAGATTACAGCTATTGAGGAAAAGAGAAAGGGCTTGAGTGCTGTCTATATTGATGGCGAATATGCTATGAAGCTTGATACCTTTGCTCTTGCAAAATCTGGCGTTAAGGTTGGTTCAGAAATCGACGATGACAGATTACACGAAATTGTCATAGAATCAAATCTCAGCCGAGCAAAGGAAAAGGCTCTTTACCTTTTGGAATATAGAAGCCGTTCAAGAAATGAGCTTGTCGAAAAGATTAAACCACTTTATGGAGATGATGCCGCAGAGGCGGCCGCCGATAAAATGGTTCAGCTTGGACTTGTTGACGATGAAAAGTTTGCGAGAGATTTTGCGGAGGAACTTTTCCGCAGAAAGAAATACGCACCTAAGCGTGTAGGCTATGAGCTTTTGCGAAAGGGAATAGATAGAGAAATTATTGATGAGGTTATCGAGGAATTAACCCCAGACCCTGAGGAGCAAATTCGCTCATTGCTTGAAACAAAGTTCAGAAATAAACTCGGAGATATAAAATCCCGCCGTAAGACAGCAAATGCTCTTGCGGCATTGGGATACTCCTATTATGATATAAACAGTGTATTATCAGAATATGAAGATGAATAACACTTGAGGGTATAACTATGCCTTCAAGTGCTTCTGTGCAGGAGGAATTTTTAAAATATGGCTACTAAAATCGGTATGGTAAGTCTTGGTTGTGCAAAAACAGAGTAGACGCAGAAATGCTTCTCTTTACTTTAAAGCAAGAGGGCTTTGAGATTGTTGCAGACCCGGCTATGAGTGATGTTGCGATTGTAAATACTTGTGGTTTTATTGAGGACGCAAAGCAGGAAAGCATTGATGAAATTTTAGAGCTTGCAGAGCTTAAAAAAGAGGGCAGAATCAAAGCTATAATTGTTACAGGCTGTCTTGCTGAAAGGTATCAGACTGAAATTCTCAAAGAGCTTTACGAAATTGATGCTGTTGTTGGTATCGGTGCAAATAGCAATATTGCAAATATCGTAAGAGAAGTTCTAAAGGGTAAAAAGGTTGAGGAATTTCCTGATAAGCTATGTCTTGATATTAATGCTCCAAGACTGCGTTCAACACCATTTTATTATGCATATCTTAAAATCGCAGAGGGCTGCGATAACTGCTGTACCTACTGTGCTATTCCAAAAATCAGAGGTAAATTCAGAAGCCGTAAGATTGAGGATATTGTTGAGGAGGCAAAGGGCCTTGTCAATAATGGTGTAAAGGAACTTATTATTATCGCACAGGATACTTCAAGATATGGCGAAGATTTATACAAAAAGCGTATGCTCCCTGAACTTTTGAGAGAGCTATGTAAAATCGACAGCAATTTCTATATAAGAGTGCTATACTGTTATCCGGATAGAATGACAGATGAGCTTATAGATACTATCGCAAGTGAGCCTAAGGTTCTGAAATATATAGATTTACCACTTCAACACGCAAGCGGTAAGCTATTAAAGCGTATGAACCGCCACGGTGACAGAGAAGTTCTTACAGAGCTTATCAATAAGCTAAGAACTAAAATTCCAAATCTTACAATTCGCACAACCTTTATAACAGGCTTCCCAGGAGAAACTGAGGAAGATTTCACAGAGCTTTCAGAGTTTGTAAGAGATATGCGTTTTGATAGAATGGGTTGTTTTGCGTATTCACCCGAGGAGGATACTCCAGCGGCAGAATTCCCAGACCAGATTGATGATGAGGTCAAGAAGCACCGCAGAGATATTATTATGGAACAACAGGCAGAGATTATGGCTGAAAAATGTGAATCTATGATTGGCAAGACCATAAAGGTCCTCTTTGAAGGCTTTGATAGATACGCTGAATGTTATTATGGCAGAAGTTCTGCAGATGCACCAGAAGTAGATGGCAAGGTTTTCTTCACAGTAGAAGGCAAAAAACCAGCAGTTGGCGATATTATAGATGTAGAAATTACAGACTATATAGATGTTGACCTTATTGGCGAATATAAAGCTTAATTTTTATAGAACGAAAGGGAGTGGCTTCAAAAATGAATACGCCGAATAAACTCACAGTTTTGCGTATTATACTTGTACCATTTTTTGTAGCAGTATTGCTTTTGCCGCAAATTCCACATCATTACATAATAGCGGCAATAATTTTTTCGGAGCTGCTTCATATACAGACCATCTTGATGGAAAAATTGCTCGAAAGAATAATCTTATAACAGATTTCGGAAAATTTGCCGACCCATTGGCTGATAAAATAATGGTTACTGCGGCACTTGCTTGTTTTGTGCAAGTTGGTTTGACAAATGCGATAATTCTTATACTAATTCTGACAAGAGAATTTATGGTAACATCAATGCGACTTGTGGCCGCTGGCAAAGGCAAGGTAGTTGCCGCCAATAACTGGGGTAAGGCTAAGACAGTAAGTCAAATTGTAGCTGTACTTCTCATACTGATTATGCAGTATATACTTGAGCTGAACGCAATGGGCTGTATATCACTTGAGAATTAGGACTTATAAGTTCGATATTTTATGTTGCAAGCGATATTCTGATGTGGATAGTAGTTGCTTTGACCTTAATTTCTGGTATAATATATATGTGGGATAACCGAGAATTCGTCAAGAACGCTAAATAATGACAAACTGTGTTTGCTCTCTCGGTAGATATTTCCTCTGCGTTAATAAACTTCTTTTGTATTAGCTAATTGATAGAAATCCACTAAGCAATTTTAAATAAGGACTGAAGATAATGGATTATGAACTTAAAAATGCTCCAAAGAGCAATGATACTATATTGTCTATATATAACCTTGATATTGAAAAGGCTGATTCATCAGACGGTCTTTATGATGTCCGAAAGGAATTTTTTAAAGCAAGGCATAACATAAGGGGCAGACTTACTCTGAAATGTGACAATGATACATATAAGCTCTCTTATAGTATGGAGCAAGGTAAGGTTCTTAACTGGAAAAAATTCTGCGGAAATAGCCAGTGCGAAAGAACAGTTCTTGTGATGGTGGATATAGAATAGAGTGTTTTGATAAGTCAAAGCGCCTATATAAAAAAATATTCTTCAGTCTTGAACACGAAATCATTCGTGTAGAATTTTTTTGCTGATAACAGAGTTATTCCGACTATGATTATCACACCATCTATTGAAAATAGCGAATATATTCTTATAAAAACTGTAAATAACCAGTACGAAAAACTCCACGCTTTCACTGAACGCACAGGCAAGGATATTACAAAAGAGCTTAACGGACTTACAGGCGAACCACAGATTTTCTGTAAAACAAGCACAGGTGCATACTATTACTGTACTAAGGACGAAATTGAGGTTCGTACTGCCGCATTAAAAAAACTGCTTGAAGTTCAAAGCGATGAAGATGTTGAAACAGTAAAGTCAGCATTTACAATAGCGGAAAATGGCGAAGGAAAGCATATAAATCTTTCCGAAGCAGAGGCTTATGAAAAACTGACACTAAAAAGTCCGAGCCTCAGCATATCGAAATGGCGAAAAATGCCGAAGATTTAGAAAAAACGGATAAAATTGAAAAAAATCGAGAAAACAGAAAAGCGTACTATCAAAGTTAAGCCGAAAAAATCTGAAAATAAGTCTACTGAAAAGGAAGATTTAGCAGAACCCGATACTGAAATCGCAGATGAAAACGAAGAACTTCCTATTCCAAGCATAGATGACAGCGTTTTTGAAACTGTCACAAAAGATGAGTTTATCGCAGAAATCTCAAAAAGAAGATGAGAAAGAAAAAGAACAAGACTCCGAAGATGAGGGCTTTGTTTATGAGCAGGTAATTCCTCAGGAGCTCAGAGAAACACTTTGTGCTTTTTGCGTCAGATTGTCCTTACGAAAAAATCTTCCCAAAAAAAGAAATCAAAACCGAAAAGGATAGATATTTCTATTTTGGAGAACTTACAGACGATATGCGTGATGGCAGAGGTCGCACCGCAATGGAAAATGGTATAACAGCCTATGAGGGTAACTATAAAGACGATAAAAGAAGTGGATTTGGTGCTTATTATTTCAAATCGGGTAATCTTTGTTATGTTGGTGCGTGGTGCGAAAATAAGCGTGAGGGTCTTGGAACAGCGTATTCCATAGATGGTGCTTGCTATACAGGAAAAATGGCATAATAATAAACCGTCGGGTTCAGGAGCAAGCTTTAATAGCGAGGGCGAGCTTAAATATTTTGGTACATATAAAGACGGTAAGCGTGACGGTGCAGGTGTTATGACTATCGGCGAAAATGTTGTCGTAGGGATTTATCAAAACGGTAAATTTACTGGCAGAGGTACGATTTTTGCACCATCAGGAGCTTTGCTTTATAGTGGTGAAATGAATCGTGGTGAACGCTCTGGCAAGGGTATTGAATACAATGAAGACGGCACAATCCATTATAATGGCGAATGGCGTGGCGGAAGATATAACGGCAAAGGAATACTTTATCTTGCAGACGGTGGCTTTATTGAGGGTGAATTCAGATATGGTGCTGCCGATGGTGAGGGCAAACAATACGATAAAAATGGCAAGCTTATTTATGAGGGCTTGTTTGCAAATAATCTTTCAAGCGGAAATGGTAGAGTTTACAATTCTGATGGTTCGTACTATGAAGGTCGTTTCTCCGATGGCGAGGCAAACGGTCTGATGTCCGAATATACTGCAAAGGGTGAACTTGTCTATTCAGGTGAATGGAAAAACGGCAAACGCTCTGGCAAGGGTACAGAGTATATCAATGGTATAAAGGTTTATGACGGCGAATTTTCAGAAGGTGTTTACTGCGGTGAGGGTAGACTTTATGAAGATGATTTGCTTGTTTATGCAGGTTCATTCAAAGACGGCAAGAAAAATGGCTATGGATGCAAATACGAAAACGGCTCTATGGTCTACCGTGGAAAATTTTTTGAAAACGAATATAATGGCTGTGGAATTTGCTATTCTAATGGCGAAATTTCTTGTGTTGGTATGTTCAAAAATGGTGAGAAAAACGGCAGAATAAATGAAATCTCAAATGGAAAAATCATTCGTGAGTGTATTTATTCTTCAGGTGAACTTGTTTATATGAGAGAGTACTCCGAAGAAAACGGTGCATTGCGGTTTGATGGAAATGTCAGAAACTGTATGCGTGATGGTTTCGGTGCGAGCTTCAATGAAGATGGTGAAAAAAAGCTTTGAAGGTATCTTTAAGGCTGGTCAGAACAGAAGAATATGAGTGTTATTCTCCGTAAGATTGAAGAGCTTCCGAAATGTGATGAGCTTGCTGATGGAGAATACGATATGTATCGCAAAGGAACAGGATATGTTGTTGAATACGCTTTAGATGGCGGACAGTTTACTGGTAAATTGAAGAATGGCAAGCCAGACGGAAAGTGTACTATACTTTATAGTGACCATAGATTTACTGGAGAATTTGTTGATGGCAGAATTGACGGCAAGGGCGTTATATATATGCTTGACGGCGAGGAAATTAAGGGCAGAATTCAGAAGTGTTGAGTTTGAGGGTTCAAAAAGATAGAGCTTTCAAATAATAAAACATACTATTATTTATAGTGTTGGTTAAATTAGATTGTAGCTGCGGAGGACTAAACTACCGATTAGCTAACGCAATGCCCTAAGACAAATTAAAGTTTATGTCAAGGAGTTGTGAAAAAAAACAAGAAGGCACATAACCGTTATCACTTTCGGTTATGTGCCTTCTGCGGTATAATAAGTTTGTGAAGAACACCGCGATTAATTATAGTCCAACATACAAAACATTCGGCAACTTCATAAACGAGAATTTGATAGACACTGCGGAAGAAATATTCAATGATATTATAAAATATATCACGCACAAAGATAACCGCAACTTCATTTCTTCACAGCCCCTTAGAATCTTTTAAGTTTAAGAATTTATACACGCCTTAAACCCTTGGGATATTTATTTTTCATTCTGCCGTTTGAGCATTTGCCAAAACCAAGTGAAACTCCCTCAACAGCAAGAAGTGTATAACCTTTTTGGTTTTCGCAATCAATTTCTTCTCCACTAAGAAACTTTTCTACACGCTCATCATTCAGTTTGAGATTGAGAACATTTTTGAAATATTCTTTCGTATATGCCGAAAATAATGCGTGTGCAGGCTCTATACGATTTTTCTTGATTTCACCAAGAAAAACTCCTGCACGAATAACTCCAAGTCCGTTAAGCTTGGGAAGATTTTCTGGGAAGATATAAGCTCTATCACCAATAATTTCAATATTTCCGCTTGGCTTTATGCTAAATACTTCGTCAATAAAACCTGAAACAAGTTTATTTTCATTATTATTGAACTTGTAATCTCCGTCACAAGCAGGCTCATTACCAGATTTTCTTAGCCTTACCATAAACTGTCCTTCGCCACCTTCAAGTGGACTTATTCTGACACAACCTTTTAAATCAGATTTTCTGCCAAAAGAATACTCAATTTCATCAATAGCGAAATCTTCATTGCGTTTCAGAAATTCTGAAACTACTCCTTCATTTTCCTCATAAGAAAATGTGCAAGTAGAATAAACAAGCATTCCACCTGCTCTTAGAGCCTTTGATGCTGATTCAAGTATAAAAAGCTGTCTTTCAGCACAAAGCTTGACATTATCTCTACTCCATTCATCTGAGGCATCGTGATTCTTTCTGAACATTCCTTCTCCAGAACAAGGTGCGTCAACAAGAATTTTGTCGAAAAATCCCTCAAGACCATCACAAAGTGTATCAGCACTACAATTTGAAACCACAAAATTTCTTGCACCCATTCGCTCTAAATTAGAAAGCAAAATTCGCGAACGAGATATTACATATTCATTAGACCAAAGTAAGCCAGTATTATTCAATAAAGCAAGTCTCTGAGAGGATTTTCCGCCAGGAGCAGAGCATAAATCAAGTATACGCTCTCCCTCCTGAACATCAAGCAATGAAACCGGTGCAGAAGCTGATGGTTCTTGAACATAAAACGCTCCTGCGTGATGTAATGGGTTATTACCCAATCCTTCAATTTCACTATCAATATAATAACCATTCTTATACATAGGCGTTTTTTCAAGTTTATATACTAATAACTCTTTAAGCCTTTCAGCAGTAATTTTAAGAGTGTTTACACTTATTCCACGATAAGGCTTTTTCATTATAGGTTTCAAGAAACGCTTCATAGTCTGAACCAAAAACGGATTTTGCGTCCTCGAGAAAATCTTGTTTTATAAAAATCTATATTCAATATTATCACCTGAAAAAATCTTTTTTAAAATAATACCATAAATATGGCAAGTTCTCAACGATTTTATTGCAAAAAAATATTCTATTTATTCTTGAAGCCTGTTTGAATAAAATTCTAATTCCCGTCGATAATATATTTCAGAAGGGGTGAGATGATGAGCAGACAAAATCAGCAGAACAACCATTCTCAAAACCGTCAAAGCAACAATAATTTCAACAATCAGCAAAATAGCAATCAATCACAAAATCAGCAAAATAATAATCAGTCACAAAACCATAAAAACAACAACAATTTTAATAACCAGCAAAACAATAACTTCAATAACTAATAAAATAAAGGCGGAAAGGAATACAGTCCTTTCTGCCTTTGTTTTGTAACTAATAGACTTTTAATTGTCTTAATATATTACTTGATTGAGATATAAGCCCTCCGGTGGTGCGGTAGGTCCAGCTTTATGGCGGTCTTTTGCTTGTATAATTTCCGGTATGCTATCTGGTGGAAATTTTCCCTGTGCTATTCGCAAGAGAGTACCTACCATTATGCGAACCATATTATACAGAAAGCCGTCAGCCTCTACTGTAAAATATACCATATCGCCGTCACGAGTTACTGATGCATTACGCACTGTACGGCGAAAATCTCCGATTTCTCTTGAATCGAGCGTACAGAAAGATGTGAAATCGTGATAGCCGATAAAATCCTTTGCCGCCTTATCAAGAACCTTTTCATCGAGCGGATACCAATAATGCAAGGCGTAGCCCTCGAGAAATGGGTCACGAATTTTTGCGTTATATATCTTATATACATACTCCTTACCAAGTGAGGAATATCGTGCGTGAAAATCTTCCGAAACATAACAAGCCTTTTTAGCAGCTATGGTCTTTGGAAGATAGGTGTTAAGTGCGGCTACAAGCCTTTCTGGTGGAATAGAATGTGTTGTTTTAAAGCTTATACAATATTCATATGCGTGAACGCCTGAATCTGTACGGCTTGAGCCTTTTATATCGACACGCTCTCCGATAACCTTATATAAAGCTTTCTGAAATTCCTCTTGAACAGTGACAGCGTTTTTTGAATCTGCCAACCATGAAAAGCACTGCCGTCATATGCAATTGAAACAAGAATATTCTTCATCTCTCTGGATATGGTAGAAATATGTTGCAAAGTATCACCCCAACAAATACTAATACTGAAACGCTTACTGCGATAATATCTCTCGGCTTTATTTTCAGAACTTTCATTCGTGTTCTACCATCACCGCCATTATAGCAACGGCACTCCATAGCAGTGGCAAGGTCATTTGCTCTGCGGAATGACGATATAAAAAGCGGAATAAGTATAGGAACAAAAAGCCTTAATCCTTGTAATAAAGTTACCGCTCTCGAGGTCAGCGCCTCTTGATTTTTTGTGCATTGCTTATCTTATTAAATTCATCAAAAAGAGTAGGTATAAACCGTAGTGCAATAGACATCATCATAGCAATTTCATGTACTTTTATATGGAAGATTTTCAGCGGTTTCATTATTCTTTCCAAACCGTCTGTTAGGTCTGTCGGAGACGTTGTAAAGGTCAGAACCCCACTCATAAGCACTATAAGTCTAACTCTTGCCGCAACAAATACAGCATTATTTATGCCTGCCTCAGTTATCTCCATAAAGCCCCATTTGAATATAGGCTCACCACTACCATAAAAAAGATTCAAAATTGCTGTAAAAAGAACTATCATAATAACGGCTTTTATGCTTTTTATATATTTGAAAAGACTTATGCCCGTAAGGAGCATTATAAAAATCGTAAAAGCTGTTATAAGTGCCATTGAAAAGTAATTTCCTGCTATAAATACAAATGTTATGCCACAAAGCATAAGAACCAGCTTTACTCTTACATCAAGGCGATGTATAAGCGACCTGCCCTCTACATATTGTCCTATCGTAATATCACTCATAAGTTTTCCCTCCTCGAAAGTAAGCTTATAAGCTCAACGAAGGCTTCATTAACTGTAAGAATATCATCACGAACGGTACAGCCTCTTTGTTTTAAGCTTTTCATTATACGGGTTATCTGTGGTATGCCGAGTGAAAGCTCTGAAAGCCTTTCTTCTTGTGAGAAAATTTCTTTTGGCGTGCCGAACATCTCGCACTTTCCGACATTCATAACCATAATTTTATCAGAAATCTTTGCGGTATTTTCCATACTATGAGAAACGATAATTATTGTCGTACCATTTTTATCTCTCAGCTTTATTAGGTTTCCTATAAGATTTCTGCCACTTCCAGGGTCAAGACCACCGGCTGGTTCATCAAGAATAAGGATTTCGGGTTCCATTGCAAGAATACCTGCAATGGCTGTTCTCCTTTTTCACCGCCAGAAAGCTCAAACGGTGATTTACCCAAAAGTTCACTACGCAAACCAACAAAGCTTGACGCTTCAAAAACTCTCCTGCCAATTTCTTCGTTGTCAAGTCCCATATTTTTTAGGGCCGAACGAAATATCCTTAAAAACGCTTTCCTCGAAAAGCTGATATTCAGGATATTGAAATACAAGTCCTACTCTGAATCTTGCTTTTTTTCAAAAGATCAGTGCTACTGAAAATATTCTCGCCGTCAAGACAAACTGTGCCTGACTTTGGCTTTAGCAAACCGTTGAGAGTTTGAACGAGAGTGGATTTTCCCGACCCTGTATGACCGATTATAGAAAGAATTTCTCCCTTTTCGAGCGAAAAGCTGACATCATCAAGTGCGAGATTTCTGAATTTGCCCGTTCCGTATTCAAAGGTAAGATTTTTAACTTCGAGTAATGACATTTTACACTCCCTTAATCAGCTTAACCAACTCATCAACACATTCATCATCGGAAACAATTCCGTCTGGAAGCTCAAAGCCAGCCTTTTTTTAATTTATAAATCAATTCGCTGCTTTGCGGAACAGAAAGACTATGCGAAAGCAAAAGCTCTGTTTCGGAAAATACCTCTTTTGGCGTACCCTGTGTGAGAATTTTTCCGCTATCCATAACGATTATTCTATCTGCAAGAGTTGCCTCCTGCATATAGTGGGTTATAAGAACTATGCTTATTCCTTGCTCGGTTCTTAGCTTTGTGACAGCCTCAAGAACTTCCTCTCTGCCCTTTGGGTCGAGCATTGCTGTCGGTTCATCAAGCACAATGCACTTAGGCTCCATTGCAAGAATACCCGCAATGGCAACTCTCTGTTTCTGACCACCCGAAAGCTTGTGTACGGCACTTCTTCTATGCTCATACATATCAACCGCCCTCAAAGCCTCATCAACACGCTTGCGTATTTCCTTTGGCTTTATGCCAAGATTTTCAGGTGCAAAGGCTACATCTTCTTCAACAATACTTGTTACAAGCTGGTTGTCGGGATTTTGCAAGACAAGTCCGACTCTGCTTCGTATATCAAAGATATGTTCGTCATCTGCGGTGTCCATTCCGTCTACAAGTACAGTTCCATTATCGGGAAGTATAAGTCCGTTTAACATTCTTGCAAGCGTGGATTTTCCTGAACCGTTGTGTCCGAGAATGGCAATAAATTCTCCCTTGCCAACATCAAGCGAAACTCCTCTTAAAACATCTGTCTGCTTATTTTCGGTGTCCTCCTCATCGGCAGGATATTTATAAAAAATATTTTTTACTTCGATAAGCTTATTCATAACTTACTTTTCCCAGATAGCTGTACTTCCGCAAGGAAGTGTCATACCTGATTCTGTGACATGAAGTCCGATTTCCGAGCTTGAAACCTTACCGCCAAAACGCTTTTTAAGCATTACACCGAGAAGATATTCCATAACCGCAGGTGAAAGACCTGTTGTATAGGAATTGAGAATAAAGAAAAGTGCGTCATCACTAAGAATCGGCATACAAAGTTCAACAAGAGAATAAAGCTGTTCTTCGAGCTTCCATACTTCTCCACCCGGACCTCTGCCATAGCTTGAGGGTCCATAATTATGCCGTCATACTTATTTCCACGCCTTTGCTCACGCTGTACAAACTTAACGCAGTCATCAACAAGCCAACGAACAGGCTTATCCGCAAGACCGCTTTTTTTACAGCATTTTCCTTTGCCCACTGTACCATACCCTTAGATGCGTCAACATGGCATACGGACGCACCAGCTGAAAGACAAGCAAGAGTTGCCGCACCAGTATATGCAAACATATTCAGAACTTTTACAGGTCTTTTTGCTGATTTGATTTTATTTATAGCAAAATCCCAGTTTACAGCCTGTTCGGGGAAAATACCTGTATGCTTAAAGCCCATAGGCTTTATACCGAAAGTAAGACCATTATATTTAATCTCCCATTGCTTTGGAATAGGCTTGTAGGTTTGCCACGCACCACCGCCAGTATTTGAGCGGTGGTATCTTGCGTGTGCCTGTCGCCAAAGCGGATTTGTTTTTTCAGTATTGAAGATAACCTGAGGGTCAGGACGAATAAGAATAATATCGCCCCATCTTTCAAGTCTTTCTCCACAAGAGCAATCTATAAGCTCATAATCTTTCCATTGTGCTTCTCTCATTATATACCTCCATATTTGGGAAGTGTATTCGGTAGTTAATTCCACCGCGTGAATAAAATTCCCTTAGACACTTAGAAGTTTCGCTCGAGCCTTTTCTACACCAGCTTTGCTGGTGAAAGCTGCTCGCAGGGTCGAGGGACTCCGTCCCTCGTGGGTTTTAAGGGTGAACCCCTTAACATTCTTTTTTTGCTCTCTAAGTGCGGATTTTGTCCGCACTTTTTGACTAATGTTGCTAACAAAAGAATTTAAGGGGCGAACATTGTTCGCCCCTTTTAGGGCAAAAGAATGTTGGGCTTCGCCCAAAAGTGTTTCGCTCTCTGCGGAGAGCGACCAAAGGCTCTGCCTTTGGAAACTGCGAGCCTTTAAAAAGGCTCGAGCGAAGCTTTTATCTGTCTTTAGGAATTCTGTTAGTTAATCGGTAGTTCATTGGGAATTTCTTCGACCGCATTAACTATCTTTCCTAATTCATTACGAGCGAGGCAAAGCCGAGCGATTCCGCGTCTTGACAGCGGAGGCACTCCGCCTTGAGCAAAACTTTTAATTGTCTTTAGGAAATCTGTTAGCTAATTGGTAGTTCATTGGGAATTTCTTCGACCGCATTAACTATCTTTCCTAATTCATTACGAGCGAGGCAAAGCCGAGCGATTCCGCGTCTTGACTGCGGAGGCACTCCGCCTTGACCTAAACTTTGAGTGTCTTAGGAAAAATGCGTTAGCTAAGGCGTTCTTTGATAAGGTCGGCTGTTTCTTGAGCAAGCTTTTTGAATTTGCTCCTCAGATTCGCCCTCAAGCATAACTCTTACGAGCGGTTCTGTACCAGAAACTCTTACAAGTATTCTTCCGCTCTTACCCAGAATATTCTTAACGCTGTCTATCTTTTCTGCAATATCTGAATCTGTGGCAAATTTTGCCCTGCCCTCTGGTGAAACCTTAATATTTATAAGTACCTGTGGATACTTCTTCATAACATGACGAACATTTGAAAGCTTTGCATTTCTGCGATTTACAATGCTCAGAAGCTGTGCCGCAGTAAGCTGACCATCGCCAGTTGTACCATAATCGAGGAATATAACATGACCAGATTGTTCGCCGCCGAAATTATAGCCCTTTGCGAGCATTTCCTCAAGAACATATCTATCGCCGACACTTGTTGCAACAAATCCGATATTATTATCTGCACAGAAACGATTTACACCCATATTTGCCATAACTGTTCCGACCATAGTTTCCTTTAGCAAGAGTGCCTCTTGAACGCATATCCATTGCACAGATTGTCATAATGAAATCACCGTCAAGAATTTCACCGTTTTCGTCAACTGCAAGGCATCTATCGGCATCACCATCAAATGCAATACCTGCATCAATGTCATTATGAGTTTTTACATACTCTGCAAGCTTTTCCATATGAGTTGAACCGCACTTATTATTTATGTTCTTTCCGTCTGGAGTATCATTGAGCATAACACAATCTATGCCTAAATCTGTGAAAAGCTTTTTCGCTGTTCTTGATGCTGAACCATTTGAGCAATCGAAAGCAATTTTCATACCAGAAATAGAATTGGAAATCGTGGACTTTATATGCTTAATATAATCCTCAGCACCATTTTCTGAGCAGGTGACAGAGCCTATTCCATCGTGTGTTGGGCAAGGATAAGGCTCACTTCCATCAAGTACGATAGCCTCTATTTCGTTTTCTAAAGCGTCAGGAAGTTTATATCCACTTCCGCTAAAAATCTTAATTCCGTTAAATTCAAAAGGATTGTGTGATGCTGAAATCATAATTCCTGCATCAGCATTATACTTTCTTACAAGATATGCAACTGCTGGCGTAGGAACAACACCAAGCAATATAACATCTGCTCCAACTGAGCAAAGTCCTGCAACAAGGGCATTTTCGAGCATATCAGAAGAAATTCTTGTATCCTTTCCTATGAGGATTTTCGGGTGCTTATTCTTACTGTCTGTCAGAACCATTGCAGCCGCCTTACCGATATTCATTGCAAGCTCACAGGTAAGCTCTGAGTTTGCCACACCTCTTGCACCGTCTGTACCAAATAATCTGCCCATTATATATAAATCTCCTCTTAATATAAATATATTTATGTTCCTTGCCACCATTTTTGGGCAAAGAGTTATTATCTTACACTATAAGCCTCAATTGCCTTTCTTACACAATTTGAAAAGCTTTCAGATGCGCCCCAATCGAAAGAGAAAAGTCCCTCTCCGCCACCGCCACCAATAGACCTTACATTCGTTACACCATTAAGATTATCAATAACAACTGTAAGAGTAAGTCTATTGCCAGCTCTATAATAATGCTTTTCAAAGACCATAACCATACAAGCTACACCGTTACTTTCATAGACAGTGTAATTATCAATCAAAGTTCCTGTTATACTTCCATGTACAACATAATTATAAATACAATCAGCTGCATCTCTTGGGAAAAGATTCACTCTGAATTGATTAGTTGCCATAAGCTATCCTCCTATTGCAGAATATATTTAATCAAATGATATTTGTGCGTCCTGTGCATTAGGAATATCATAGCCTAAATGCTGACAAGCCGCACGAGTTATACAGCGACCTCTCGGAGTTCTGTTCAAAAATCCTATCTGCATAAGATATGGTTCGTAAACATCTTCTATTGTTACTGCTTCCTCACCGATTGCAGCAGCAAGGGTTTCAAGCCCGACAGGGCCTCCACGATAAAACTTGATAAGTGCCTCTAACATTCTACGGTCATTTGCATCGAGTCCAAGCTCATCAATCTCGAGCTTATCAAGGGCAATCTGTGCCGTTTCGCAGGTTATCACACCATTTGAAATAACTTCCGCAAAATCACGCACACGCTTTAAAAAGCCTGTTAGCTATTCTTGGTGTACCTCTTGAGCGTGAGGCTATCTCTAATGCTCCGTCTGGGTCAATTTCTATTCCAAGAATTAACGCACTTCTTGTTATGATTCGTGCGAGTTCTTCTGGGGTATAAAGTTCAAGTCTAAGCACAACACCAAAACGGTCACGAAGTGGTGCTGTAAGCTGTCCGGCACGAGTTGTCGCACCAACAAGCGTAAATTTTGGCAATGGAAGGTGATATGATGCTGCCATCTGTCCCTTGCCTGTTATAATATCAATCGCAAAATCCTCCATTGAGGGATAAAGAACTTCCTCTACCGCACGAGAAATGCGGTGAATTTCATCTATAAAAAGTACATCGCCCTCATTAAGATTTGTGAAGAGCAATGCTGCCAAATCACCAGGTTTCTCAATTGCAGGACCGCTTGTAATTCTAAGATTTACATTCATTTCATTTGCTATAATTCCTGCAAGAGTTGTCTTACCAAGTCCCGGAGGACCGTATAAGAGAACATGGTCGAGAGTTTCTCGTCTGCGTTTTGCAGCCTCTATAAAAATCGAAAGATTTTCCTTGACTTTTCCTGACCGATATAGTCGTTCATAGTTCTTGGGCGGAGAGGATTCTCGCCCTCGTTATCCAAGGCTATCTCTGAGGGGTCTAATATTCTATTTTCAAAATCAAAATCTTCCATTTGTGTTTTCCTCTGAATTATTTATTCGGAATAAGTAGTTATAAATTAGCTAATCAAACTTCCCCAAGACACTCAAAAGTTTCGCTTAAGGCGGCGAGCCGCCGCAGTCAAGACGCGGAATCGGTTTTGCAAGCAAAACCTCGACATTCGTAATGGAAGTTTGTTGACGCGGTCAAAAAAAATTCTCAATGAACTTCCGATTAGCTAACAGATTTCCTAAAGACTCTTTAAAATTTAGGTCAAGCCTTTTAAAGGCTTGCAGGGTCGAGGGACGGAGTCCCTCGTGGGTTTTAAGGGTGAAACCCTTAAGCGGCGAGCCGCCGCAGTCAAGACGCGGAATCGGTTTTGTAAGCAAAACCTCGACATTCGTAATGGAAGTTTGTTGACGCGGTCAAAGAAATTACCAATTAACTTCCGATTAGATAACAGATTTCCTAAAGACTCTTAAAATTTAGGTCAAGCCTTTTTAAAGGCTTGCAGGATCGAGGGACGGAGTCCCTCGTGGGTTTTAAGGGTGAAACCCTTAAGCGGCGAGCCGCCGCAGTCAAGACGCGGAATCGGTTTTGCAAGCAAAACCTCGACATTCGTAATGGAAGTTTGTTGACGCGGTCTAAGAAATTACCAATTAACTTCCGATTAGCTAACAGATTTCCTAAAGACTCTTAAAATTCAGGTCAAGCCTTTTTAAAGGCTTGCAGGGTCGAGGGACGGAGTCCCTCATGGGTTTTAAGGGCGAAGCCCTTAAGCGGCGAGCCGCCGCAGTCAAGACGCGGAATCGGTTTTGCAAGCAAAACCTCGACATTCGTAATGTAAGTTTGTTGACGCGGTCTAAGAAATTACCAATTAACTTCCGATTAACTAACAGATTTCCTAAAGACTCTTAAAATTTAGGTCAAGCCTTTTTAAAGGCTTGCAGGGTCGAGGGACGGAGTCCCTCGTGGTTTTAAGGGCTTCGCTCAAAAGCTTGAGCAAAACTTTTAGGTGTCTTAGTGCAAGTGCATTAGCTAATGCGGTCACGCACCAATCTTTTTCAATGTCAGTTTTATAATTTCCTCAACAGATAAATCTGGGTCTATGCCTGCCATAAACGGCAAAACATCATTACTTGCATACCCCAAAACCGCCAATGCTCCAACAGCCTTTTGTATATTTCCTTGAGTTACTTGCGGAGTAGGGACGAAATCTGATGAAGTGCTTGCAGATGTTGTCGAAATCAGTTTAAGCTTGTCCTTTAATTCGAGAATAATTCTCTCGGCAAGCTTTTTACCTACACCATTGGCACGAGTAAGCGTTTTACTATCGCCACTGGAAACCGCAATAGCAATTTGTTCTGGGCGAAGCTCTGAAAGCAAGGCAAGTGCAAGTCTTGCACCAACACCGCTTATTGACATAAGCAACTTAAAGCAATTAAGCTCCTCCTGACCAGCAAAACCGCAAAGCTCTATTGCATCATCTCTGACGAGCATATGCGTATAAATTGTACAGCGTTCGCCGATTTTTGGCAAAAGCCTTTGTGTATTTAAAGTTGTCAAACACTTATAACCAACACCTGAACATTCAATAACTACAAAAAGTAGGTTCAGCATGGATAAGTGTTCCGCATAAGCTATATATCATCTCAAATTATCCTTTTCTTTTTGGTGGTAAATTTTTTTCGGGAGAATAGACTTTGAGGCGTCAGCCTGTGGATAGAGCGTTCCACGAGTGTTTCCACTCTGATTTAAAAAGCATTTTTAGTTTAGTACCAGCTGACTGTGCATGACAAAGTGCCACCGCAAGTGCATCTGCGGTATCATCGGGTTTCGAACTTCCTTTAACCCGAGATGTCGTCTTACAATCTCCATCATCTGTGGCTTTTTCGCTCTGCCATAACCCGTTAAGGCTGTTTTTATCTGAAGTGGAGTATACTCAAAAACAGGCAGTTTGCTTTTTGTAAAGCAAGCATTATTACACCTCTCGCTTGTGCAACATCAATGGCTGTCTTTTGGTTATTCTGAAAATAAAGCCTTTCTATTGCCGCAACCTGTGGTTTGGTCTTTGCAATAACAAGTTCAAGCTCATCATAGATAAGCTCAAGCCTTTTCGTAAACGGTGTATCGGAGCTTGTAGTTATCGCACCATAGCTTAGTGTCTTATATTTTCCACCGAAAAATCTATGATTCCATAACCGATTATTGCATAGCCTGGGTCTATTCCAAGTATCCTCATAAATAAATTTCTCTCCAAAAATAATCAAAGGTGACAATGAAACCTTTTCACATAACATCAGCTTTATGTCACCTTTTTATTATATCACAAGCAATAAGTCTTAGCAATATTTTGAAAAAATTTATCCTGCTGGATACCTCGCACTAACTTTTTTCCCAATCAATAACATTACACCATGCGTCAAAATATTTATCTCTTTGTTGCTCGTATTGAAGAAAATATGCGTGTTCCCATACATCTATAACCAATAATGGCTGTAAAATAAGAAGCGGCGGGGGGGTCTTGATTAGGTGTTTTTACTATTCTTAACTTTGAGGTGCTATCATACATAAGCCAAGCATACCCTGAACCAAATTGTGATATTGCTACAGTTTTCATCACTTGGCACAATCTTTGCATAGAACCAAAATCTCTTATAATAGCTGTTCGTAAGTTTTGGCTTGGTTCTGTCTTATTAGGTGTCATTCCGTCAAAATACATATAATGATTCATAACACCTCCACCATTATTTTTCAGGGCAGTTTCCATTAAATCTTCAAAATCGGAACTATAAGCAAGAAGATTATGCAAACTCCAATCCTGATAAATAGGATTATCTTTAAGTATCATATTCAGATTATCAACATAGTTTTTTTGAACATAATATCGTGGTGTATGCGCATCGTTTCTGTATCAATATATGGTTCAAGTGCATTATAGGCACATGGCAATGGTGGCAGAGTAAACGGATAGTGCTGGTCAAGCATTATAAATAACCTCCATTATGAAATTAAATCCTTGATTTCTCCAAAAGAATATCCCATATCTTCCCATTTTGTGAGGAGTTCATCAAGTATATCACCATTTGTTTTTGAAGTGCTGTGCAAAAGTACAATCGCACCTGGGTGGATTCTTTTCAAAAGCTTATTAAAGGCCTCCTCTTTGGTAGGCTGTTTGTTTTCGTACCAATCTACATAAGCAAGACTCCAGAAAATGGTTTTATATCCAAGCTTATCAGCCATTTCAAGATTGCTGACACAATATTTCCCTTGTGGCGGTCGATAGATTTTCAGAAGTTCTTGACCTGTGGTTTCTTTATAGAGAGATTCGAGCGACTGCAATTCCTTTTTGAAGCTCTCCTCATCAGAAATCTTTGACATATCAGGGTGTGAATATGTATGATTTCCGATTGTATGCCCTTCCTCTACCATACGCTCAACAAGTTCAGGCGATGTTTCGATATAGTTTCCTACAAGAAAAAAAAAGTTGCTTTAACATTATGTTTTTTCAAAGAGTCAAGAATCTTTTCGGTATTGCCATTCTCAAAGCCCGCATCAAAGGTAAGATAGATGATATTTTTTGAGGTATCACCGATATAATAGGCATTATGCTTTGCTAAATCCGCAACAGAAGCATTGCCTGTTGGTGGTTTTCCATCCTCCTTGAAACCAAGTCCCCAGTTAGTGTTTTCTGCTACGGTTTCTACTGCCTCATTACCGCCAAAAGCCCCTATTACCGCCGGAACACACAAAGCAAATAACAAAACCGTCATTGCGATTATGACGGTTCTTTTTAAGTATAAAGTACATACAGCCACCGCCTTATAATAAGTCTGTTTAATAATATGCACTTGTTTTTATAATTATTCTGTTTGGCTAACACATTTGCACTAAGACACTCAAAAGTTTCGCTCAAGCTTTTTCAAAAGTTTGCAGTTTCCAAAGGCTCTGCCTTTGGTGGGTTTTAAGGGCGAAGCCCTTAACATTCTTTTGCTCCTATAAGAGGCTGTTTTTTCACAGCCCCTTTTTTAACAATTTATAAACTAAACAGCCCCACTTTGTATTATTCACACAAAGTGGGGCTGTTCGATTTTTACATATTTTCTATAATTTTTGCAATCTGATTTTCTGCAATTTCTAAACCATAAGCATTATCACCAAAGCACATAACATCGCCAATTTCCTTTTGGAAAACAAATCTAAGTTTTCCGTCACGAACTTTTTATCAGTATAGAGCTTTTTAACGAGAACATTTTTATCAATATAATCAGGGAATTGTTATAGGCAAATTAGCTCTCTTATAGAGGTCAATAACTCTGTTCATATTTTCCTCAGAAATAAATCTAAGCTCATTACCAAGCTTAACCTGAGCAACCATACCAATGGAAAGAGCTTCGCCATGCAAGAGCTTATAGTCAGAAACAGTTTCAATCGCTCTGCCGACAGTATGTCCAAGATTTAGGATTTCTCTCAAACCACTTTCACGCTCGTCCTTCATAACAACATTATATTTAACTCTGCAATTTCTCTCAGCGATAAACTCGCAAGCCTCAACATTATTTTGAAGAACCTTTTCAATGTTTTTTCTCTAAATATTCAAACATTTCTAAATCGCCGAGGCAAGCGTGTTTTATAGTTTCCGAAAGACCGCTTGAAAGCTGTCTTGCAGGAAGAGTTTTCCAAGTATCTATATCTATGTAGACCTTTTTAGGCTGATTGAACATTCCTATGAGATTTGTTGCGAGCGGTGTATCGACAGCAGTCTTTCCGCCGACAGAAGCGTCGGCCGCTGAAAGAAGTGTGGTTGCATAGTTGATGAAAGGTACACCTCTGCCAAAAGTACCGGCAACAAAACCAGCTAAATCTGTAACAACTCCGCCACCAATTGCAAGCACACAGCAATCTCTGCGATAGCCTTTATTTAACATAGAATCTTCCACAAATTCCTTCATTGGGCGAGTTTTTGATTTTTCACCCTCAGGAATAACAAATAAATCCGCTTGAAAACCGTTTGCAATAAGCTTATCAAAGATTTCCTTCGCATAAAGATTTTCAACGATAGAGTCAGTAACAACAGCAAATTTCTTAATTTTACCGACTAAACCATTCTGTATGTCATTTATGAGCGTGTCAGAAAGCTTGTGACCGATTTCAATATCATAAGAATCGTCTACAACCTTCTTGAGTTCACAATAAAATTTCATTTATACCACCCTTGCGTTTTTCTTTCATTATATCATATATGTTAAAAATTATAAAGCTTAAATTTTAAGTATTGTTTTGTTCTTAATACCCACCAAATACTTTGCCGTAGGTGATTACTTTTGGAAACTGTAAGCTTTTGAAAAAGCCTGAGCAAAATTTTTAGCTGTTTTTAGGTAAAATATTGATATTTTATTACAAAAGAATTACTTTTGCATTGGTTAAAATCAGCGTAATGTGCTTATATCTGACTTAATATAGCCTTGTGTGTCGAGCAAAAATATCATTCCTGAAACTTTTTTCGCCGTAATTTTTGTGTATAAAAAGCTATTATTTTATTGAAGCAAGAAGCATATCTATAATATGTGGAGGGCTAAAAACTCTGAAAGGAATGAAAAAGAAAAATGGATGTAAAAATCATCACCGACCATGGCGAAATGACAGCAAAGCTATTCGGTGAAATCGACCATCATAAAGCTCGTTCTATGCGTGAAACCATAGATTCAGCCGCCGAGAGAAATAAGCCGACAGTGCTTTATCTTGATTTTGGCGGTGTGACATTTATGGATAGCTCAGGAATTGGCCTTATTATGGGCAGATACCGAACTATGAAGCTGCTCGGCGGAGAGGTTCGTGTGTTGAATATTCCGCCGAGTATCGAAAGAATGGTTGAGTTGTCGGGCTTGTCGGCATTAAAGCTGTTTGAGAAAGGGTGTGAAAAAGATGAAGTTAAAAATGAGATGAGCCTAACCTTTGAAAAAGCCGTTCATCAAATGAAGGTTTTGCAAGAACGGCGGTTTCGGCGTTTATCTCACAGCTTGACCCGACAATAGGCGAAATAACCGATATAAAAACCGCCGTTTCTGAAGCTGTAACAAATTGTATAGTTCACGCATATAAAGAAAGCGTTGGACTTATATACATAAGCGTAAAAAATCTTTGAGGGTGCAGTTGTTGTAATTAAAATAAGAGATAAGGGTTGTGGAATTGCAGATATAGAACAGGCTATGGAACCGCTTTTTACAACGGGAGGAGAGGAGAGAGCAGGTTTAGGCTTTGCAGTTATGCAGAGCTTTACAGATAAAGTTAAGGTTACATCAAGAGAGGGCAAAGGTACAACAGTTGTACTTGAAAAACGGCTTATGAGCCGTATAAAAGATGTATGACAGAGATAAGGCAGTCAGCGAAAATCTTGGACTGGTACATTCCTGTGCAAAGCGTTTTCGTGGCAGAGGAATAGAGTATGACGACTTGTTTCAGGCTGGCTGTGTAGGTCTTATAAAAGCGATTGATAATTTTGATGAAAGTAGGGGATTAAAGCTTTCAACCTATGCTGTGCCAGTAATATTAGGGGAGATAAAAGGACTTTTTTGATGGAGGTGCAGTGAAAATTTCAAGGGGATTAAAAGAACTCTCCCTAAAGGCTACAAGAGAAGCTGCACGATTCTTAAAAGAAAACGGCAGAGAACCTCAGATTTCAGAGCTTGCACATATTCTTGGTGTAGAACCTGAACAGGCAAACCGAGGCACTCAATGCGTCAAGATTGCCTGTTTCACTTACAGCCGATGAAGAAAAAACGGTTCAGGACAGCTTGATATTCCTACTGATTCTCCAGATGAAAAACTAACGGAGGTTATATCACTTCACGATGAAATAAAAAGCCTCGAACCAAACGATAGAAATTTAATATTATTACGGTTTTTCAAAAAATAAAACACAATCCGAAACAGCAAAGGAGTTGGGAATGACACAGGTACAAGTATCACGCAGAGAGAAAAAGCTTTTAATATATTTAAGAGAGAGGCTGATATAATATTACACAATAAGTGTTTCTGTGCTTGACAAAGGCTTAATAATTCTCTATAATAAATGTAGCGATACACAATAAGTGTTTAAAACGATTATTTAATTATATTTGCAGCGAATAGGTCGCTAAAAGTGTCGAGGCATAAGAAAGCATTGCCAATTATAAAAATTGTTTTAAACATTTCAAGATATAAAGAGGTGATAATTAGATACATTTATCTTTCTAAAACAGCTATAAAACCTTTAATTTGACAAATGATTGCCAGTATTGTATACTTAACTACAATATAGAATAATTTATTCGGATAAAATTACTAAAGAAAAGGAAGTATTATAATATGGCAATTTTAGTTACAGGCGGTGCCGGATATATCGGAAGTCATACTTGCGTAGAACTTCTCAATGCAGGATATGAAGTAGTTGTCTGCGATAACTATTGCAATTCCGTTCCAGAAGTTTTAGAGAGAATTAAGCAAATCACTAATAAAAATATAGCAGGCTATGATTGTGATATAAGAAATAGAGCAGGCTTAGAGAAAATTTTTCTCTGAAAACTCAATCGAGGCTGTTATTCATTTTGCGGGTTTAAAGGCTGTCGGTGAATCTACAAGAGAGCCAATAATGTACTATGATAATAATATTTCAGGTACAGTTACACTTCTTGATGTTATGAAAGAATATAACTGCAAGAGCATAGTTTTCAGTTCATCAGCAACTGTTTATGGCAATAATCCTATACCTTATGAGGAAACTATGGTAACAGGTGATGTAAGTAATCCTTACGGCAGAACAAAGCATTTCATTGAGCAAATTCTCGGTGATGTATATGTTTCTGATAATGAGTGGAGTATTTCACTTCTTCGTTACTTCAACCCAATCGGTGCTCACGAGAGCGGACTTATTGGAGAAGACCCTAACGGTATTCCAAACAACCTTATGCCGTACATTTCAAGAGTTGCAATCGGCAAGCTGCCACAGCTTACTGTATTCGGAGGGGATTACGACACTAAGGACGGCACTTGCATTCGTGACTATATTCATGTAGTAGACCTTGCAAAAGCTCATCTTTGTGCATTGAATAAGCTTAAATCCGACCCACACAGCATAGATGCTTATAATATCGGCACAGGTATCGGATACAGCGTTCTTGATATTATCAATGCATTTGAGGACGCAACTGGTCAAAAGGTTAATTACAAAATAGGCGAAAGACGGCAGGTGACCTTCCAGCATTCTATGCAAATCCTAAGAAAGCAAATGAGATTCTTGGCTGGCACGCAGAGCGTAATTTGCATGATATGTGCGAAGATACATGGAGATTCCAAAAGAATAATCCAAACGGCTATAAGAAGGACTGATTTTCGGTGTCGGAATATTTTGATATATTGAATCCTGATGGAACACCAACGGTAAAATCAAAGAGCGTAATGCTGTACACCACGATGGTGATTTGCATGGAAGTGTTCATATATGGCTTTTTCGTGATAGCAAAGTTCTCCTGCAAAAACGCAGAGATGACAAGGAATCCTTTCCATCTTGCTATGATGCCGCTTGCACAGGACATATTTCCGCAGGTGAAACACCAATAGAGGCGGCTATTCGTGAAACCGAAGAAGAAATTTCACTCAAGCTGAATCCTGAAGATTTACATTTTTTGCACGACCAGATACTTACTGTTCATCAGGGCGATTTTATAAGTAATGAATTTAATCGTGTTTATTTTATCGATGAAAGTGTTTCGCTTGATACACTTAAATATGATGAAAAAGAGATTACAGAACTTCGCTTCTTTGAAATCGAGGACTTGAAAGACAGACTTAAAAACAAAGAAAAAGGGTTTTTTTGTATGACCTATGATGAGCTTATTCGTGTGATTGATTGTGCTGTTTCTAAGGGATTGTTGGAAAGCAGGGAATGATTTTGAAAAGTAATTTTCATACACATACTAAACGCTGCTGTCACGCATTTGGTGTAGAAGCAGATTATGCAAAAAGAGGCTTATGATAAGGGACTTTCAGTGCTTGGATTTTCTGACCACGCACCTTTTAAAGATATTGATTACGGTTACCGTATGCAGTTTTCGGAGCTTCAAGAATATATTTCAGCTGTTCAGACCGAAAGAGAACGCTATTCAGAAAAAATGCGTATTATGACAGGCTTGGAGATAGAATATCTTCCTAAATACTGTGAATATTATGAATGGCTTTTGAATGAAATGAAGCTTGATTATCTCGCCTTAGGTGAACATTTCTTTGATATAAATGGAAGATTTTGCAGTATTTTTTGCTTCTGAAAGCACAAATGAATATATCCCTTATGCAAAGGCTATTTCAGAGGCTCTTAAAAAGGGGTATTTTTCAGTTCTTGTTCACCCTGATATTATGTTTATGAATTGCTTTGCGTGGAATAAAAACTGTGATAAAGCTTGTGAGATAATTGTAGATGCTGCAATGCTTACTAATACACCTGTTGAGTATAATGCAAACGGTATTCGCCGAGGTCAGCAGGATTATCCTGATGGCAGGAGAGACCCATATCCTCACCCAAGGTTTTGGGCGATGGCAAAAGACGCTGGCTTAAAAGTCTTAGTTGGTTCAGATGCACATAGCCCTGAGCAGGTTTATGATAAGTCTATGGAGCTTGCCGTAAAGCGTGCAAAAGATTTTGGGCTTGATATAATCAGCGAATTTTAAGACAATTGCAAAAATCAACTCTCTTAAATTATTTTGAGTGATATATTTTACAAAAATAACCATATGAATTTACAGCTTGTTTATAGATTGTTTAAATTTGTGTGTTAAACTTATATCATCAAATAGATTACAAGAAATTTTATATACATAGTATTTTAGAAAGGAGTTGATAGAATGGAAATCGAAAAAGCCGATGTATTATAGTCCATTATTGTTTTTTAAACTTATGGCTCATACACTTTCACCGAATCCACAGGTTCGTCGTGCAGCAATGATTGCACTGACTAAGGTTGCTAAGGACTATCTCGGCACCTACTTTAAGATGTCAGTTACACCTGCATTACCTCAGCCACAAACATTAGATTTGAAATAAAATAAATTTATTTTATAGAAATCGAACGCATATCCGCTTGGGTATGCGTTTTCTTATATGATAAAGATTTGTAGCTTGATTTATGAGGATGTTTGTTGTATAATGAAATTTATAAAAGCGAAAAGGGAGAATGATAAAATGTCACTGCCTAATGACCCTATGATTTTATTATCATATGTAAATACTCAGTTGAGAGATTTTTATTCATCTCTTGAGGAATTTGCAAAGACTAATAGTATAGATACTGATACTATCAAAGAAAAGCTTTCAATAATAGGCTATGAATATAATGCAGAATTAAACCGTTTTGTTTAAAGGTTGCTAAATTTAATAAAGGCAAGTTAGCTACATCTAACTTAAGAGAGCAAAATTCAAGCATAAAAGTTAATATATGTTTACACCTTTAGCTTTTAAGAATGAAAGAAAGTTTAAAGCTGATTGTCAAAAAGGCAAGAAGTCTTTCTGAAAAAGAAATTATAAAATGGATAAAGGCGTAAAATATTATAAAAAAATTTTTAAAGGAGATGCTTATATGGGTTTCTTAGCAGGTAAAACGGCAATTATTACTGGAGCGGGCAGAGCTGTTCTTTCTGATGGCAGTTGTGGTTCTATCGGGTACGGTATTGCAACAGCTTATGCAAAGGAAGGTGCTAATCTTGTTATCACAGGCAGAAATATAGAAAAAACTAAATGACGCAAAAAGAAGAACTTGAGGGCAAATATTCTATTAAGGTACTTGCAGTTCAGGCAGATATTTGTGCAGGTGCAGATAATGAAACTATTGCAAAAAATACTGTAAAAAAGCTATTGATGAATCGGAAGAATTGATGTTCTTATAAATAATGCACAGGCTTCTGCTTCTGGAATTACTCTTGCTGAACATACAACAGAACAATTCAATCTTGCTTTATATTCTGGACTTTATGCAACATTTTACTATATGAAAGCGTGTTATCCATATCTTTGTGAAACTAAAGGCTCTGTTATAAATTTTGCATCTGGTGCTGGTATTTCAGGTAACTTCGGACAATGCTCATATGCCGCAGCAAAAGAAGGTATTCGTGGTCTTAGTAGAGTAGCAGCTACTGAGTGGAGTAAGGACGGTATAAATGTAAATATTATTTGTCCACTTGCATGGACTGCACAGCTTGAACAGTTTAAGAGTAAATTTCCAGAGGCATATGAAAAGAATGTTAAAACACCTCCAATGGGGTATTTTGCAAATCCTGAAACAGAGATTGGCAGAGTTTGTGTTCAGCTTGCTTCACCTGACTTTAAGTACATGACAGGCGAAACACTTACACTTCAAGGTGGTACAGGTCTTCGTCCTTAAAATATAATGATTTTTTTGAAAATAAAAGTCGATAGTTTAAAGCTATCGGCTTTTTATTTTGTTTACATAAGAGTATTTGATTTGAAATATAATCAAAATTATATTTAAATTACAAAGTTTACCAGAAAACGACAAATTTTACCAGATATAACAAATTTGAAAAAGAATGTGCTATAATTTAATTGAAATTATATAATGAATTATTTAAAAGAAAGTTGGGAATTTATATGTTTAAAAAATTTTAATAAGAGATAAATAATATGAAATAGATTAATAAAATAAAAGTTATTTTATAAGGAGAATTTGATATGAAAATAGTAGTAAAAGATGTAAAAAGACATATAAGCAAGGAAATATTGTAGTTGAGGCATTAAAGCCTTGTAATTTTGAAATAAACGATGGTGAACAAATTGCAATAACAGGTACAAGTGGTTCGGGAAAATCTACACTTCTGCATTTGCTTGGAGGTTTGGAACAGGCTACTGACGGAAGTATAAAATATGGTGATACAGATTTTTCTAAAATGTCACAAAATCAATGTGATGATTTTCGTCTTGAACATATAGGAGTAGTTTTTCAATCATTTAATCTTTTGCCCGAACTTACTGCATATGAAAATATAATTCTTCCTCTTATGTTGCAAAATAAAAATATAGATGATAAATATGTAGATAAGCTTATAGAGCGTCTTGAGCTTAAAGACAGAATGAATCATCTTCCTCGACAGCTTTCAGGTGGTCAGCAACAGCGTGTTGCACTTGCAAGAGCTTTGATAAATCGACCATCTCTTTTACTGTGTGATGAACCTACAGGAAATCTTGACAAAAAAACTACACAATCTGTAATGGAGCTTTTATTTGATATGTCAAAAGAGTATTCTGTTACACTGCTTGTTGTAACTCACGATGAAAATATCGCTAAAAGATTTTCAAGAGTTATAACAATAAGTGATGGCATTTTGGGTGGTGATATATAATGAAAAGTTATTTATACCTTACTAAAAATATATAAAATCATATCCGAAACGGTGTATAGGCATAGTTTTATGTATATCATTATTCTTATTTGCTTTTCTTACTATTCTTTGGTACAGTAATAGTTTTAAATATTCTCTTGTAGAAAATTATAAAATAGAAGAAGGTGGTGTTTATGAATCAATTCAATTTTATGTAAACCAAGAGAATTTTAGAGAAAAGGAATCTCAATTAGTTGAAGAAAAAGCAGGAATTATAAGTGGAATTTGGGAAGTTAAAAGTAAAAGCCCTTCGGATATTTGGATAGGAAATGTAAATGACAATGTAAGTACACTTTATCATTACATTTTGAATCTGGAAAAATGCCAAAATCTGGGAATGAAATTGCAATAGAAAAAGGTACATATGATATTCTTGGATTGAAAAGTAAAATAGGAGATAAGGTAGAACTTGAAATTAAAAATTCAGATGGAAACACAGAAAAGAAAAGCTTTGTATTGACTGGAATTATAAAGAATTTTTCAAATAAAATAAAATTGCACTATGACTATCAAAGTGAAAAACTTTTATTTCCATCAATATTAACAACAAATAGTAAAGCTTCACCAAAGTATATACATATAATAGCAGCTGAAAACTCATTTTTGATAAGGAATATTTCAAGTAAAAGTGTATACTCTAATGATTCTCAACAAATGATTTCTTCTAAAATGGTTGCTAATAATTTAATTTTAATGCCAGTAAAGATATTTTTTGTACTCACTACGATTATGGGAATAGTATCAATTTCTTTATATTTCTTTAAAGAACAAGAACGATATTTGAATTTACTTAGATGTATAGGTTTTTCGAAGAAGAAATCAAGAAAATTATTACTTATTCAGGGATTTTTATATGGTTAAGTTCCTTGATTATTTCAAGTGTTGCGTCAATATTGGTGTTACTATTATTACAATTTATATCGTCTTTTCGTCGCAATACTTATTCTTAAATTTAAGCATTTTAGATTTGATTATAGTTGCCTTGCTTAGTGCAGTATTGATTTTTATTTCGTTCAATATTTTGCTCGCTCGTTTTTATAAAAATGCACCTTTTAAGAGAAGCGATATATGTATCTAAAAACAGATAAAATCTCAAACAAAATTAAAGCGTTGTTGGCATAAAGCATATGGAAGAAGATATAAACTACAAAATTTTACTTGTGTTATGTTGGTAATGTTTTGTGTTGGAATGTCAATATTTGGTTCGTTTGTTCCGTTATTTAATGCAAGAGGAAGTTCATTTGATGCTGATAATCCAGAGTATTTTAGACAAAACGCAGATTATTCTTTGCATATGATGGGTGGAGGAAGCTATGCAAAAATTTATTATATAAATTTACCTGTAGGTTGTGGTGTATCACATAAAATAGCAGATGAGATAGCATCGGATAAAAGAATAAATGTTTTAGAAGCGTCTGTTTCTAATCTTATTGTACCTTTTTTCTTAACTTCTCAAAATCCTGATAATAAGCTTTTATATAAGTATGTTGTTGAGGCAAAAAAATAATGGTTATAATTATATTTTTGAACATGAGCGTACAAAAATGAAATGATTAAGCTTGCAGGCGGTGACAGCAGCAAGGATAGCTTGGTTGCACTTTCTGTTAAATGGCAGTCATATGATTCAGTGTTAAATAATATAAATGAATTTGCTAATGGTAAAATTGATGAAAAAAATTATAAGAATGGCGTTGAAATAATAGCACCTGATTATTTATGTTCAGTCGGTGATGAATTCACTATGGTTATTCCTATAGCCGATGCAGAAGCAACAGAACAGAATATAGAAGAACATATCAAATTTAAAACAGCTAAGGTTAAAGTTGCAGCAACATATTCTAAGGAGCAATACAACAGTGATAAACTCATTATATCTACAGAATATCTTTTTTCGATTTATCCAGACTTGAATTATGAAAATATTATTTTAGAAAATCTTGACCATAATGATAGTGCATGGGTGAATGAGCTTGAAAATAATCTCGAAAATTTGGAAGGAATTTCTGTTGGTGTAAGATATGATAACTATGCAAAGATGCAGAGGGAATTTTATGACCAAGTGAATCTGGAAACATTGCAAATTATCGTTAGTGTGTTTATATTTATAGTAATAATTTTAATAGCGATTGTTTTTTAAAGCTATGTTCAGGTTCGCTAAAATCTTAAAAAGTTATATTATGATGAGGGCGATAGGAGCGAGAATAGAAACTGTACAAAAATTGATTATCAATGAAATAAATCGAACATTGACTACCGGAATTATATTAGGAACTATTTTGGGCGGTGCAGTAGTAGTGTTTTCTCTATACTTGGTAGCAATATCAAATTATGGGATATATATCTTTTCTATGTCGTACCTGTTTTTATAGCAACTGTAATCTTGCTCTATTTCGGAAGTAGAATAGCAGTAAAACGAGCAGTTCGTTCTATGATTAACCAAAATATAATTGAAAAGCTGAATACTGTAGAATAAATTGAAAAAATTTTTTATTTTATATGAATTTTTAAGGTTTATCTAAGGTTCGGCAGATAGAGTATATTCATAGCAAATGAGCTGTGAATATAAAAATAACTCGGCTATACATAAGAGTTGATGCCATAGCAATAGTTATGACTGAGCCAACGACTCTATGCTCGTGACAATAGCCCCACAGCATTATATAATATATTACTAAGGCACAGTCTAAATTGGCAGACTGTGCCTTAGACAATTTTATAGGAAATTTGCAAATCTTGAATTTAATGCTATAATGAAAATAAGTTTCATTATGATTTGGGAGAATAGTTGAAGTGCAAAGAAATCTAACCAAAGGTCCTATTACAATAAATATCTTACTTTTTGCTTTGCCTTTAATGTTTGAAAATCTATTACAGCAAATGTATAATATTGCTGATACATGGGTTGTTGGCAGATATTTAGGTTCAGATGCTTTGGCGGCAGTAGGTTCATCATATACCCTTATGACTTTCTTAACCTCAATAATTATTGGTCTTTGTATGGGTAGTGGAGCGGCTATTTCTATGCAATATGGGAGCGGAGATAGCAAGAAAAAAATGCGTCAAAGTGTTTTTATATCATTCTGCTTGATTGCGGGAATATCTATTGCTTTGAATATTATTGTATATATTGGAATGGATTTTATACTTTGGGCTTTGCAAATTCCAAATGAAATTCAAGCTATGATGAGAGATTATCTTGAAATAATCTTTTTAGGTATTACAGCAACATTTCTATATAATTATTTTGCAAATTTACTTAGAGCGATTGGAAATTCTGTTCTTCCATTGGTGTTTCTTGCAGTTTCTGCTGTATTGAATGTTGTATTAGATTTAGTATGTGTTCTTTTTATTCAACTGGGGGAGTTAAGGGTGCAGCAATAGCAACTGTCTTTTCGGAGTTTATTTCTGCAATAGGTATAGCTATATATACTTTCAAGAGATTTAAAACAGCTTATTCCTGAAAAAAGAGGATATGAAGTGGAATAGAAATAATCTTTCTGCTATATTAAATCTTTCGGTTATGACGAGCTTGCAACAATCGATTATGAATTTTGGTATTCTGATGGTACAAGGACTTGTAAATAGCTTTGGAACAGTAATTATGGCAGCTTTTGCGGCGGCTGTAAAGATAGATTCCTTTGCATATATGCCTGTACAGGATTTCGGAAATGCGTTTTCTACATATGTTGCTCAGAATTATGGTGCAGGCAAGCAAGAACGAATCCGTAAGGGAATAAAAAGTGCCTTTGTTACTTCAGTAATTTTCTGTGCTATAATAAGTTTGTTGGTGATAGTTTTTGCAAAACCGCTTATGTGCATATTTATAAATCCAGATGAAACAGAAATTATTTCAGCTGGTGTTATATATTTGTGCATAGAGGGTTCGTGCTATATTGGAATTGGAATACTATTTTTACTATATGGCTATTATCGTGCAGTAAATAAGCCATTTATGTCGGTGGTGCTGACAGTAATTTCATTAGGTACAAGGGTTCTTTTAGCATATATTCTTTCAGCAATTCCTGCGATAGGCGTTATAGGAATTTGGGTATCTGTACCTATTGGTTGGGCATTGGCGGATATAACAGGAGTAGTATATTACTTTGTGAAATCTAAAAAACAGCTTGAAATGATTGAGAATAATGAGTAAGAGTTTTATATAATAAAAATTCTTAATTTAAAGAAATAGCTATCTGAGGGGCGAATATAGTTCGCTCCTTTATTTTTAGTTTGGTGTAAGATAGAAATAATATTTATAAAATATCTTTACAGATTATAGTCAAGTGGTGTATAATACTGTATATTTAACTTTATCAAAAGGATTTTATATATGATTTATAAGAATAAAAAAGAAAGGTTGATTGTATGAAAAGTGATGATAAACCAATTTTGGCTATTTGTTATGATTTTGATAAGACACTATCTCCAGATGATATGCAGGCACAGGGATATATTCAGTCTATTGATTATGAGGTGGCAGATTTTTGGAAAGAATCAAATGAATTGGCTGCTAAAAATGATATGGACCAGAATTTGGCATATATGTATATGATGCTTAGGTCTTCTGAAGGAAAAGTTCTTTTTACAAAAGATACATTGCGTAAAGATGGTGCGAAAGTAAAATTATTTCCGGGTGTAAATACTTGGTTTGATAGAATAAATCAGTATGGTGAAGAAAAGGGAGTTATAGTTGAACATTATATTATTTCGTCTGGATTAAAAAGAGATGATAGAGGAAACCGAAGTTGCTGATAAATTTAAAAAGATATATGCAAGTTCTTTCTATTTTAATGAAAAAGGTGTTGCAACTTGGCCTGCACAGGTTGTTAATTATACAAATAAAACACAATTTCTATTTAGAATTAAAAAAGGTGTTTTAGATATTAACGACCAAAATATTAATGCGTATTTTGAACCAAACGAATATAGAGTACCTTTTAGAAATATTGTTTATATCGGAGATAGCGATACAGATATTCCATGTATGAAATTGGTCAATACCAATGGTGGTCATTCAATAGGTGTATATAATTCAGAAACTAAAGATAAATCAAAAGTATTCAGAATGTTAGAGGAAAATAGAATAAAATATTTTGCTCCAGCAGATTATACAGAAGATTCTAAGTTAGAAAAATTATTAAAACAAATTATTGACCGTACTGCATCAAATGAAATATTAGAAAACTTTCATTTTGATTGCATTAAAGAAAAAAAATAAGGAAACTAAGAACAAGGATGAAAAAGAACTACAGAAAGATGATTTGATTAATCGACTTGAAGATAGTACAAGCTTTGCAAATACTCATACAATTATAGCTGAAATGAATGATGTGAAATCTTGGTCTGATGAACAAAAGAAAAAACTAATAAAAATTGCACTAAAAAAATAGTCAAGTTAAATATATCTTAAAGGATAAAGATATAAAACAATTTTATAAAGCATTATGTAATGGACTTGATGAAGAAGAAATAAGTGAAATAATGAAAAAGATGAAAGATTAATAGAGGTCTGATATGGAAAATTTTTAAAAGCTTTTTTAAATGAATTTAATATGATAAAATTATATATGCTATTTTTTAGGAATATTATTTTAATGTAAAGATTGAATTGCACAGGCTTATTTTAATGGTCTGTGCAATATTTTTATGCCTGTTTTATAAAAGTAGCTTATATAAATCAACCTATAATGATGATTATATATAAAAAAAAGAGAAATTATTTTATCTGCATTGACAAGAACTTTATTTGAGTATAGACTAATTGGTAGTACCAATTTAGGAGGAGAATAATGAAATATTTAAAGCAATTTGGGATAATTATTATAATTTCTTTTATAGGCGAATTTATGAATATGTTCATACCTTTGCCTATTCCTGCAAGCATATGGGGACTTGTACTTATGTTCCTATGCTTAAAGCTTCATATTATTAAGCCAGAAGATGTAAGAGAAACCGCAAAGTTACTTATAGAAATTATGCCAATTATGTTTATTCCAGCGGCGGTTGGTTTGGTTGAATCGTGGGGTTCTATACAATCAAATCTATTAGCTTATGCTGTAATAACTGTTATATCTACAATAATTGTTATGGCAGTTTCGGGCATTGTAACACAGGTCATTATAAAAATAGACAGAAAGAAGAAAAAAAGTATGAATGACTATTTTCAGGATTCAGTATTTTTTGGTGCGGCAGTAAGCTTAATTGCTTATGGTTTGGGAGTTGTGCTGAATAGAAAAACAAAGCTTGCTATTTTAAATCCGCTTTTAATCTCGATTGTTGCAACTATTCTTGTTATTACTTTAGGCCATATAGATTATGATACTTATAATTATGGTGCAAAATATCTTAGCTATCTATTGACACCTGCGACAGTTTGCCTTGCTGTTCCGCTTTATGAAAAGCTTGAACTATTGAAGAAAAATATCAAGGCAGTTATTGCTGGAATCGGTACTGGAGTAATTACATCATTGCTTAGTGTAGCTGTTATGGCAGTTTTCTTTCAGCTTAGCCACGAGGAATATGTAACCTTCTTGCCTAAATCTATTACAACAGCCATTGGTATGGGTATTTCTGATGAATTGGGCGGCTATGTTAATCTTACAGTTGCGGTTATTATCGTAACTGGTATTATTGGTAACATTATGGGTAAATTTGTATGCAAGGTTTTTCATATTACAGAGCCTATCGCAGTGGGAATTGCATTTGGAACATCATCGCACGCAATGGGTACATCAAAAGCTATGGAAATAGGTGAAGTTGAGGGTGCTATGAGCAGTCTTTCAATTGTTGTATCAGGTATTCTTACTGTAATAGGAGCATCTATATTTTCTATGTTTCTGAAATAAATGAGGTGAAACGCTTGGCTAAACAAAATCACGAATATGAGAAAGTAATTGATTATATTCGCAATCAAATAGAAGCTGAAAATCTCACTATAAATTCTAAACTTCCTACTGAAAGAGCAATAGCGGAGGAACTTTCTATAAGCCGAAATTCTACAAGAGAGGCTTTGCGTATTTTAGAGCATATGGGGATACTTAAAAGTATTCACGGTTCTGGAAATTATCTGACAGATAACATTTCTATGCAGATGTCTGAAATGTTGCGGTATATGATACTGCTTAAAAGTATTTCTAAGCTTGATATATGCCATTTCCGTAGAGATATGGAAAAAACTGTTTGTCGAGTAGTAATGAAATCTGAAATCAGTGAAGATGAGCTTAATAAAATATCAGATATACTTAATTCTGAATCTGATAAATATGATGAGGTTGAGCGGGATAGGCTTTTTCATTATTCGCTGATATATGCTACAAACAATAAGCTTTGGATATGCTTTATGGAAGCTATTATGGATATTTATAGAGAATGGATAGATGAGGTTCTTTCTAACGCAGATAGTGATACTAAAAAAAGCTTTTAAAAGAAGTACATAATAGCATATTTTCGTCTATCAAGGAAAGAGATATGGCTAAATGCGAAGCCTCAATAGACAAGCATTATGACATAATTGAAAGAGAACTTTTTATGAGGTGATTTACTATGAAATATAAGGTTTATATTTTTGATATGGACGGTACAATTCTTAATACGCTTGAGGACCTTGCAAACGCATTGAACTATTCATTGGGAACAAATAACTATCCTAAAAGAACCATAGATGAAGTAAGGAGATTTGTAGGAAACGGCATATATAAGCTTGTAGAAAGAGGCGTACCTACTGGCACTGAAAAGGCAGATATAGACAGGGTTTTCAAGACATTTAAAGAATATTATTCTGTTCATTGCGAGGATAAGACAAAGCCTTATGAAAATATAATTGAAATTATCAAGAAATTGAGAGCGGAAAATTGTCATATAGCGGTTGTTTCAAATAAGGCTGATTATGCTGTGCAAAAGCTTTGTGAGAGATATTTTCCGAATTTGATAGATATAGCAGTTGGTGAGCGTGAAAATGTAAGAAAAAAAAGCCTGCTCCTGATTCTGTATTAGAGGTTTTGAAAAAGCTTAATGCAGATAAATCAACAGCAGTTTATATTGGAGATTCTGAGGTTGATATTCAGACAGCCAAAAATGCTGATATGGATTCGATTATTGTAACTTGGGGCTTTCGTGAAAAGGCTTATCTACTTGAAAATGGTGCAAAGCTTACAATAGATGAACCGATAGATATATTGAATATTTAAATCGTAATATTGATTTAAGATTAGAACTGACAGTATGTAAAATTACTGTCAGTTTTTTGCTGTTAAGTGTACAACTTTATGTTTGCGTTTATGTTGATGTATATATCAACAAAGCTTTAATTTTTAAAAATAAAATTATATTTTGCAGCTTAATAAACTGAAACAGATAGAAAAAATTAAATAATTTAAGAAAATCTCGGTTGAGTGAAAGCTTAATCGAGAGTTTATCTAAAAATGTAATTTTAGGTTGATTTTTTATGGTTTTAAATATATACTTTAATATAAGTGATTATGTTTTCTATATTTTATGGGTAGATGGTGGGGCAAATATGGATATTGCCATTATAGATGATGAGCAAGTTTTTTTGGAAATTTTTAAATCAGATGTAATTAAAATATGTAATGATAATGATATTGAGTGCTATATTGATACTTTTAATAGTGCAAGAAATATTATGGAAATATATAAAAATTATCATCTGATATTTTTGGATATAGATATGCCAGGAACAGATGGGATAACTGCTCTCAGGGAGATAAATAAAATCTATAATCCAAAGGAATTTCCTTATATTGCATTTGTTACAAGCAAAGAGAATCTTATTTATGAAGCTTTGAAAGAATTTCCTTATACATTTATAAGAAAAAAAAAGATATTAATGGGCTTCTTGAGAATTGTATCTGCAATATTTATGAAAAAACAAATCCTAAAAACAAAAAATATACGATAAAATGCGGAAGAAATTTGGTTAATGTATTTATAAAAGATATTATATATATTGACAAAATTAAGAATTATGTTTGGTTTCATACAGTAAACGGTACCTATAAAGAACGAGCTACCATAGAAGAAAATTTGCTGATTTAATGTCTCAAAATTTTGTAAGAACACATATAGGTTGCCTTGTCAATTTGGATTATATCTTTGAAGTAACACCAAATTCTGTGTTGTTAGATAACGGAGAAAGCGTAGTTTTATCAAGAAAATATTATAATGAAGTAAATAACAGATATTATGAAAGTTTGGTGGTTGATGATGATTGATGCAATAGTAGAAATAAGTGTAAATGTATTTCAATCCTTTATGTATATAGGATTTTTATTTTTACTATTTAATAAAGGAAAGAAGACTAAGAAAGATTATATAGGATTTTTCTTTTTGTAGCTATACTATTTATTGCACTTACATATTTTTCTTTTTAATCCAATACATTTTACTAATTTAGACGAAATCATATATACATGTATACAAATCGTATATGCAGTATTTCTGCTAAAAGGGAATATATTTGCAAGAATAATTATGCCAGTTATATCTCAAATGATAAATACTGTAATAAGCTATGGCTTTGCTTTCACTATAAGTTGCTTTACACCTGAAACAGTTGGAAGCCTTGTGCTAAAAGCATCTATATATAGATATTTATGTATGGGATTAATAACTTTAACTAATATCTTAGTACTTTTAATTATTTTAAGGTTTAACAAGACGGAATTTAAATTTAAGAAATGGACAGATATTGTATCATTTTTAGTTATTCCGGTTATGTCAGTATTGATTATATATTCATGTGTATATATATCTATTTTAACAGAATTGAATCCAGAAATAGTAATTTATATTCAATAATATCCAGTGGCTTTTTTGGATTCTCACTTGATATTTTAAGAAAATTACTTTATAATATGTAATATGTAAAATTTGTTTAACCACAAATGAATGGAGGAAAAGGGATGGGTATCGAAAATAAAAATGATGTCCTTTCTAAAGCAGTAAGTGAAGTAGAAAGCATCTAAGGGCTATATGCGTTTGCAGAAGCTTTTGATGATGCAACTTTCACACAGGTTGATGCTTTTGCAAAATCAGAGGGCGGTTATGCTGAAGCCGTTGCAGGCTATGGTTATATTAATGGCACAGGAGTTTATGCCATTGCACAAAATAGCGATTTAAGTGGCGGTGCAATGTCACAGGCTCAGGCGGCTAAAATAAAAAAGGTCTATGACCTTGCACAAAAAACAGGTGTACCTGTTATTACAATTTATGATTCAATTGGTGGAAGACTTACCGAAGGTTCACAGCTTTTTGACAGCTTATGG
>VOFC01004565.1_pt1 | contig 78002 bp, 137 predicted proteins | sample 5384161 | NCBI WGS metagenome assembly VOFC01 (sample SAMN12384722, study PRJNA508395) | human gut metagenome | isolation source: healthy gut B | host: Homo sapiens | reverse complement strand
CCTGCTGGATGTGCCGGGAAATGGTAGCACGGTTTATTATCGAAGAATAATTTGAAAGCCCCGGAAAGTAACGAGAAATCGAAACTTTCCGGGGCTTTTTTTTACATCATGACATCACAAAACAGACCGTGACATCACCTGTTTTCGGCCTAGCCGAGTGACATCAAATCGGATTCATCGTCATTGGAAGAGGGGGGGAGCCGATGGCCTCCAACTTTGACACAAGCTCCTGCTGCTTGTTGGGGTACAAATGGGCATAGGTTCGCATGACGACGGGAACGGTGTCGCCGATTCGCCTTGCTACCAGAACGACAGAGTAGCCCAGCTCAATGCAGAGGGAAACATGACTGTGTCGCAGGTCATGAACGCGAATATCCGGCAGATAGGTGAGCTGAGTGCAGCGGGTCAGCTCCTTGTTGAGCGCTGTGCGTCATGTAGAATACGCGGTCGTCCGGGGTCAGCCCGTAGAGCCGGGAACAGTAGGTGCGGAACTCTTCGGCCAACCAATGCGGAATAGGCACATTGCGGTTTCCGCCTTTCTTGCTGTTCTTAGTGGGGCCGAAGATGTCCTGCCCCTTTTTTTCTGTGGTAGGTCTTGTAGATGCGCAACTGGTCATCATCGGTCAGGTCTTTGGGCAACAGCGCCAGCATCTCGCCCTCGCGGCATCCCGTCCAGAACAGAATATCAAATGCCAGAAGATAGGCCTCGTTGCGGAATTCTTTCCGCAAAAGCTCGTACTGGTCTTTCGTGATGATAAGCATTTCTCCGGCGACGGAGGAACCCATGTAGCCAGCGGCATCGCACGGATTGAAACGCAGACCGTAGAATGTCTGGGCATAATTAAAGAGGGCGGTCAACTGTGCGTGGATGGTGTAGAGATATGTTTCCGAATATGGGAGGCCAGTGGCTTCGCCCATCTCTTTTTGACTCGCTGTTGCCAATCTCGAATATCAAGAGCGGTGATCTCATTCATTTTCCGGTTTCCGAGAAGCGGAACGATTTTGGTGTCAAAAACATTTCGCTTGGTGTCCATTGTGGTGTCGCGGACATGGTGTTCCCGGTCATTGAAGTACAGTTCCACAAAGCTGGCAAGAGTCATGTCACAGCTCTTGGCTTTTTGCAAATGGAATTCGCGCTCCCACTCTTGCGCTTCACGTTTGGTTTTGAAGCCGCGCTTACGCTTCTGCTTTCGTTTCCCGGTGAAATCAGCGTAGCGAAACTGGCAGTACCATGTGCCTGTTTTTTCGTCCTTATAGCAGGGCATTAGAATATACCTCCTGACGTGTTTAGAAATCCCCGACCATTTTTATAATGGCCGGGGTCTTTTTTATTTGGCGATGATGGAATTGAAATCGTCGATGTGCTCTGAATTGCTAAGCATGAGACATAGATTCAAACCAGCAGGGGAAGAGATGCGCAGTCGGCCGCATTCACAGATGGAGCACTGGTGATTGTTTTTATAGCGCTTATCACGGGATCCGTCTGCATTTACCTTGAGCCATGTTTTGCTGACAACCTTAGCATCCGCCGGGATTTCCATTTCAGAGGAATCCATGATTGGGTGAATGATGTCGGCGCAGTAATCAACTTCATCTGCATCGTAGGCACTCAGTTTTCCGTCGTGAAGATAGAATATCTTATCGGGGAGAATATAGAACGATTCCTTCTTTGACAGAGCTGCAGAAAAATATGGAACATTGGTGCTGAGGTAATAGGGGAGCTTTGGCATTCCAAGGAGCTTTTTGGGAGAGTTGCTTCGCTAGCTCCTGCATTTGTTTTAGTGTTGTGTCCCTTTTCTATCTCCGTGACATACCATGCGGCATCGCAAGCGAATAGTTCTCGCCATGCGTGATACCAATCCTCATAAGCGGCACGTTGTTCATCAGAGAAATCGTATTCCAAATTCACTTTGGCCTTATAATGAACAAACAAGAATGCAGAGAAAGAGAGGATTGTTAGCAGGAGCCGCTGTGGCGTGTGAAGAACAATGAAAGCCAATAGGCTGACGGTGCCAATTATAAAGAACGCTTTGTTGAGAAAACGGACTAAGTGGATTTGTTTCATAAGCGCCGCAAAATCGGCGTCCTTGTAGCTGTTCCGATCAGTGGACTGTATGACCTCCGTTTCAAATGCTGGGGGCTGCGTAGAAGATCTTAGAGTCTCGGCGCTGCGGATAGATTCCTCTGAAACATAGCTGATTCCGGTTCCGGGGATGGACGCCGTTTGCCTGATTTTTCCGTTGGCCGTTTTGGTAATTCGGTATCCGGGAACGCCCCACGAATACCCAACTCCACTTCCTGAAATATTGATGCGAAAGCCGCCGCCAAGACGAATGCTTTTTCTGTATCTGAATCCCATAACCTCACAACCCTTTCTGTTATTTATTCACGGATTTCGGTAGATGGCTGGAATCTGCTTGTAAGCTGTCTTACTCTTTCCAGTGGCGCGCTTGCGCCGGGAAGGAGTGAGAAGATGCCTGCATCGGATGAGCGCTCCAGACATGGAAATGTGCTTGATGATGTTCTTCGGGAAGAAATCAAGGATTTAACCCCGGAACAGGTCAAGCGGGTGCTTGAGTACATCGAAACGCTGAAACAGCAGTAACGAGCACCGATGGCGCGGACAGGCCCTCTTTGGGAGCCTGTCCTTTTGTTATTCGCGCAGGAATTTGACGAAGCGGACGTACTCTATTACCTTGCGCATTTCATCATCTGTCAGATCGTGCGTGGAGTCCATGAGCCGCCTCTGCAAAGCGGAAAGATTCGACTCCGGGAAATCCACCTCCCCGGAGATAGGCTTCAGACACGCCATAGCGGGCGGCAATAGTGGCGATGTCCGAAGCGGTAGGAACAGATTTTCCCGCTTGCCAGCTCGCAACAAGGGTTCTGCTTTTCCCGCACAGGCGCGACATAAAAGCGCCCGATGAACCGTAATGTTCCATCAAATCGACAATGCGTTGGACAGTAATCGTCATCCTTTTTACCAGCTTTCTTTCTGAAATCTTGTGTAATACGCTGAAATCCAACACTTGTTAGATTTGCGGTCTTGTCGTCTAACAGGTGTTGGATTATTATATAATCACAGTCAAACATTTGTTGGACTGCATGAGCAACAACGGAGGTCGAAAAAATATGAAAATGGTAACGTACAAAGTGCTCAGCAAAGCAATGCGGGAGCTGACAGGGCAAGTTGCAGAGCTGGATGAAGCCATTGAAATCCGCTTGGTGTTTGGCGAAAAAGTTAAAATCACCATTTCGATGGACTGGGCAACAATGGATGCAGCACGGGCCGCAGAACTCGCTGAGCATCTGGCAAAGGCGGCGGAGCTCGTGAACAACTTCAAGTACGCTGGTTATACGATTGTTAGATAAGGGGAATGGCCATGAAGTATTCAGACATCAACAAGATGTTCACGACAGAGGTGAACAAGTATTTGGCGCAGGGGTATCGCTTCAACACCGCAAGCATGAATGGGAGTCAGGGTGAACTGGCCAAGGTCGATTTGACCAACGGAACTGAAATCATCCGCATTGTGGCCCGCACTTTTTCCAAGGAGTGGGATAAGCAGGGCGTCGAGCTGTTCGTTGGCCGCGTGGCCGAGAAAGAGGGCATTCGGCCAGATGTGGCCTATTGCGTCAACACGATTTGGAACGGACGCTTGGAACAAGTCAGCAGCCAGCGGTTCTACGAGGTGAGTGGCTACGGAGATCCCGACAAGTTCTATGGGACGGAAGCGGACGCCGAAGCGGTCAGCAAAGTCCGTATGAGCCGCTATGCGCAGAGGCCGAGCCGCAAGGCTGAGGACATGACCAACGCTGAAACCATCAAAATTGCGGTGCGGTTCATTCGCCGGAAACTTGGCATCAAGAACGTGGACAAGAAGCGCATTGAAGTGTTCCACACGCCTGACCATCGGCACATCATCAATTATCGCGGCAAAGCATATCAGCTCAACAACAAGGAGGTTTGACTATGTATTGTAACAAGTTTTTCAGAACCGAAGAGGAAGCCAAGGCTTTCAAGAAGTCTCACGGCGGGGCGCTGTACAAGAACATCAAGGGGAGTCACACCCGGCAAGCGTACCGGGTAGAAGCGATGATGGCCGTGCAGGACGGCTGGCTCCGCAGCACAGAGACGGATACGTACCCGTTCTGCGTTGCATGGAATGGCAAGCCGCTGTCGGCAGGAAAGGAGATTTAAGCCATGAAAGCATTAAAAATTGAGCCGGGAAAGGCCCCGGAACGCATTGACATTGGCAACGAACTTGAAGCCCTGCAAGACGCTGTGGGTGGCTACATTCAGGTGCTTTACCCGGACCAGCACCGCCCGGTGGGCCTGATCTGCAACGAGGAGGGCAAGTGCATGGGCCTCAAACCAAACCGAGCCCTGTACAGGGGCGGCAAGCCTTACGACGTCATTGTTGGCACATTCCTCGTGGTTGGAGTCGATGAAGAGGACTTCACGGATCTGCGGGAAGAAGGATGCAGCGTATTTTGAGAAGCTGTTCCATTCGCCGGAGAAGTTTAAAGTACTTCGCAGGGCGGCTGGTCATCTCAAGGTGGTTTCTGGCGGGGCTTGATGGCCCCGCTTTTTTCGAGAAGCATGCGAAAACAAGCAAAACAACCAAATGCTTGATTTGATAAGCAAAACAAACAAAACAAGCTGTTAATGTAAATGTTAATGTTAATGATTATGTATAAAGACTATCGTCTTCATCACGCGCGGGCGCGCGTTATATAGCCGACGAGGACGACGAATCCAACTGATGAAGAACGGGGTCGTCGGTACGGCCAAGCAGGTAGCCGACGGAACAGTCCAGCCTGTCGGCAAATGAAGCATAAGGGTCTTGCCCGATGGTGGATCTTCGGCGTTTTTCCAGCGTGTAACAGCGCCAGAAGAGATGCCAAGCTCTTTTGCAAGCGGATTTGGCTTCGTACCTCGAAGAACGCACATCTGATAGAATCGCTCCCAAAATATCAAAAAATAGGACCTCCTTTTTGTGCAAAAGCATGAATCTCACTAAAATGAGATTATCGCATTGCTATCTCATAAAAGTGAGATTATAATATATCTAACAAATGATTCAAACACCTGTTAGATAGAAAGGACAATACCATGACGAATGTTTACATTGACAGCCGCCGGGATGGGTACTCTCCCAGCCAGTGCCACGACACCATGACGGTGGGGGGAGTTGATTGACATCCTGAGCCAGTACGACGAAGACCAGCCCGTCTACATTCGCAACGACAACGGCTACACCTACGGGAGCGTCCAGATGGACAGCGTTACCGAGGAGAGGAGGACGAGGACGAATGAGACTTCTTGTTGAGTACACATCGCATGGCCGCGGTCCAGCGGCTCCGCAGACCTACAGCACCACGCTGGACATTGTGGACGATGTAGCGGAGCGGCTGTTAAAGGCCAAGACGCCGTACACGTTCCGGGAACGGAAGCGCTGCACACGGGAAGCTCTGATCCTTGCATTCCTGATTTACGACATCGAGAACCTGCAGGAACGGAGCTTCGGAGACAACGACCAGATTTTGAGCATCCGGCGGGATAGCCGGAACTGAGGGAGGGCCACACGATGAAGTTTGTAGCACCGATGGACACATGGGAGATAGTAGGCGGGAACCTGCCACCCATCCGGGTTCGCGCCCGGTCGTTCGATGAAGCCTTGAAGAAAGCAAGGCTTCGCAACCCCCGGCTATTGCGCCGGCTGGGTCGTTGAGGAGGACTGAATGATGTTCGACAAAGAGCTTATGAAGCAGCTGGCCACCATTCCAACCCAAAATCGGGAGGAATGGTTTGCCGAGCGCGACAAGCTGGAAACGCTTGCCGTCGAAATGACCCGCATAAATGCGAAGGATATGGTGCAAAAGTACGGCATCGCACGGGTTCTGAGGGTGCTGGCGGCGACAATCAAACAAAATCCCAAGGATTACGATGCGGATGTGGTGGAAATGGCCGGATGGGTGCCGCCCGTCCGGGCGGGTCGGGATGCGGAGATGTGGTTTTGCTCAACCATCCACCGGGCATACGTCCAAGACCTGTTTCGCCAGTATGCGAACCTGCGCAAGCTGTGAGAAAGGAGCCTAAACCATGAAGTACGTCATTTTTACCTACGACATCCGCATGAAAGGCAAGGAAGACGAGGCCTGCATGACCGTCCTGCTGGATGATGACCGAGCAGCGGTCGTTAAGGCTGCATACGATAACCGGCAGGGGAGCAGCGAGATTGAGGACATCCTCTTGCGGTGCAAGGTCGATGACCTGTGCGCCGCTTGCGAAGCACTCCGGGGGCGAAAGTACCTTCGCAACAGCATCAAGCGCGTGGAGATCGAGGAGGCTTGAGCCGTGAACATTGAAATTAAATATCAGGCCGAGGATGGCGAGATTCGGTATTACCACTTTGAGTCGTGGGAACTGGCTGAAGACGATGCCTTTCGGGAAGCGATGCGGGAGTTCCGCAGCACTCGCGCAGGAAAGAACAAAATCCTCTCCATCCGGGATGCATCGATTGGTGCAGGCCGCAACTGGAAAGAATAACCCGCCTGAAGATGGTCGCGGGAACCAACACCGTAAACCAAGGAAAGGAAGATTCACATGAAGTATGAGATCTACCAGCTGAAAGAGGACACCATGGAGCAGGTAAAACTGCGGTTCATGGCGTCCGATCAGGCCGCAGCGCTGGGCGGAATCCATCGGGAGAACTACCGTCTGGTGTACGAGGGTAATGTGGAAACCCGAAAGGACGCACAGCAGACGCTTGATGGCCTGTTCCGCAGATTCAACATAGACAGGCCCGAAGGCTTCGAGGGCCACAGCTTGAGCGTGTCGGACATCATTTACCTCGCCGATGGGGAATCCTCCGGCTGGTGGTTCTGCGATGCTTACGGTTGGAAGCTGCTGAGCGGGGAAGAATGGGGGCAGACCTGATGCGCCACTACACAAAAAGCGGAGTGGCGCAAGATCCCGGAGGCCTACAAGGGCCGCTGGGAGCCGACGCCGCTCAACCTTGAGCGGGTGAAGAGCGGTGAGCTTCCGGCAGAGTACATCGGCAAACGGAACACCATCGTCAATGACGAGCATCACGGCACGGTGCTTATCACCGAGGGCGCGCACTTCGTAATCGACGAATGAGCACAATCGCTCAAAGAGGCGATTTGAGCCGCATTTTGCATCAAACGACAAATTCCTTGCGGAAGAATCAAAAACGCAAAATAGAGCCATCTGAGCAGCTCTGAGAACTATTTCCGCTGACTCAGAATGAACTGAAGATAATCTGTAACCTTTTGGCGTTCATCATCTGTCAGATTCATCCGTTTCACGGCGGGGTCAACAGTGCGCCCCATGAGGAAGTCCATAGAGCAGTCGAGGGTATCGGCAATTCTGGCAAGGCTATCTGCCTTGAGCATTTTTCCGGAGCGAAGATTGTACAGGGTGCCATTGCTTAGGTTGGCGCTGTCCATCACGTCCTTTATCTGAACGTTCCTGCTTTTGCACTGAAGTTTGATTCTGTCTGCAAGAGCAATAGAATCGTACAAATTGGTCTCAGTCATTTTGTGCATCCTCACAAAAACCATCTAGTTATGATTTTTACGATTGAAAGTCATAAAGTGATGGTTTATAATACACTTGTACAAAACAAATGTCAGATTAAAAGGGCCAGCGCTTTCCATTCAGCGCGTTCCCCAAAGCCCCTCTGCAAAGGGGCTTCAACGTACCACGCAGTACAAACCATGCAAGTTGATTCCTCCTAATGACAGGCATCGCTGCAAAGCGCAGCGCCGATACTGCAAATCGGCGGTGCGCAGGTAAAGCGATTACTCCCCAAGAGCTTCTGCTTAACAGCTTAAAGACGGGGGAACGCGTTGAATGGTGGGTACTGGCCCTTTTAGTCTATCAAAAATCAAACAAGTGTTCAATACATTTGTTAGATAAATCTTTGTCGGGAAGGAGAAAAAACATGAAGAAAGTTCCGCTGCCAGAGTGGTGCGTGTCAGTCAAAAAGCGATGGTTGAGCGCGACGATATGAGCGTCACCGAGCTGGCAAAAGAAATCGGGTACTCCCGCGCACACGTCAGCCAGGTCATCAATGGTACGATGGTGCCGTCTGCGAACATCAAGTCCGCGATTGAGTCCTGCCTGAACCTGCGGGCATGATTTCTTACATCATAAGTTTACCAGAAAGGAGAGTTGTGCGAAATGGCGGTTGATTGCCAGAATATCTACAAAAACGCGCGGAAATCTGCCGGAATGACGCAGGAAAAAGCCGCACAGCTTTTGAACGTGTCAGTTGATTCTCTGCGGGATTATGAGCAGAGCCAGCGCCTGGTACCCAGCGACGTGGCAAGCGCCATGTGCGATGTGTACCAAGCCCCGTATCTTGCAGTTCAGCATCTGCGCCGGTCCTCAGAGCTGGGCAAGCGGGTGGTTCCGGAGATTCAGTTAAAGGACTTGCCGGAAGCTGTTCTCAGCGTTCTGGCGGCGGTTCAGAGGTTTATCGTAAAGCGCGATGCGATGATAGAGATCGTCGCAGATGGAAAAATCGAAGAGGACGAACAGGCTGAATGGGATGAGATCATGGATCGAATGAACAACCTGTTCGTGGCGATGGCCAATATGCGTTTTTTTCAAAAGGAGGGCGTCGGACGTGAAAGAATCGTACTTTATCGGCGCGAGCGAAGTGCAGGAAATTGTCGGATGCAGCAAATCCAGAGCCTATCAGTTTATCCAGCAGATGAACAAAGAGCTGGAAGCAAAGGGTCTGCTTACGTTTCCGGGCAGAGTGCCCCGGCGGTATGCGTTCGAGCGGTTCGGCATTACGGAGGTTCAGGATGATGCGAAAGGCAATAATCCCGCTGGTGGCAACAGCGGCGGCGCAACTACTGGTAATCGGAAAGCATCGCCGCGGCGTTCGCTTTCCAACCGAAAGAAACGCAGCTCCCGATAGCGATGATTCCTGTGCAAGCTGACATCGAGCAGGGCGAGTGCATCCGGCGAGACCCGGCTCCCTATGAGCCGATTACATACCATGTGCCGCTGGATGCGGATTTACAGCAGTATACAGCCGAGATGTGCGACTTATACGAAGTTCCGCTGGAGCTGGCCTACGCCGTCATGCAGGTCGAGAGCGGCTATACGGTGAGCGCTACCAGCTCAACCGGGGATTATGGTCTGATGCAGATCAACAGCATCAATGCCGGATGGCTCAAAGATGAGCTGGGAGTCACGGATCTGCTGGATGCCTGCCAGAACATCAAGGCTGGGTGCTATATGCTCGGAAGCTATCTTGCCCTGTACGATGGAGACATCAACCGAACTATGATGGCGTACAACCTTGGGAAGAGCGGGGCAGAAAAGGCTTGGAATGCAGGAACCCGCAGCACGGCCTACACCGACAAGGTGTGGAACGCAATGGTTGGCCTTTTGGAGGAAGAAAGGGATGTTTCGTAAGGTGATGCAAATGATTCAGGATTACGCGGAGAAGAAGCTGCTGGATGAAGTCTTTGCTACATACCTCGATGTGCAGGATGCCGCAGCTGAGATGGCGCAGGTGCTCCCGTGTCCCCGGTGCGGGAAGCTGACCATGAAGATGCGCTTGCACAGCAATGCTCTTTCCCGTCGGGTTCCGGGCATCATGATTTGTGACCAGTGCGGAACCGAAGAAGCGCTGGATGCAATGGCGGGGAAGCCAAAGGATGCCCATGAATGGGCGCTGGTCAAAACCTACATGAAAGGAGCAAACCTCAAATGAAGCGCAGGGAAAAGAAGCTGAGCGTGATGGATTGGGTACTCGTAGGACTGCTGGACACGCTGGCCGGGGTCGTAGCCGGAGGGCTGATGGCAATATGGCAGTTGCCGAGCGCCTACCGCTGGCGTGGCTACTGGGCAATCGGCGGCGAATGGCTGCTTGTCATTATTGCAATCATCATGGCGGTGCGGCTGACGCACGCATTCCAGATGTTCATGATTTTCGGAGGAAAGAAGCATGGTAAGATGCGCTCGGTGTCACAGGGTCATTACAGATCCGGCGGCAATCGAAGCGGGGTACGGCGCAAAGTGTTACGCCAAGGAGTTCGGCAAGAAGCTGAAATCGCCCGCAAGACCTCGCAAGGGAAAGACCGCTACACAGCCTAAGAGCACCGCTGAGCGCCAAATCATCGGCCAACTCACGGTATATGACATACTCGCCGCACACGAAAAAAGCGCTGACCAGAACGGCCAGCGCGCTACAAATGGATAGAGACCCGCACATTCCGTTGGCGCTTGATGCAGGAACATCAAGCCGGAAAATACAGGTCTCCACCACACACAACCATATTGTAGCATATTCGGTTGAATTTTTCAACAGGTACGAAGCGGCGAGAAAGGACTATCCTTTCTGCCGTTTTTCTATGCAAAAATTAGGAGGTACAACATGGAAAAAGAACTTACTGCCGCCGTAACCACGCAGGAGCCGATGTTAGCCGACAGGCTGATTGTGCAGCAGCAGCTTCCCGTCATCAAGGAACAGCTGCACAGCATCAAGGCTCAGGCACAGGCGTCTGTGGCGGAAGCGCTGGCGCTGGTTTGCACGGAAGAAACGCTCAAGGTCGTAAAGGAGCAGCGGGCGAAGCTGAATCGCGACCGCAAAGATCTGGATGCCCGGCACATGGTTGTGAAAAAAATCAAATCATGCAGCCGTTTAAGGATTTCGACAAGGTTTACAAAGGAGTGCGTCACCGATGTCTATGGCCCTGCGGATGAAGCGCTGAAAGGCAAAATCACGGATGTGGAAGCCGGCTTGAAAGCTGACAAGGAGAAAAAAAGTGGTTGCTTACTTCGACGAGCTGGTCAAGGCAAACGGGGTCGAGTGGGTCAGCTATGAGGACATCGGTATCGCTGTTACCATGACGGCGAGCCTGAAATCCTTGAAGAGCAAGGTCAAGGAATACGTTGACCGCGTGGTGGCTGATGTGAACTGCATCAATGGCATGGAGAATGCCCCGGAAGTTATGGCAGAGTACAAGCAGTGCCGCAATCTGGCCGTTGCGATTAACAGCGTGAGCCAGCGCAAAGACCGTGTGGCCCGCGAGGAAGCTGAACGGAAACAACGCCTTGAAGCCCAGCTTCGCGCGCAGGAAGCAGAGTCGGCGGTGCTGGATGCGGTGGAAGAAGAACTGGCAGCGCCGCGGGTCATGGGTACCGAGCCTCCGGTTATGGATGAGCAGGAGGCCGAAGAAACCCAGCAGGAGAGCAAAGAACAGATCATGACGGCCAAATTTGCTTTCATGGGCCGCACGTTCCAGTGCCACGGTACATTGACCCAGCTCCGGGAGCTGAAGTCTTTCGTAAATGAAAAAATCGACGAAATCCAGAAGCATATGGATTCCGTCGGCATCGAGAATGAGGAGGTAAGCGACAATGGCTAAAGCAGTACAGCCGCAGAAGATTCGTTTTTCTCAGGCAATCCAGACTCCGCTTTACAAGAATCTGGTGAACAACACGCTGGGGGACCCGGTTCGTGCAGGGCGCTTTATTGCAAATATCACCTCTGCGGTGGCGGTCAATGCCGAGTTGCAGAAGTGCGACCCCGGCACAATTCTTGCGGGTGCACTTCTGGGCGAAAGCCTGTTCTTACAGCCCTCTCCGCAGTTGGGACAGTTCTACTTGGTGCCGTTCAAATCAAAGGCCAAGTATGACCGTGAGGGGCAGATGATTGAACCGGAGAAGTTCAAGGCTCAGTTTGTGCTGGGCTATAAGGGCTATATCCAGCTTGCCCTGCGCACGGGTCAGTATAAGCGGCTGAACGTCCTTGAAGTAAAGAACGGGGAGCTGAGTGGCTGGGATCCTTTTGAAGAGCGTTTCCATGAAATGCACTTTATCGAGGATTTTGAAAAGCGCATGAGTATGCCGACGATTGGCTACATTGCCCATTTTGAGTATATCAATGGTTTCCAGAAAACGCTGTACTGGACGGCAGACCAGATGATGTCTCATGCGGACAAATATTCCCCGGCATTCAGCGCCGCCGCATATAAGAAGCTGCTGAATGGTGAGATTCCGCAGAATGAGTTGTGGAAGTATTCGAGCTTCTGGTACAAAGACTTCGACGGATGGCCAAAAAAAGACCATGCTGCGCCAGTTGATTTCCAAGTGGGGCATTATGACGGCAGAAATGACGATGGCCTATGAAAGAGACGGCCATGTGATGATGCCGGACACCGCGAGCGGAGACCTGTTGCCGGAAGTGACCGATACCCCGGAACTCGGCCAGCAGGATGAGCAGGAACAGCCCAAAATCGAGCGGACGGCCAAAACTATGGACTTGCCGGAGCCGGAAGCAGATGAAGTGAAAGCGGCTGTTGACTTGGCGACACTCTGATGGTCAAGTACAACATTATCAGCACTGGAAGCGACGGCAATGCCACGATTTTGGAAGAATTTGTTCTAATAGACTGCGGCGTTCCATATAAGGCACTGGAGCCGTATGTGCCGAAGCTGAAGTTGGTTCTACTCACCCACATCCACAGTGACCACTTCCAAAAGCGTACCATCAAGCGGCTTGCTGAAGAACGGCCAACACTGCGTTTTGGATGCTGTCGTTGGCTGACACCGCCGCTTTTAGCCGCAGGAGTGCCGGAACGTCAGATTGATGTGCTGGAACCCCGGACCATGTATGGATACGGCCTATGCAATGTGATTCCGTTCATGCTGGTGCATAACGTGCCGAACTGCGGGTACAAGGTGCATTTTCCATCTGGCAAGGCGATTTATGCCACTGACACCAACAACCTGAACGGGGTGCAGGCACTCGGATATGACCTCTATTTGATAGAAGCCAATTACAGAGACGAGGACATTCAGGCCAAAATCGCAGAGAAAAAAGGCTGCTGGACAGTATGCCTATGAGATGCAGGTGCTCAAGAATCACCTATCGGAAGCAAAGTGCAATGATTTCTTGAGGAGAAATATGCAGGCGAACAGCGTGTATATTCCTATGCACGTTCATGTTGACAAGGAGAAGAACGGATGGTCGTAACGGCGAAAATTGAAAAGCTGGAAGATGGAAAGCTCGTCCTGAAGCCCGATACGGACATCAGCCGCTTTGTGGAGCAGAAACGCCCACGGCGGGTGGAAGTTCGGCTGGATGATGGACGCACGATTTCCGCTGACCAGCGCCGAAAGATTTTTGCCATCATCCGTGACATTTCTTTGTGGTCCGGCCATGAGCCGGAAGAACTTCGGCAGTATTTGGAATGGGATTTCTGCTCCCGCGCTATGCGGGAGTGGTTCTCCTCTCAGACTGCGACATGACGACAGCACGAGAATTCATTACTTACCTGATTTCGTTTTGCTTCCACTGGGGCGTTCCGACCAAGGATAGTTTGCTGACGCAGACGGACGACATTGAAAATACCTGTACCTGTGCCTTGAAAATCGCCGCTGCGCAATTTGCAACCGTCCGGCGGAGGTGCATCACGTTGACCGTATCGGCATGGGTATGGACAGAGAAAAGGTCGTCCACGTTGGCCTGAACGCAATCGCACTTTGCCGAGCACATCACGAGGAAGCGCACCGCCGGGAGAATGCGTTGTTCGCTGAGTACCACATCTATGGAATCAAGCTGGACAAGCACCTGTGCAAAATTCTGAATTTACGAAGCGGAGAGCAGTCAAGTGAAAAACGATAAAAAGAGCGTTCTGCTTTATACGGAATGGGCAGAACCACTGAAGAGCTTACCGCTTGAGGAAAAAGGGCGGATATTCGACGCGATTCTTTCCTATACCGAAAATGGCAGAATGCCAAAATTCGAGAATCCGGCGACGGATATGGCTTTTCGGTGGATTCAGCAAAAAATTGGATGAGAACATCCAAAAGTGGGAAGAAACAAGGGCTAAACGTGCTGCGGCAGGAAAGAGCGGCGGAGCGCCAAAAGGTAACTCAAATGCAAAAAAGCAGGAACAACCAAAACAACCAAATGATAGTTTTGATTGTTCGGATACTCAAGAGGACGAACAGCAGGAGACTTCAACTGGTCCGCCCGACGGAAAGCCGGAGTCCTACTGGGTATGGGCTGGATGCGATAAGATGCTCACGCCTTATATGGCCGCAGAATTCCGAGACCTGCGGGAAGCTGGTATAGAGGACGCCTTAGTGGTGGCCGCGCTGAAAGAAGCGATGCGCCATCAAGCAAAGTACCCTTGGGTCTATGCTAAGCGTCTGCTCGACCAAGCAGCAGCACAAAAATCACAACGCTGGAAGCGTGGGAAAAAGTACATATCACATACAAAGGAAACCGGGTAGACCGGGAAACGCCGAGTGGAAATAGCTTCCTTGGCCTTGATAACAGCTTGGATCGCCTAAAAAGGAGACCTCTTAGAAAGCGGGTGGAGGAAGTTCCACCAGACTAAGGAGGTTTTCTAATGGGAAGCGACGTTCGCCATGTCCGCGGCGAGGCCCAGAAAGAGCTTGTAAAAAAGTTTGAAGTATTTACAAGCAAGGGGGCGGTCAAGGTGGCAGGTTTGGAGCGACTGGATTACGATAAGCGCCATTGCCGTGTCCAACGCGACGGACAAAAGCCACTTCGATGAGCGGGAGCAGCAGTACATGACTATTGTGAAAAAGTACACGAAGCAGGAAGTGGACGCATTCGCTGATATGTTCTCGATTCTGGTTATGGCGCTGGAGGACAACTCGGAACAGGATTTCCTTGGCGAGCTGTATATGTGCTTGGGGCTTGGCAGTGACCATGCGGGCCAGTTCTTCACGCCTTACCACCTTTGCGAGTTTATGTCCGCAGTGACGACCCCGGCAGAAGAATTTCAGCAGAAAATCGGAGATAGGGGATGGGTTGCGGTCTGTGACGCGACGTGCGGCGCTGGGGCCTTGCTGGTGGCATTTGCGAACGAATGCAGGAAAAAAGAAATCAATTACCAGACGGATGTGCTGTTTGTAGCACAGGACATTGACTACATCGTGGGCATGATGTGCTATCTGCAAATGAGTCTGCTTGGAATGCCGGGGTATGTTGTTATCGGTGATACGCTTGCAAGCCCGTCTGTGTCTTATGACAAAAGGGGCTGCTTCCAGTTGACAAAGGGAACGTCTGGTATACGCCGCTGCTCAGGATCCCGGTTTGGCAGTATCGAATCTCTATGGCGCAGATGAAGCTGGTCGCTCAGCCGATAAAGAAAGAGCATACTGCGGATGCGCCAAAATCCGAACCACAGAAAGCCCTTGAAGCCACAAAAAAAGAGTAAGCAACCAAAAGATACGGAAAAGCCCAAAGCCGCTAAAATACCGCCCAAAGAGCCGGAGCAGGAACCGATGTTCTCTGAGGGCAAGGGCGGGCAGTTGAGCTTTTTCTGATAGGAGGACAATATGGATTCCACCACACACACCACAACCACAGTAGAGTTTGTCGATTGGCGGGCCAAGGCAAAAGAGAAGCTGGAAGCAGAGGACAAGCTGTTCAAAGGCGGGCGCGCCGCCGCGAGCGTTCAGAGCTATGTGCTGCGGGCACTGCTGAACTTTGCAGATCAGGAGCCGCGCTTCGCTGAGGTCGTTTGTAACACGGAGCGCACGTTCTCTGAATGCTGCGCGGCAGTCGTGCACAATGCGGGAGAGGTTCTGTCTGACCTTGAAGCGTATCCGCAAGGCCGTGCAGTTCTATTTTCCCAATGCTGAAATCTCGTTTTCGATGAACATCAATCTTACCGGGAACGCCGCCGACGGAAGAAGAGATGCGGGCGCCGGCAACCATCAAACCGGAGGACGCCGCCCGAATATTCCGAAACCGCAGGAGCCGAAAAAGGGAAAAACCGACCAGAAGAAGCCGAAACCGGAGAAAAAGCCTGCAAAGAAGAAAGAGAAGCAGAGCGAGGATTCGATGCAGCTTTCCTTGAGGGATGGTTCTGATGATTTTGGGATTCAAGGGATTCAAGCCGGGGCTGGTCGCAACGCTTGGAAACGGAACATTCCGGTATGTTCCGAACGAGCTGAATGAGACGGAAAAGGCCATGTGCGCCAGCACAGGATTCCATTATTGCTTAGACCCGTGGGATTGCCTGAACTGGTACACATGGAACGGAAAGAATGAGTTTTGGGCAGTTGCGGCCGGGGGCGATGTTGACGAGGACGGCTACGGAAGCCGGAGCAGCTGTACGAAGCTGGTTCCCCTCCGCAAGCTAACAGCAGAAGAATTTTTGCTGATGCACGCCAACTATGTGTTTGAGCATCCTGCGGAGAAGTTTGAGGACAGCTATAAAGGGCCATTTCATGTCGCATATGGCCGGGATAAAAAGCTGGCCGGAGAACTGGGAGAATGGCTCTGCTTCATCATCCAAGATCAGCAGGAGTCCATCTGCATTGCACAGCCGATTGACGGCGTGAAGATTTTGCCGGGGAAGAACTACACGGCAGAGAGCTTGGAGGCGGCACACAATGAAAAAGGCTGAAGAATTGAAACTTTATGCGCCGGAACCGAAACGGCCAGAGCTGGATGCGGCACTGTGTATGTCAGTTGCCGAGGGGCAGGGCATGGGCCGCTACATCGAGGGAAAGGTGCTGACGGTGGCCGTCTGGGACAAAAAGGAAAAAGCCGCTGGTCGTGTGGCGCTTTTCGGGGATTACTGGACGGGGAGCTTCGCGGGAACGAGAACCCGACTAAAGGCGAGCTTTCGCCGCGTCAAATTGAGGTCAAGCCCTGCCAGTGCTTGACATGGAGGACCGAAGTGCCGGCCACAAAAGGAGAATCGGAACTCCTGCAGAACTATTTTGATGACTGCAGACCGGGATATCTGATTGGCATTGTAGAAGATGCACTGTCGGCTCATGCCAGGAAGAAGCGCGAAGAGCGCAACGCACGACAGGCGGCTGAGACCAAGAAGCTCTTTGAGAATCTGCCGGAGCCGCCGGAAGATCTCAGTAAACAAGTTTTGAAAGTGTGCAGTGATGCGGGCTTTCTCTGGGTCACCAATGATAAACAGAACGTAATCGAACCCGGCGGCGTTGAGAAGAAAATCTCGATTCAGCGGGCAAGGTGCGATAGCTGCGGTGGTGAATATACGCTGTCGGAACTGCTCAAACACAAGAGCACAGCGACGTGCGAGTGCTGCGGGGAGAAAATGCAGGTTCGCAATACCCGCTATTCGGTCAAAAGGTTATGGGCCGCAAGGACATTCCTTTGGAGCAAGCCGCAGGGGATGGAGTCTGGATTCGCCGCTATCTGGTGTATTTCGATTTCAGAAATCATCGGGCAGAACCGGAATTTCACGGCCGTGGAATCTGGTGGACGGACGGAAAGACCATCAAGCAGTGGAAACGCGACTGGGGCGAAAAAGCTCAGTATATCATGTGCCAGCGCCCGAAGCTGTCCGCGATGCTGCTGGCCCCTCTGGCCCGTATCAGCCGTACACGCTGGCATCCCACACTGACCAATTTGAGAGTGATGTTCGGAAAGTGTTGAAATCTGAATGGATGTACCAGTACGATAATCACCTCAATTTTCCGTGGGAAGTTCGGCAGTGGGAAATTGTGAATCGGTATCCGATGGCCGAAAGCCTTGTCAAAACGGGCTGGGCTGACGCTCTGTGCTCTCAGGTGTACGACGAATATGAGCACAGCACCCGCATCAATCTTCGCGCAGAAACCTATTACGGCGTGTTTGGCTTGAACCGTCAGGAACTGGCCGCAGTCTCGCAGAGCAAAAAAGTCGTTCCGCGAGGTGGATAATGCGCTGGAATGGAAAGAAGCCGGCCTTGCAATCAATGGCAAGAACATGGCGATGACGGCTAACATCCGAAAACTCTCAGGAATGGCCAAGACATTGCAGGAAAGCGGAATGACGCGGAGCCTGAAATATCTCCGTCAGCAGACAAGGCGAGCCACCGGAAGCTACAACGGCCGGATTGCTCTTCAAGTTGCATCGGACTGGCTGGACTATCTCGATATGGCCGGACAGATGAAGATGAACTTGAATCTTGAAAAGGTTCGTTTCCCGCTGGATCTTAAACGCCGCCATGATGATTTGGTTCTGGAGCGCAATAAGCGGCGCCGAAAGGATGCGCTGAGAGGTGCTGCAAGCAGCATCAAAAAAGGATGCCAAGGAACTGGAAAATCAATTCCATATCGAGAACATCTACAAGAAAATCCGCAAAATCTACGAGTACGATGGAGCGGAATACATCATTCGGGTACCGGATGGAGCAAAGGCCATTTTGGAAGAAAGCAGATTTCTTGACCACTGCATCCAGCGCGGAACCAGATACTTTGAGCGCATTGCCAAACGTGAGAGCTACATCTTCTTCATGCGGCGCAAGGCTGACCCGAATACCCCGTGGTATACCTTGGAGGTGGAACCGGGCGGCACTGTCCGCCAAAAGCGCAGCTATAACAACGACCAGTACGCCGATTTGGAGGACGCGAAACCGTTTATTGCGGAATGGCAACAGGTCGTGCAGGGCCGCATGACAGCGGCGGAAATTGACTTTGCACGGCAGTCCAAGGAAATCCGTGCACAGGAGTTTGCAGAACTCAAGGAAAACGGAAACATTATCCGCACGGGAGCAAATGCTGGAAAGCTGCTCGTGGATGAACTGATGCACGACTTGATGGAGGTGGAAAAACGTGTCGGCTAAAATTGAACTTTCTCTCGCGCCCGCCAAAGCAAAAGGTCTTTCGGAAGATGAGCGTCTGGATTTGGGGCGCCTGCTCCTGAAAGCAGGATACCGAGTTGATATTGTACGCCGTCGTCCGAATACCAATCCGGGCACCAATTACGATTATTTCATGGTTTTGGACAAAGGAGAGAACAATGCCTGATACTCGGAAGAACCACAATCCCAGCGGTGCGCCGGACCCTACACGAGTCCGGGCAGAGAGCAACATCCAGAGGGAAGAAGCTCGTGTGAGCGAGCTTGTCCACGTCCTGCGTTATGTGGCAGGTGCCGCCGGGTTTGAAATTGTGGAGCGAATCGTTCTCGTGGATAACCAAACGGGGAGGATCTATCGGTGAACAGAACAAAGAATGAGTTGGCCGATTATGCTTGGAATCCGGTGACTGGATGCCTGAAAGATTGCCGGTATTGCTACGCAAAAAGAGCGCTTTACGCTTTGCCAGCGACTGGAGGCGAAATCTTGCAGAACGTCCGAAAGGTTCAGCAGGTCGGAGCGAACCTCTTTGAACTGGACGCTCCGTGGGAAACCACGAATAACCGCTTTCTGAACAACCCAACCGGATTTATGCCCACGATACATAAATACCGCATGGATTGGCCACAAAAGGTCAAAGGTTGGGCTCAACCATCATGGTATGCACGGATGGCGATTTATTCGGGCCGTGGGTTCCTGAAGATTGGATTCTTCGGGTGTTTGCGGCGGCTGATGAAGCACCCCAGCACCAGTACATTTTTCTGACGCAGTATCCGGAACGCTATAAGCAGCTTGCGAATCACGAGAAGCTGCCCCAAAACAAGAATTTCTGGTACGGTTCGACAGCGACGGTCAGAGAAAGCAGCGTATGGGCGAACGAACACTATAATACGTTCGTTGCGATAGAGCCGCTCCTTGGCCCGTTTGAGGGCGACGTGACAAAAGCGTTCCAGAAGTTGAAGTGGGTCATCATCGGCGCGGAAACAGGCCGAAATGTCAGGAAAGGTCATTCCTAAAGCGGAGTGGATTAAAGACATTCTTGCGTCAGCGGATGCAACCGACACACCTGTTTTCATGCGGAGCAGCATGGAAAGCGTGGTGGGCGCTGAGAATATGCGGCGCGAGAAACCACAGCCGCTTCTTCAGAGAGTTCCCAGCGACGTGCAGAAAGAGCGTCTGTGGGAGTATTGCACGGTCTGCGGCAAGTACAGACCGATGAAAGAAATGTACGCGCTGCTCTTGCGCAGGAAAACGTGGAGATAGCCCGGAGCGGGTGGCTTATATGTGCCCGGAATGCTATGAGCAGTTCAGCAGAGACAATTTTGAGAAAGGAAAAGACGATGAAGTTTGAACGAAGCGAAATTGGAGCGCTGTTCTCCAAGCTCCGAACAGCGGTGCCGGAGGTTCGCGCAGTGGGCAACGACAGCACGGGAATCCTGCTGAGTGGCCCGGATGCGTTCGCAACGAATTTGGAACTGAGCATTCGGGCAGAACTTTCCAGCCCGGTTCCGCAGGGTGTCGTTATTCCGCCGCGTGGAGTGGATTTTATCAGCGGAGCAGTAGCCCCTGAAATCAACATCAACGTGACAAAGAGCGGGTTGGTCATAGAGTCCGGCACGGCGCGGGCACGGTTGAGCACGACGCCGGCAGAGAATTACCCCACATTTGATGGTCCGGGAAAGGATGCGAAGCGCTGCGTGGTGAGAGCGAACGATTTGAGCTGGGCCATCTCAAAGGTTCTATACGCTGTGTCCAAGGAGGATCGGCATCCGGCGCACAAAGGGCTGTGCTTTTCCCACAACGGCGACGATACTTTGGAAATCTGCGCCCTGGATGGGTACAGAATGGCCATCAGCCGAATCGACTGCACCGCCGATGGCAACTTCAAGTTTGTGCTTCCGGCGGCAACGGCAAAGGCGATTGACACGCTGTGCCTTGATGGGAGCGTCAGTATTGAAAGAGACCGCAAAAGGCCGTTTTCAGTGACAACAATTTTGAGGTAAAGTCTCGCCTGATCGCAGAACCGTTTCTGGATTATAGCAAAATTGTAGCCCAAAAAGAGTGGGGGAACCAGAATCGTGCTTGACAGAAAAGAATTGCTGGGCGTTCTGGGACGCGTCAAACTTGCTCGGTCCGCAGACGCAAAGGAAAAGAGCACCTTGGTGATGGATCTGGAACCCGGCGGCACAGGTAGAGCATCGATGCGTAGCACGATTGCGCAGATGAATGAGGAATTTTCTTTCAACGGAAAGCTGGATGAGCGCCTGCGAATCGGCTTTAATCTGGAGTTCCTGAGCGAGGCATTGAAGTCGATGGAAGGAGACGAGGTCAGCGCATGGGTGGTCGGTCCTCTATCCCCCGTAAAGCTGATTGAGCCGCAGTATGAAGCGCTGGTGCTTCCTGTCAAGGTCAAGGAGGAAGCATGATGCGGGGTAGAACTTTTCGTGGGCAGTCCCCAGATGGCACTTGGCATGAAGGATTCTTGATTCGCTCTCCGGGTGTGAAGAACAGTCGCCCAGGTGAGGGCTGGTACATCAACTCCGAGCAAGAGCCGGCATACGCCCATCTCGTCAAGCCGTTTACGATCGGCATGAACACGACTCTGACGGACGGAAACGGGGCACCTGTTTTTGAGGGGGGACATTTTGAAAGACGATCGATGCGGCAAAGATGTGATTTTTGCCGTAAGATACGGCGAATACATCGACTACGGCGTAGGCCATATCGGATTCTACGCAGAATTTTCGGAGAACCGAAAGGAGTTTGTCGAGCATGGTCTTGCAAGCTTGGTTCTGACCGCAAAGGTGGTTGGAAATGTAGTGGACACGCCGGAGCTGATGGGCACGAGCACTGGAAAGGAGCAGCAACATGAAGTGGATTGAGACGATTACCCCGAAACAGGCGGTTGAAGAGCTGGGAGTACCTTATCACGGCTGGATGAGGGAGATGGATCGGGCATGGATCAGCGAAGACCAGAAGTACAGCGTGATGTCTCGTTTGCTCCGCACGGAATGGGGCAAGGTCGAACACGTCACGATTACGGCGGCAGAGGGCGTTGGCCGGAGTGACGGCAGCGGGGATATCCGTGGGCCGTCAAGATGGAAATTAAAAACGACCTGTTCGGCGAGAAGCGAGTTGCCGTCGAAGTGTTCCCAACGCAGGACCGGCTGGTGGACGTCTGCGACTGCTATCACCTCTGGGTGTTTGAGAAAGGTTTCCAGCTTCCGTTCGGCATCCACCCGCGCGATAAGAAAACGGTGACGGTCAATCGCGGCAGTACCAGAGTTCGGGCCATTGACGGCGCAGGACGCGAACACAGCATCAAAGAGCTGCTGGAAGAGAATGGTGCGGCAGACGTTCCTAAACAGGCATATGCACAGGCTATGGCCGGGTATATGATGAAAAATCTTCTGGGAGGGTGATGCAAAATGTGGCTTTGGATTGTGCTGGTGGTTCTGGCGGTGATGGCTGCACTTCTGATTTATGCGGCGTGCTGCGTGGATGGTGATATAGACCGCCAGAGCGAAGCGCACCCGCCGAAACCAGAGAAAGGACGAGACGATGGCAAAGTATGAGATGCTTATCGCTGCATCCGGGAAACGTGGCTCTGCACTCCTGCCGTGCGTTGTTGTCGATGAAAAGGGCATTAAGCGTGCTGCTGTACGGGCTAAGGCGATGGCTAGAGCTTGCTACCCGGAGTATGAAAAATTCAATGTGGTGAAGATGAAGGTGATTTCAGATGAACGAAAAGGGATTGATGGAACAGTCGAACGCAGCGATTAAAGCGGCGCTGGAGCTGTACGCGGCTGACCATGGGAAGTTGAACGATGGTGACAGCGTTACGACAAAGCTCAATAACTGCGTGCTCACCATTTCGCTGAAAGATGGGAGCTTGGACGTACAGTTTGACCCGGACGCAGACGTCGCGGTGGACACCCCGTACACACTGGACATGAAGCTCGACATTTATGAGGAGGAAGACAATGGCTGAGTTCATCAACCGTGAGGACGTATTGAAATGCCTGGAGTATAACACGATTCAGAAGCCGAGTGCGAATGATGTTGTTTCTGCGACTCTCCGGGTAGCGCGGGAAACGGTCGAGAAACTTCCTGTTGCACAGGAAGAAACGCTATTTTCTTTCTGGCGCAACCCCGACAAGGATCCTCCGAAAGTTGAGACGGAAGTGCTGATTCTGTTTGAAACAGCCTGCGGCGGATATGGGATTACGACGGCCCACTACGAAGATGGCACTGTTTTGTCCGAAAAAAAGCAAGTTCTACTGGGAAGAGATTTTCGAGTGGGGAACCTACGATGAAGAAAGCGATGATTACTTTATTCCTAAAGGCTGGTGGGAATATCGTTATTTCAACCCGGAGGATGTTTACAACAACCGTGTTGATTCTCCTGTGGTTGGGTGGATGCCTTTGCCGCCGAAGGAGGTAGTAAAAAAACGAGAACGCTTAACGCTGACCAGCTGAAAGCTGTGCTGAGCATGGAAAGTTCACTGGGACATATTCACACGCTGGCAGATGTCGAAAACACGATTGATTATCTTGCCAAAGAAGAACCGGAAGCCGTAGCCGGTGTAGAAAAAATTCAACATTTTCGATACCATGTGGTCGAGGAAAATTCAGGCGGCGTTTCCGCAGTCGTTCGTGAATATGCAAAACGAACTTGTTTTCAGTCTGAGAACTGATTCCGGCTTCAGCCTGAAAGATGTGACCGACGAAACCCAGCTGAAAGCAAAAATTTTGGAGTGGCTTACGCGGACTGCAATTAAAGCGGTCTCGCCCAAGGAAAAAAACTCCACTTTGAGGGCATCAACAAGCTGCTGGGTACGAATTTTACGTTGGAGGAAATGACGGACATCTATACATATCTCGGAAATGGAATCAATCACGACCTTTGCGTGAAGTTTGTGGAGAGCGGCTACGATATGACGATGATTCAAAAAGAAGGGTGAGTAAATGGATAAGCAAAAGATTAAGAGTGTTCCGAGGCTGACGACCGACAACCCGGTGAACAATTTTCAGACTGCCCTCAACTTTACTGACGTCAGCGAGGACGGCTGGGTATGGCTGCGGCAACCTGAAATGGCACTGACCGAGTATGCGCGGCAGCTCGTCAAGGGGCATGGCAGCAGCATCGATCTGGGCTGCAACGATATGGAGCTCTCCGAAAGTCTGACCGATCACCTCTTCGACGACCCGAAGCAGAGCATTGACGGACTGATCGCAGAGCACTACACGATTTTGTGGGCCTACGCGACCCTGCGGGAAAAGCTCAAATGGTACGAGGATGCAGGAATCCCGGTCATTCCTAATTACGGTCTGAGTACCATCCGGCGGGCGATCAATCGGTACGGCACCGCCCCTCAGCTCCAGATGGCGATCAAGGAAATGTCAGAGCTCACGAAGGCAATCTGCAATCTCCAGCGGGCCGTAACCTTCAACTACCGCAACGGTGCGAAGATCAAGGTCGCCCACGAGAGCGTCAGGGAAGAAATCGCGGATGTTTACATCATGCTGGCGCAGCTCGTTGAGATCGTCGGCAAGCCTGAAGAGGTACAGCAGATCGTGCTCGAAAAGCTCGAACAGCTCAAAGGCTGTTTAGACGACGGGGAGGTACGCAGTGAGTAAAGAAATCTTAATTATACGCAATGATGATGGCGAATTCGAGCTGTACGATGACACCTACGATGTGGTCATTCATTGCAAAAATCGGCAGGGCATGAAAGAAACCTGCGAGATTCTGCGCAAGGTAGGCACCGACGAGAAAGCGCCCAACGCTTTATTGATGGATCCTGTTGATATGGCGATTGCCATAAGGAACCATTGTAAATCATGCACAGGTGGGTGCGAGGGCTGCTGCTTTGACAGGCCGACCAGCGATAACGGGGATGGTGAATGCGTTTTGGGCTGTCCTGAAGACTGGGAAGTGTGAGACCGACTATGGCAAAAATTATCTGGATATGTCCTTATTGTGGGGCGACCACGGAAGAGGTTTGCGAAACTGACCTTGTCCCGTTCCACAACCACCCCATCACCCTAAATAGGGAGTGCCAAAGGTGCATATACAGGCAGCGCTGGAATGACCTTTCCATGCTGGGGGTTCTTCCTTCTATTGGTAGCGGCGAAGAAGTTCGTAGCGCAGAGTATTATCACGATGTATGGGGGTTTGATTATTATGGTCCAGGGTAAAGCTGTTCTGCTGAGTATCCGGCCGGAATGGTGTGACCTCATCTTGCGAGGTAAGAAAACTATGGAGGTTCGGAAAAATTATCCGAAGCACCTTTATGAAAAAGGAAAACCGTTCAAGGTGTACATCTACTGCACAAAAGCTCCGCAGCAACTCATCACCATTTTCAAGGATGGCGAAGAAACGATGGACGGCGAAATTCATCACGGAAAGCCTGTGTTCGTAAAGTTCAATAAGCTACTGCCTGACAGCATACGCGGTAATACCCAGATGGTTATTGGCGAATTTGTCTGCGACAAAATCTATGAAGTTGCCCCGCTGAATCATACACCGGATGATTTTGAGCAGCAGGCGTGCATGGACAGAGACCAGATTTGGGAATATCTGCACGGTCAAGGCTGGGCGTGGCATATTTCAGAATTGAAGATTTATGACCAGCCGAGACCGCTGGAAACATACACGCGGCTGTTACAGACAGGATGTTGTTTTGAACCACTCAAAGTCAAAAGGGCACCCCAAAGCTGGTGCTATGTGGAGGATGCAGAATGTACGTCATGAACAAAAAATGGGACTCCATCACGAACATTGCCCAGTGCACCAGCGTGTATGTGAGTCCTGAGCACGAAATCAAGGCTGTTCCTACGGGCGGCGGTGCGGTCTATCGTCTGGGGCAGTATGAAACAGCGGAAATCGCCCGCGCTGTCCTGAATGACCTGTATATGCACATTTCGACTGGCTGTGTCTACCAGATGCCGAATGACCAGCGAGCGCTGGTGCTGGCCCGCGGCATGAGCGACGAGCGGCCTGACAAGTTTGCCGGGAATGGTAAGAAGCCGGTGCGCAGGGGAGGATCCTGATGACTAAGAGACATCATTATAACCGAAAAGGCCAACCACAGAAGCGGTGCAATCCCGACACTTGCCCGAACTGTATGTACATTGGAGAGGGCGACAGCTGGTGCGACAAAATTGGTGAAATTGTTCTTTCTGACTGGGAGCCTACGGATTATTACATGGGGTGTTGTAAGGGGGCAAGAGCAAATGAAAGCACACATCGAGCCTAAGAGCAAGGAATGCCCGTTCTGCGGCGCATCTACCTATGAGGTTATGAGTGGTACGGGCGTGAAATGTATTCGGTGCACCAATAAGAGAACTTGCGGTGCCATCGTCAGTTTCAACAACAAAGACTGTGATGAACGCGGAGTTTCCCCGGTTAAGTACTTCAATCGGCGGACGGAAAGGAAAGTGCTCCAATCGGCGTGCGGAAAGGGAGCAAAAAATGAATCTGATTCGTGAAGTTCTTTCAGACCAGACGGTGACGGCGGTGGCATCTATCATCCTGATCGTGGCCGCGCTGCCTATGGCTGGATGGTCTTGGGCCGTAAATCAAATGGCCGGAAAATCGGCCGGAAGAAAAAAGGAGGGTACATGAAAGCGCATCTGTCGTTCCTGTGCAATGGTCAGTGTCGGTGGTGCAAGAACTACTGGGATTGCAGTAAGCACAAGAAAATCCTGGCAAAAGTTTTCGGATGCAAAGATTGGAGATGGAGAATATGAGCAAGGAAATCAAACAGCAGCGCATGAATGCCCGTGATGAAGCGTCGCAGCTGTTTTGCTGGTGCATCGTTACGGCCATGAACCAAAAAGAAGGCATTGGTGCGGAACGGCTTCGGCGGGCCTGTAATGAGATGCAGGCATTCCAAGCCCGGTACAAAAGTAAAATCGACTCTGGGAACCGGAGAACGGCCACTGAAGCCATGCGGGACGATTTAAAGGGAAATCTGTGATTTCACGGTACGTCTGCCGCAAAATCGAGCTCCGCGTAATCACAGGAAGAGCAACTTCGCATGGCGCAGGATGAGGGCGCTGAGATCGCATGGCTGGTTATGGCCGCGACGGCGCATCTGACGTTTGGCTTTGGCAAGGAGCGCCTTGCACGGCTGAAGAAAGGAGCCATGGACGACTATCGACAGTACATCGGATGGGTCAAGACAGACGGCGAGGACTGCGCCAAGGAATGGCTGAAGCGCTGTGTGGAACAGGCCTTGCATGAAGAGCTTAAAGTGAATGACATCCAGAATCATAGCCGCCCGCCGAAGCAGTACTATTCGTCTGGAGTTGACGTGGCAGATATGATTCGCGTGACGGGCGCTGTGTCTGCGAAGATGGCGGCAGAGCGGGGCATTAAACGTGTGCCGCTGGCGGTTTTGAGTCAGAGCGAGGTGACCCGCAGGATGAAAACTATCTGAGCAATAAAAAGAGGACCGCTTGCGCAATCCCCCGATAGAGCAAGTCTATTATACCTAAATTGATGTATTTTGGCAACGATAGAACAGGAGGGTGCGCAAAATGACTATCCCGGAAGAAATGATGGCCGTTATTCAGGAAACCGCAAGAAAGGCCGCTCGTGAGGGCGCCAAGGAAGTTATCGCAGAACAGACCCGCAAAGCCGCAGGCCGCTGTGACCGCCGACTTCGAAACACGAAGCTGTTGCTGAAAAACTATCGAATGTTCAAGAAGCACTGCACGGGCGCGGTCTATACGGACGAAACGGGTGACCATGACGGCAAGGAAGAAGAAACTGCGCTGGAACTGCTTGATATGATGCTTCAGCGCAATAACGCGATTACGGTCGAATCGATCCGCAACTCCTGCCGCCGTACAAAAATCATGGTTCGTCATATTGATTCGATGCTGGCCCTGTACGAGACGTACTGCGAACAGAGCAAGAATGAGGCCCATAAGCGCGGCTACCGCATCATCAAAGCGATGTACATTGACGACGAGGCCAAGTCCATTGAGCAGCTTGCGGCGCTGGAGGGCGTGAGCACCCGTCAGGCATACCGAGACCACGATGCGGCCGTTGAAAAAATCTCGGCGCTCATGTTCGGCATTGATGCCTTGGACATGGAGTAGGCCGATGTCAAAATCATGTCATTTACACGGCATGAAAAATGTGGTAGAATAATACCGTAAAATTCTAATCATAGCGCATTGCCCGCCCGGTTTCGCCACCGAGCGGGTATTTTTATGCCCGGAAAGGAGGCAGAAAACCGCCGCTCCCCAATTTGACCCGCAACGCCAGCGGGATAGCAAAGAAGGGAGAAAAATGAATCAGCAAGTAGTGTATCAGGATATTTCGCAAATCCATCCTTATAAGAACAATCCCCGGAACAACGAAGCGGCCATTGAGCCTGTTGCGCAGAGCATCAAGCGGTTTGGCTTCCGCGTTCCCATCCTCATCGACGGAAAAGGAACCATCATCGCAGGACACACCCGCTATGAGGCCGCAAAACGGCTTGACATGGACAAAGTGCCGTGTATTCGGGTCGATGACCTGACGGACGAGCAAATCCGCGCATACCGTATTGCAGACAACAAGGTGGCCGAGGCTTCTTCGTGGAATGATGATGTTCTCCGCGCCGAAATGGACGCACTGAAAGCTCTGGATGTCGATTTGACGGACACGGGCTTCAGCGAAGTGGAGCTTGATGGGCTTCTTCGGGAAGTGGAGGATGCCGACTTCGAGGAATTCTTTACGGAGCCTGTCCAACAGCCGCCCAAAGCGGCCGATGCGGAGCAGAGCGCCGAGACCCAGCAATCTACCCAACCGGAATCTTCTCAGCTCGCTGTGCCGCAGCAGAGCGGCTCTAAGCTCATTCAATGTCCGCATTGCGGAGAATGGTTTGAGACATGAGGCTATGTCTGGCAGGTACATTCCCGGCCGAGAAGATTGTGAAAGAGTACCGCCCAGAATACGTTCTGGAGAGCTTCTTTTACATTCGGCCCTGGCAAATCGAAGAGATTCCAAAATGGAAAATGTTCCTGCTCGACAGCGGGGCGTTTACTTTTATGCACGGCATAGAAGCCTCTTCAAAGCCAGTAGATTGGGATGGCTACCTGAGTCGATACATCGACTTCATCAACCGCAACGACGTGCAGCATTTCTTCGAGCTGGATGTGGATTCCATCGTAGGCTATGACGCTGTAAAACGCATGAGAGTGCGCCTTGAAGCAGAGACAGAAAAAGCAAAGTATTCCGGTCTGGCACCGCTCCCGTGGTCTGGACGAGTTCAAGCGCCTGTGCAGGGACTATCCCTATATCGGCATCGGCGGCTTCGCAATCAAGCACATACAGCCCAGCGAGTACGGCTATGTCCGTCGCTTGGTGCAGTATGCAAATTCTTGTGGGGTGCGGGTGCATGGTCTGGGGTATACCAAAAGGATGCAGCGAGCTTCGGTTTTTACAGCGTGGACAGCACAACATGGACTACGCAGGTCAATTTCGGAGGGCTGTCGTACTTCAATGGTTCGGAGATGGTCGTGGTCAGACCGCCCAAAGGGGATGATCGGGGCTGACTATCGCCGCCGCCGGGAGTACTCGTTGAGAGAGTGGATAAAGTACCAGAAATACCTTGATACGAAAGGAAAATGGCGTGGATAAAGAAATCGTCTACCGCGTCGAGGATGGCATGGACAGGGAAAAGATTCTCTGCACCACCTACCAGATGCGGAATTTTTATATGCAGTTCAGAGACGGATTTTTTACCAATCTGGACGTTATGAACTATATCCAGCACCTTGCCGCTGCGCATATGGCGAAAAAAGGGGATGAATGTGCTGGATGTGTGCTGTGGGCGCTCTCTGATGCTCCCGCTGCTGCGCTACTACGCAAAGGACATTGCATCCTATACCGGAGTGGACATCAGCAAGGCGAACATCAAGGAAGCGATGCGCGGTGCAACTGCAAAGAACCTCGAACCAAAGGATTTGGCCTCCTACTACCCGTTCCGGGTGGGCTGGAAGCTGGGCAACGTCGCAGAGATGTCTAAGGTCATCCCGGCGGGCTTTGCCGACTTCGTGATTTACACCTCCGCCATCGAGCATATGCACCCCAATGACGGAGCTAAAAGCCTTGTAGAATGCTACAAGGTGATGAAGCCGGGTGCAAAGATGTTTCTCTCCTGTCCGAACACCCCAGGCAATGGGTATCAGACCCAGTACCGCGCTCATGTCTATGAGTGGGGCTACGATGAACTGAAAGCCAAGCTGACCGAAATCGGATTCAGTATTGTGCAGGAGGTCGGTTTGGTCACCAGCGTCCGCGAAATGGATGAGTTTTATTCTAAAACAGCCGCCGGCGCTCAAGGATTTCTATGAACGCATGAAGTCCTATGTCCCGTCTGCATTCCTCACAGCGTTTATGGCTATCCCATTCCCGCGTGAGGCGAAAGAGCTGTTGTTCATCGTCCAGAAGCCGAAAGGAGAGGAAAATGCCTAAGTTCAAGAATGAGTATGGGGTGTCGAAAATCAAGTACACCCAGAAGTGCAGATGCTTTTGCCCTATCGGAAAGGCAGACTACACAAAACAACTTCACCGTGACTATCACTCCGAAGAAGTGGATCCCGGACTACTGCGAAATCGACAAGTTCATTCGTGAGCAGCTGGATGGTAAGAGCCTTGTCATTGAGGACGCCGCCTGCAAGCTGAAGCAGTGGCTCACGGGGAGATTCATCCCTACTGGGTCGAGGTCGAGTCGGATGTGACCGACGGTGTGCACGGCCATGTAACGGTAACGGTATAAGGGAGGGGCGCAAGATGAAAAATACTCGTGCTCTTTGCCAGACCGCCGTTGTCGCGGCACTGTATGTGGCATTGACCACCTTGAACCCCCTGTCGTGGGGCGCAATCCAATTCCGGGTTGCAAATATGCTCTGTGCGCTCCCGTTCAAAGACAAGAGATATGCCCCGGCGGTTCTGCTGGGAATCGCAATCGCAAACGCAACCAGCCCGTTTGGACCTGTCGATGTGGCTTTTGGTCTGATGGCCGAGGGAGCAGCGTATCTCCTTGTTGTTTGGGGGCCGTGGAAAAAAGCTGGGGATTTTGTGGAAAGCTGTTATCCTCTTTGTCCGTGGCTCTGTTCATCGGAGTGGAGCTGTACGCAATGGTGGGAGCGCCGTTCCTGCTGACGGCCGCAGGGCTGTTCGTTGGCACTTTCTTGGCCGTGGAACTCGGCAACATGATGATTTCTAAAACCGCTCTTGCAAGAATCGTGTAAGAGGGGCGCGGCGCTGGCTCTGCAAAGAGCTGGCGCTTTTTTCTTTGAACAACACAACGGCCCGGCCCGACACCGGGACAGAAAATGAAGAAGGATAGTGGTGGCGATGTAGATGGAAACGCGAGACAAGGCGTTCACCCTTTATAAGAAAGGGATGGGATGCACCGAAATCTCAAAGAAGCTGGGCGTATCGCTGAACACGGTCAAGTCTTGGAAAAAGCGGTATTGGGATGCACAAAAAGGGTGCACCCAAGAAGCGCACCTCGTCGCACCCAAAGGGTGCATCTTCAAAATGCGCCCAGCAAGACCCGGCGGCTCAGCCTGAGAAGAGGCCGAATCGCGGCGGCGCGCCGAAAGGGAACGTCAACGCTGTTGGCAATCATGGCGGGGCACCGCCGGGAAATCAGAATGCGCTAAAGCATGGCGGCTGGTCAGCTGTGATGTTTGGTGCATTTTCCGAAGAAAACCAGAAAGCTATACAGGACTGCACGAAAGACGTGGACGCGGAGGATCTGTTGATACAGGAGCTTCAACTGCTGACCGCCCGCGAAGCGTTCCTGCTCCAGCGCATCACGGCGGCTCAGGAAAAAAAGCAGCACATCCAGTCGGTGCATACATCAAAATCCAGCAGGTCTTTTACCCGGCTGGATGAGGATAAAGAAAAAGAGGCCAACGACAAGGAGGTTTACATTGAGCGGATAGATGCAAAGGTGCAAAGGGAAGAGCGCCTTCCTGGCACCAGCGTTGAGACATCAACCACCACCGAATCAAGCTACCTTATCGTGGAGCGCTTAGAGCGGCTGTTGACCGATGTACAGCGCCAGAAGTCTAAGGTGATACAGCAGCTTGCCGACCTGCGCAGAATGAGCAACAGCGGCAAGAATGAGCTGGTAGACGACTGGGTAGCGGCAGTCGAGGCGGCAGATGCAGAAGTGGAGGGCGAGGACGATGGCGCTGAGACAACGTGAAGTCGTTGCCAAGCGGCTCCCGCTGTACCGCAAAGACCCCTGCTTGTTCTTCAAAGAGGTCACACGCTTCAAGCCGGATAGATGGCAAAAAGAAGCGGCCACGGCCATTGCACAGCACCGCAAAGTTTCCATTCGCTCAGGACAGGGCGTTGGAAAACAGCTTTTGAAGCAAACTTGGTGCTCTGGTTCTTGGCTTGCTTCCCGTATCCCCGCGTCGTGTGCACGGCACCGACCCGCCAGCAGTTGAACGATGTGCTCTGGGCTGAGATTACCAAGTGGCAGGAACGCAGTCCTGTCTTGCAGGCCATGCTTGTATGGACAAAGACCCGCGTCTACATGAGGGGGGCACGAGAAGCGCTGGTTCGCCGTGGCCCGCACGGCCACGAAGCCGGAAAATATGCAGGGCTTCCATGAAGACAATATGCTTTTCGTGGTGGACGAGGCATCCGGCGTTGCTGACCCCATCATGGAGGCCATACAGGGCACATTGTCCGGCGATAACAACCGCTTACTGATGTGCGGAAACCCAACGCAGAACACTGGCACATTCCACGATTCGCACACCGTGGATGCCCAGTCCTACTACTGCATGAAGGTGTCCAGCAGGGACAGCCCCGCACGAATAAGCAAAATATTGCTGACTTGGAGCGAAAGTTCGGCAAGAACAGCAATGTGGTCCGCGTCCGTGTTGACGGCGAGTTCCCGGAAAATGAGGACGACGTCTTTATTCCGATGGCGCTTGCCACAAAAGCGGTCAATACTGAACCACTTGAGCACAGCATTCCGGCCAGAATTTCTATTGGGTGTGATGTGGCCCGCTTCGGCAACGACGACACCGCCATTGCGAAGAACATTGACGGGGACATTCAAAAGCTGGTCACGCGCCACGGCCAAGACCTGTACGCGACAGCCGATGACATTATCGAAATGTACAAGGCCCTGCGCACAGCGTATCCGCAGTATCGCGGTCTGATCTATGCGATTATTGACGATACGGGTGTGGGCGGCGGAGTGACGGATATTCTCAACAGGGAGAAGATTCGGCAGAAGCTGAACAAACTCATGGTTGTTCCTGTCAATTTCTCGTCTGCTGTTCCTGACGAGGAAGCCGCCGGGAGATATGCCGATATTTCAACATGGATGTGGGCTGTCCTGCGCGACATGGCGGCGTCTGGTCTTCTGCATTTGCCGGATGACGCGACCTTGATAGGTCAGCTCACGACCCGCAAGTACATCTTCAGCGGCGCGCCCTCCAAGCTGAAACTTGAAAGCAAAGAGGCGCTAAAAAGCGCGGCCTGACCAGCCCGGACCGGGCTGATGCAGTTGCGCTGGCATTATACGAGGGCGGAATTTTTGATGTCCACAGCCTGATTTAACGTAATCGGAAAGGAGAAAGCGTGAAAAAAGTTATTCCTGGAAAAATTAAAACACAGCTGCGCCTTGACGGTTACTATAATGTGCTGAACAAGTACGGCACCCAGCACGACAGCACGGAGTACTACCAGTGGGCGTCTGGCTCTGCGGTAAGCGATACGGAGCTGGCTGATCTCTATGCAGGAAACGGGTTGTTCTCAACCATTATTGATGCCCCGGCGGACGACGCAACCAAGAACGGCATCGACCTCGGCATCAAGGACAAAGACTTGCAGAAGCAGATCGACAACCACTTGCAGACTATCCGATACCAGAGCAAATTTGCCAAGGCTTTGCGCTGGGCGCGGCTCTTTGGCGGTGCTGCTGTGGTGATGCTGGTTGACGACGGGAGGCTCCTGCAGGATCCTTTGAACTGGCGTGACGTGCACGGCGTCGAAGAGCTGTTGGTATATGGCCGCAACGAAATGTATCCTCTTTGGGTCAATGGATATGAGAACAACCCGGACGATGAGGATTACCGCCGGGGCGGCACTGGCATCCCGGAGTACTACCAAGTCAACAGCGTGTACGGCAACTATGTTGTGCATTCGTCCAGATGCCTTGTTTTCCATAACTCGGACATCCCGGAAAGCTCCACTATGGCTAATCTCTACCGCACATGGGGCATCCCGAGTATCTGCGCATTCGCGAAGAGCTGAGAAATGCCAGCATAGGCCCCGGCTATTCTATCCGCCTGTTGGAACGGCTGTCGATGGTGACCTACAAGATGAAGAATCTTGCTGGTGTGCTTTCCACGGCAGACGGCGAGGATACGGTTCTTCAGCGTATGGAAATGCTTGACCTTGCCCGTAATCTGCTGAACATGGTCATTATTGATGCCGACGGCGAGGATGTGGGCGTTCAATCCCTGTCTGTTGCTGGCGTTAAGGACATTCTGGACAATGCCTGTGCGATGTTGTCTGCTGTATCTCATATCCCACAGACGCGGCTTTTTGGGCGTTCCCCGGCGGGCGAGAATGCCACTGGAGAGAGTGACCTTGAGAATTACAAGGAATTCGTCGGAGGTCTCCAAAACGGTGACCTCCGCGATAACACCCGTACCCTCGTCGAGCTGATTCTTCGTGGTATGGTTTGGAACAGGGAAGTCAAGGAAATCCCTGAATACACCGTGACCTACAAGAGCGCGTGGAGCCCGTCTGACGATGAAAAGGCAGCACAAGACCAAGCTGCCGCAGCGGCACAGCTCACCAGAGCGCAGACCGCTGGCACATACGTCACAAATGGAATTGTCGAAGCTGAAGAAGTTCGCCGCGCGATGGTCCGTGACGAACAGTTTGACCCAGAGAACATTCTCACGGAAGCGGACATTCACCAAGACTGGGGACTTGGCGGAGCCGATACCCAGCAGGAAGCCGCTGATGGTCAGCAACAGAATGCCGCGGATGCCAGCGGTCTTGTTACCGATGAAGGAGACTGCGGCTATGTGGCGGGCTTTGTCGTGCAGGACGGCAAGATCCTCTGCGGGCACCGCTCTGATGGCCAAGGCTGGTGTGGCCCCGGCGGGCATATCGAGCCGAAAGAAACGCCGGGGGTGGCCTTCCGCCGGGAAGCCAAAGAAGAGTTTGGAATTGACGTTGGAAATATTACCTATCTTGGTAACTGTAAAGGAAAACCAGAAGAAATCCTCCCTGTGCAGATATACCGCGTCAACGACTATGCGGGAATCCCGGTGTGCGATCAGGAAGAGATGTTCACCGCCACATGGTTCACCCCAGAACAGATTCTTGCCCAAGAGGTCCCCGGCGGGTGGTGTTCGACCCATTCCGCAGGAGCGTGGAAGAATATCTTGAACAACTGGGCCTGACGCTGGATGACTTCGATCCAAGCAAGCACAAGCGCGATGAGGATGGAAAGTTCTCCAGCATGGGGAACACAACGTCAAAAGATGAATTGGGCAAGGAAAAATCGTCAAAAGACTTGAATGATTCCCAAAGTCATGCTAAAATAAATTCTAACGCAGTTTCGGCAAAGGCGCAAACGCTTTCAAAGTGAAAGGGTTTCCAAACAAGCAGAAGCTGAATAACCACTGGCAAAACGGAAGAACCCACGCCGCCGAGTACGCTCCCGATGGCATTACGACAAAGGAGCAATACGAAAAGCGGGCGGTTCAACTTCTGGAAAGCCCCTGTGGGAACGGCATCAAGGGCTATAAGACAAAAGATGGCCTTATATGCCGATACGATTCAAAGAAAAATGACTTTGCGAAAGGCTCCCCGGAGAAAGGCGTAAGAACGATGTTCAAGCCCGATGATGGGGAAGAGTATTATAGACGCCGACTTGAGGCTGAGGGAATAGAAAACGATGAATGACGAAACCATTTGCCCGCTGTGTGGGCAGCATCACTTTGAAGAGAACGATGATTTTGAGGAATGCCCCGTGTGCGGTTGGGTAAATGACGGCGTACAGCGCGCAGATCCCGATTATCGCGGCGGGTATAACCGCATCAGCCTGAACGAAGCAAAAAAGAAATTTGCCGCAGGCAAAAAGGTGTTTGATTAACAATAACGGCGTTGAGAGCCTTTGCAGGTGACGCGAGAGCGTCCTTTGCGGAGGCTCTTTTTGTTTGCAGTCATAGCTCAGTTGGTAGAGCGCCTGCCCTCCAAGCAGGATGCCGCGGGTTCGAGCCCCGTTGACTGCTCCATATCGAGGGTTGGCCAAGTTGGATAAGGCATGGGCCTTTGACTCCCCAGACCACCGGTTCGAGTCCGGTACCCTCGACTTATGCTGGTGTAGCTCAGTTGGACAGAGCAGTTGATTTGTAATCTTCAGGTCGTGGGTTCAAATCCCATCCCCAGCTCCACCCGCCGTACACCGTAATCGGCACCTCGATGGCATGAGGAAGCGCCGACCCCGCTCCCAATAGACCGCTGCGAAGTGTTCTGGCCTGTTCCATGACTGAGCCAGCGCGGGACCATATGCCGCGTTCCTTCCGCTTCGCCTTGGACGGATGCGCGCTGTAAGCAAAAGGTAAAACCCATTCAAGTGCTGCATGCCATGAACGTAAAGGCCCTGCATCTTCAACGATGCAGGGCCTTTTTGATGCCGGCAGAGGAAGATTCCCGGAAAGATAAAGAGGTGTTTATGCCAGTGAAAACAACGGCCCCGGCGGATACAGTCGGGTTTCTACGACAAGAAAATCAAAGATCGAGCCGGAATACCCGCAATGGGCAGAAAGTAAGATGCGGGCCATTGAGAACAGGCGCTTAAAAGAGCTTCAAGCTGTGGTGCGCGATTCAATGCCTGAGATACTGGCCATTGCTGCGGATGAAATGGATACGGCTTCTGAAAGCATCAGAAAAGATGGATACAGCGACATGGTGCGCCGCATCCAGAACAGGTTCCGCATTATGCGTGATCGGCTCAGTCGGCGGCTGAAAACCGACCCGTTGGAACGTGATGTCCGCCGCTGTGCGGATTATACAGACCGCCGCCAGCTCCAAGAATGGCAACGCAGTGTCCGGGCCACACTCGGCATCGACATCAGCAAGGACTTCTTCATTGGTGAGCGGTATGAGCAGATGCTTTCAAGGTGGGCGGAGCAAAATGTTTCTTTCATAACCAGCATCGAGAGCGATTGCTTTGATGACATGGAGAAAATCATTATTGACGGCTTTACAAAGGGCCGAACACCCGCCGCAATTTCAAATGAGATACAGCGGCGCTTCGATGTGACCAAATCGAAAGCGAACCTTTTGGCCCGCGACCAGATTGGAACATTGAGCGCAGACCTGACCCGGACTCGGCAGGAGTCCGCCGGGGGTAAAGGAGTACATCTGGCGTTCGTCCGGCGACGAACGTGTGCGCGCGTGCCATCGTGAACTTGATGGTAAGACGTTTCGTTATGATGACCCGCCAGCAATGTGGTACATGACGAAGCGAGGGAAAATCTACACCGGGAGACACTGCAACCCCGGCGAGGATTACCAGTGCCGCTGTGTTGCAAAACCCGTTTTTGACTTTAATAGGCTCAATTCTCAAGCCTTTAAGGAGAAGAAACAATGAATCAGAAAATTCCGCCGCAAGTCCTTCGGAGCGAAATGCGTGCTGACAGCGTGCCTGTCGATGAGCATTACAGCACCGAGGGATATTTTTACGATAACCCCATCCTGACCCGCACGGGCATCTTCAAGTACAAGCTGGAAGATGGTTCGGAACGTCGAGAACTGCGCAGGCCGGAAGATGTGTTTGACCCGGCGAGCCTTGCAAGCTATGAGGGAAAGCCCATCATCATTACCCACGATGCGCAGGCGATAGACAAGAACAATGCCCGCCGGGAGAGAGTGGGAACAATCCTGACTCCCGGACAGCAGGACGGCGAGACCGTCCGTGCCAAAATCGTCATTGACGACCCCGATGCTGTAAAGGCGTCGGGCCTGCGCGAGCTGTCCGTTGGATATTATCAGGATCTTATCATGGAACCCGGAGAGTGGGGAGGGGGAGCCTTACGATGCAATCCAGACCCACATCCGCGTGAATCATCTTGCGCTGGTTGCCGTCGCCCGCGCCGGAGATGATGCAAGACTGAACATGGACGGCCAAGACAATGGAGGTACTGACCCTATGGATGACGAGAACAAGAAGACCTGCACCACCATGGACGACGATACTACCGTGGAACCCGATAAGCAGACTGCGGATGATGGCGAGGGAGCTTCCCCTGCGGCTTCGTCCCTTGACCCTGCCGGCATCGAGGCGGCTATCAAGGCATATCTGGCCGCTACTGGCGGTGCAACTGCTGACGATGAGAACGACCCGGAGGCGGGTGGTGACCCCACCAAGCCGACTGAAGACGATGGTGAAGATGATGCCACCACACCCGACGTTCTGGCGGACATTACGGCCCACCGGGATGCAATGGAGGATGGTCCCGCAAAGTCCGACATCAACACCCTGCTGTCTATGCTGGAGGCTGAGAAAGCCCGTGCGGATGCCGCTGAAGACGATGCCAAACAGCCGCCCACAGAAGATGAGGACGACGCCTCTGACAATGACAGCGGCCAGCTGAACCATGACAGTCTCGACGCCATCGTCAAGAAGAAGGTTGGCCAGCGCATGGAGCTGTGCCGTCTGGGCGACAAACTGCATCTGGATGGCATGGACACACTGCCTGTGATGCAGGCAAAGAAAAAAGGTCATCAGAACTGTTCTGCCCGGTATGCGTCTGGACGGGAGAGGCAACGCATACATCAACGCGGCTTTTGACATTGCCAAGGGCAAGGTCAATGGCCGCAAGACCGTGAACGATCAGCGTCGGCAGGTGTTCAATGCGGATTCCGCAAATGCGGCGACCCACAATGCAAACGCCAAAAATGACCCCGACGCCGCTCGTACCCGCATGATTCAGCGTCACGCTGGCGAAAAAGGAGGACTAAGCTATGAGCAATATGGCTGTACAGATGAATTACGGTGAGCCGAGCCGCGGCATGCCCGGTGGCCTCTATGACCGGGCCGAGTATGAAGCCGTGACCCGCCGCAACAGCGCAGAGGATAAGGCGCTGTGCTTCGGATACGGTGTCGTGCAGGGCGCAGAGCCGGGAAAGGACATTGCGCTTCCTGCAACGGACGCAACTGCTGACAAGTTCGAGGGCGTTGTGATGTACAGCGCCAATGTCGAGATGGACGATGATGGTGCCGTACTCCTGCGGAAGAACCAGATCGTCGATGTCTGTCAGTCCGGCAAGCTGTGGGTGCAGCTGGTCGATTCGGTGGAGCCTGCTTATGGCCAGCCCGTGTACCTTGTGACCACTGGCACAGACGCCGGAAAGTTTACCCCGACCAAGGGAACCAATCTGGCAGTGAAGGCGCGCTTCATCGGCGCGGCCGTGAACGGCATCGCCCCTGCCCAGTTCGTGACTCAGCTTTAAGGAGGTAGGAACCTATGTCTAAATTCAATCCTTTCGACCCCGCAAACGGTTACAGCGAGGAGGACCGCGTCGCTCTGGAGACGAAGTGCGCCTCGCTGATTAACCGCGCCTATCGGAACCCGTTCCCTGGCGCTTCGCTTCGTCACGATGGTGCGGACAATGCAGGTATCTTCTTTGCCAAGCAGCTGGCGCACATCAAGACCAAGGCATACGACAAGGAGTTCCCGGAGCTGTCCGGCCTGAAGCTGTTCCCCCAGACAAGCGATACGGATGAGGGTGCAAGCTACATCGAGTACTACTCCTATGAGCCTGTCGGCTTCGCTGCCATCATCGCGAACTACGCTTCGGACCTGCCCCGTGTTGATGTGAAAGGCACTCCCCATCGTGCCGAAATTGTCAACATCGGTGATAGCTACGGTTACAACGTGCAGGAGCTGCGCGCATGCCGCCGGAACGCCGTTCTGGGCATTATGAAGTCTCTGGATGCTGTCCGCGCCGAAGCCGCCCGCCGGGTCTATGATGTCAAGGTGAACCACCTGATCTGGAACGGCGACGAGAAGGCAAAAATCGTCGGTATCCTTTCTTCGGATAACAATATCCCCGTCTACACACTGCAGAACGGCGCTGGTGGTAAGGCTGACTGGGCAAGCAAGACTGCCGATGAGATCGCCGCCGACATTGCCGGCATCCTGAACTATATCGACACTCTGACCCAGAGCGTTGAGCACCCGGATAGCTGGGTTATGCCGAATGACCTGTACACTGCTCTGAACCTGCGCCGCATTGACGGTACTGGTGAGTCTGTGCTGTCTTTTACATCAAGGAACACACCCCCCAGATTAAGAACTGGGAGACCGCTGGTGAGCTGTCCAAGAGCAACAAGGACTACAACACCACTGGAAAGAACATCGGTCTGCTGTACACCAAGGACGCCGATAAGATGTACCATGATGTGCCTATGGCATTCCTCCAGCATGCGCCGCAGGACCGCAACCTCGAAATCGTCATCAACTGTGAGGGCCGCGACGCCGGAATGGTCATTCCTTATCCGCTGTCCGCCTGCCTCGTCTACGGTCTGTAAGAAAGGAGCCTGCTTATGAAAATCAAGAATATCAGCGTGAAGCCGATTCGCATTGGCGATGTCTCCCTGCTCCCCGGCGAGACCGCACAGGTTGAGGCTGTCTATGCTGATGCAGTGGCGTTCTACATCAGCATGGGCTATGTGCAGGAAGTTGCGGAGAAGAAGACCCGTGGCAAGGCAAAGAATCCCGATGCGGAGCCTGACGCCATTGCAGAGGACACCGCAGAGGATGAGTCCTGATGGATGCCGCCGATGTAGAGGCAATCACCAAAATCGTGAAGACGGTGGGAGCTGAGTTCAAAGGGGCGTCCGATGAGGACATCAAGTTCTGGATTGAGCTTCAAGCCCCTGTTATTTCCCGAAAGAAGTTTGGCGCTGATTATAATTTGGCGCTGGCTCTTTTAACGTGCCACGCCATGAAGATGGCCGGCAGCGGCGACGACTCGCTGGGAACCATCGCCAACACTGGACGCCTTGCCAGCGTATCCGAAGGTGGCGTAAGCATTTCCTTTGCGACGTCTACTGCGGGAACAGCGGGGACGCAGCCTATCAGCTCACATCGTATGGGTTGCAGTTCATCGAGATTCGGAACAGGCATATCGTTCCCATTATGATTCGGTAAGAGGGTGAATGTATGGCTATTGCCGGAGAATTTGGGCTCGACCTGACCCCGGAGGGAAGAGCGGCACTGTCAATGCTGGATGAACTGGAAGACATCGTTGTTGAGGTCGGATACCAAGCCGATCAAATGGCGATTGACGGCGAGACCTCGCTGGCAGAGATTGCCTATTGGAATCACTATGGGACTTTGCATAAGGATGGCTCCGTGATGATCCCGGCACGTCCATTCACGGATGCACTTCAAAAGCACCCCGATGAATTGGCGGAGTTCTCACATCAAGCGGCGTCGAACCTCAATACCGCCGAAACTGTAGCGAGTGCAATCGGTGCTCAAGCTAGTTCTATGATTCAGGACGCTATCAGAGACGAAGATTGGACGCCTAATGCGCCGATTACGGTTGATGGTGGATGGATGGTAAACGAGTACGGCAAAAAAATGGACCTGTCCCAGTCCATATTGACGGAAAAGGCTCTACAAAAGCCTTTGATTGACACTGGAACCATGAGACAGCAGTGCGGATTTCGCCTCGTGAAAGGGGAAAAATGAACATCTTCAAACGGTCTTACAAAGTGCGGCGGTACGGAAGAACCAGCTGGGAAGATGGTGTGGCGTCCGCCGGGTATGAGGATGTGCAGCTTATGCTGGATGTTCAAGCCAAGACGAGACGGAACCAAGATGACCCGGCGGGCCGGACGACCACGGGAACGCTGACGGTGTACAGCGACATGGAGCTTCACCCGGCGGAGTCTGACGATCAGACGGACGGTGACCGCTTGTTCTACATGGGCAAGTGGTACGTCTGCAAGTCGTCGATTTACTGGGGGAACACTATTCTGTCGCACTGGATTTCGGAGTTTGAGGCGGTCGATGGCGAGAATGAAAGGGGGAAGAGGGACGATGACGAGCTGAGTGCAGGGCCGAGATTCGTAAGTTTTTCATGGAGCTTTACCCTGCCTGCACGGTCATTTACGCTTACCCCGGCAATGAGGCCCGCCCGCCTGCGCCCCCTACGTCGTGCTTGACTTTGATGCCGCCGACAGTTCTCAAATTGACGAATACGTAGATGATGGGATTTTGCAGCAGACATGGTACATGAGCATGCCGTTTTCTGCGGAGCTGGTTGCGCAGAGCAAGGTGGTTCATGGCGGCGGAGTAAAAAGGCTCTTCTGTCAACGGCTGTTGATGACCTTGCCCAGAGTATCCGCTTTTTCCAAAGCTCCTACGCAGAAGATAAAATGCGTCTGCTGAACATTTCGGTAACGGCCACAGGAAACCCAGAGCAGATCCATAACAGCGTGTCCGGTGTGGAACGGGCGCGCTGTTCTTTTTCTGTGGATTTCGTTCAGAACACGAAGGAGTATGCAGCACTGCATCCACAGGACGGTGAGTACATTGCCGACCACGACAGCGCGGCATCGAAAGAGCTTGCAGATATGCAGGCTGGATATTTCACAGAAGTTGAAATTGAACCACAAATCAAGGAATAAAGGAGTGAGAGCATGACCATTGACCAAATCATCAAGGTCGATATTGCCATTTCGGAAGCAATGGCGATCGACGGCGGCTATGACACCATCCTTATCATCGGCCCCCTGCCGAAAACTCCCGGCGGTCATATGACTCCCGATGTTGCTGGTTATACCGGTACGCAGGATCTGAAGAGTGCCGGCTTCTCGACGGACGACCCGGTTTATATCGCCGCATCCAAGGTCTTTGCCCAGTCGCCCAAAGCTACCATGGTGATGGTGGCTGTTCAGAAGACAACTTCCGGATCGGCGGAAAAGGTAGATGTTACTCTTGACCGCGCAAAGGCGGTTCCGGGCTGGTACTGCATCTGTCCGGCAGGCATCAAGGAGGATTTTTACCAGAGCATTGCAGACTGGACGGAATCCAATGAGAAGTTCTGCGTCTGTGAGACTACGGGAATTTCCGCATCGCCTGTCTCCGATGCGATGTTCCGCACGGCCGTCATTCATGCAACGAAAGAAAACGACTGCGTGAATGCGGCATATGCGGCCAAGTTCTTGTCGTATGAGCCGGGCAGCGAACTGTGGGCGTATAAGTCCCTCAGCATGGTCGAGGCGCAGAGCCTGTCCACCACGGACATCGCCAGCTTGGAAAGCCGCAATGTCTCGTACTACACCACCATCGGCAGTCAGGCAATGGTACAGGGCGGCAAGGTGTCCGCAGGCGAGTGGATTGATACTATTCGCTTCCGTGACTGGCTCAAGACTCAGATTCAGCAGAATGTTATCAATTTGATGCTTTCTTTGCCCAAGGTTCCTTATACGGATCCCGGTATCGGGCTGGTTCAGAATGCCGTGACTGCGGCGTTGGATGCAGGCGTGGAAGCGGGTGGCATCGCACGGCCGTCTAGCGATGAAGCAACTGGAACTATTACCCCGTCCTATACCATTACCGTTCCGAAAGCTGCAGAGCTGGATGCGGCAACACGCAAGACCCGCGTGCTGCCGAAAGTGAAGTGGTCGGCACAGTTGGCTGGTGCGCTGATTGCAACGGAAATTGGCGGTACGTTGAACTATTAAGCGAAAGGAGATGCGTTAAATGGCTCGTGCCGATGTTCACGTTTATTCTTTTAAGAATGTCATCTGCGCAATCGGCTCCCATATGCCGAGCGGCTTTGCAGGTGATAACTGTATCACTATTACGCCGCAGGGTGACGGTATCACCGATGAGGCGGGCGCCGATGGCGAAGTCGTAGTCTCCAACTCCGATGACCCTCGCTATGAAGTTAAGATGATTTTTTAAGTATGGTTCCAAGTCAAACGCAGTTCTGCGTAAGCTCTACAACCTGCAAAAAGCAGTCCTCTGGAGGCTATTTCTTCCCGCTGATGATTCGTGATTTGGGAGATAACCCCAGTTTACGGCATCTAAGGCATGGGTGTCCAAGCCCGCGCCCATCGTGTACGGCGCAAAAGGCGGCGATCAGGAGTGGACCATCCGGTGTGTGGGCGAGTTTGCCCCGGAATAAGGAAAGGATGATGTAACATGAAAATGAAACGGATGGAGATGCGCGATGTCTCCATTGGCGAATACCAGTTCAAGATTCGCCCGTTTGGAGCTAAAGACGCCCTCTATATTTTTGGCGATGTGGCATCTATTCTCCTGCCCATCCTCGGCTCTGTGGCTGTGGCAAGCGATGATAAGGATGCCGTTGAAATGGAAATGTTCGACGGTGTGGATTTGGACACGGAATCCTTGACGAAAGCGCTGGGCCGCATTAACGGAAAAGCGCTTTCTAAACTGGTTTCTGAGCTTATCATGGAGCACAGCAATGTGAGCTATCGAGACCCGGACAGAGGGTCTTATCAGCCTGTCACTGAGGATGAGTTCGATGAGATTTTCTGCCAGTACCTTTGCAGGAGTGTTCTCGCTTTGCGCTGAGATTATCAAACTGAATTTCAGCGGTTTTTTCAAAGATGCGAGCACCCTCTTTGGAGGCCTTATCAAAGTGCGCCGGGGGATCGCTCGAAGAATACGGAGAATTCGACAACGAACGAGTTACAGACCTCGAATGGGTAATGTATACCCTAATTCGTGAACGGGTCGCATCCATGTATGAGCTGACCTATGTTTACAATCTGGATGAGATGCTGAAGCTGTATGACCTGATTATGATGCAGCGCGACATTGAGTACAGTAGGAGCCAAAAAGAGAGAGGGGGTGAGTAAGTGCCAGCGGCAAGAGAGACGGTCATCGGAAAGTTTGTAAACCAGATTCTGTTCAAAGTTGATAAAAGCTCCATCAACGAGGCGAAAAGCGCCATTGGTGAGGTGAAAAGCTTTGCGGCTAAGGCTCTTGGCGTCATCGGAATTGGATTCTCTTTTTACGCAGCTGAGCAGCATAGCAGAAGAATTTGGCGGCATTAACGATGTAATTCGCGGAGCAACCCGCGAGTTGGGAGACCAAGCGGAAATCCAGCAAAAGATTCTGCAAGGGGCTCAAGGATTGCCGTGAAGAATACGGGGGTTATGGCGGGGGACGTGACAAAGCTGGTGCAGCTGAACAGCAAACTGTTCCCGGTTGATGATGCCGTAAAGTTTGTTTCGCTTGTCGAAAAAAACTGGAAAAGGGATCCGGCAGAGAGACGAATCTTGACAGCACCATGAGCGTGCTGCAAAAGGCCATCTCTTCGGGCAAAGCTGGACAAGTCTGGCTTTTCCAACTTAAAGACAGAAGCCCCAGAGGTTGTAAAAGCCATTTCGTCTGCAATGGGGTGTCCGAAAAGCAACTTCAAAATCTGGCAGAGAGCGGAAAACTTTCCGCAAAGCAACTGAAAGAAGCGTTTTTCGCGGCGGAAAGTGACATTCAAAAGAACTTTGATGAACTTGGCTTTGGAATTGGGCTCACGCTCTTACCTATGCCAGAAATCAGTGGGGACTTTGGATTGCGAGCATGGACGATATGCTCAATATCACGACCCGCATTGGAACCGAAATAAAAAATATAAGTGATTTTCTGATAGGGAAAGCGCAGAAATTTACATCGTGGCTCAAGAGCGTTTCAGATAAGCTGGGCGGCGTGGAACAACTACTGAAGTTAATTGCGCTGGCAGCGGCGGCACTTTTTCTTGCGACAAACGGGAATAAGGTCCTGTCGTTCCTGGCGGGGCCGTAAAGTTGCTGAAAGGATTTAATGTCCAGACGGCGCTCGCGGCCGCAAAATGGCTTCTGTTGTTCCTTGTGCTGGAAGATGTTTTTACTTTCCTGCAAGGCGGAGACAGCGTTTTTGGGCGACTCTTAAGCGATGCTGGCGTGGATGTCGATGCGCTCCGAGACAAAATTTCTAATTTCTTCTCTAATGCAAAGCAATTCGGAAAAAATTCCCTTGATAGTCTGAAGCAATTCTGGAGTGAGCACGGCGATAACGTGCTTGCAGTTCTGCAATGGCTGTGGCAGGGATGCGTTGACCTGACGGCGGATATTGTTACTTTGGGTGGCCACTTGTTCGACCTTCTGGGCGGTCTTATCACTGGATTTCAGACAGGAGATTGGACACAGTTTCTTCAAGGTTGCAAAGAGCTGTGGCAAGATTTTCTCGATATTTTGAACGGCATTGGACGAGCAGTTTTTGGTGAGCTGTGGGATCCGTTGGTGGGTTCCATGAACGACGCATGGAATCTGCTGAAAGGATTCTTTAGCTGGTTTGGAGACAAAATTCAGTGGGCGAGAAATCTCTGGAGTGGCGTTAAAGAATTCTTTAATGGTGCTGATTCTGATGACGAAGCGGGTGATAGCCAATCTGTAAAGCCAAAAGGTTCTGGAAGGGCAACTGGCGTAGGAACGGAAAGAAGACCTTCCAACAACACAGGGAATCCCGCGAAAAGCACGAACACGGAAGCAAATCGGAAAGCCACGAATGCCTTTATTTCTGGAGGCCGTCCAGTGTCTACCAGAACAGCGGCGCAGAAGCCTATATCCCAGACCACCAACAATAAGTCAATCAACGTGAAGCAGGAAAATAAGCAGCAGTACACATTCCAAGTCACGGAAAGAGCTGCTGCTGACCGTTTGAGTACTACGGTTCGTTCGCAGGAAACGCAGTCCACGGATGAATTGGCGAGAGCGTTGAATTACGGGAGGTGATGCGCTGTGCTGGCAAAGCAACCTGCATCCCTCGGCGGATTTGAGTTCGATGCAATCATCAAAAGGTCAGAAACGATGACCTGTGATGTGCCGGAGTATGCAACAGAGGAAGGATACTCCATTACGGACAACATCTGCCTAAAACCCCGTGAGCTGGAAATCGAAGCTATCATCACCAATAGCCCTGTCACATGGGCTGAGCAACACGCGGCATCATCGAGCCGCGTTGAGACGATGGTTGAAGAACTTCGCCAGCTGTGGCTGAAAAAAAGACTCCGGTTTTGTTTACCGCGGCTGGCGACAGCTACGAAAATATGTGCATCACGAGCATTACCGCCCCTCGAACGGTTGAGGACGGCAGTAGTACCCGGCTGACCATCAAGCTGAAGCAAGCGTCTATCAACTCCACCGATATGGCAAATATCAGCGTGAAATACATTCGCGGAGGAACATCTAAGAAAAACACGGGCGCTGGACAAAAAAGCTCATCGTCTACATCTGGCACCCAGAAGGACGAAAAGGCCACAAAATCCAGCATTTTGTGTTCTGGCGCAAAAGCCATTGGCCTTTTCAAGTGAGGTGTGCAAATGGAATACTACGAGATTTCCGTGCCGGATCGCAATGATTCGGTGATGCGCGTAAACCTTGACGGCACATACTACTACCTCCGGGTTACATGGAACGCTTACGGAGAATTTTGGATGCTGAGTATCTACGATGCAGATATGCAGATGAAAATCGGCATGGCAAAGCTCGTGCCGGGAGCGATCTGGAACTTCTACTATCTCAACTCGAACGGTCCGCCGGGAATCCTTGGCGTTCAAACAGACAAGGAACGCATCGGCAGGCAAGATTTCGTTGATGCGGTGGCTCACCTGTACTATCTGCCGGCTGAACAGATGGGGGTGCAGTGATGGAAGAATTTGGCCGTCAGTACAGAGTACGAATCGGAAAGAACAACTCCACGGGCCGAGAACTCGGCAAGCCAAATGAGGCAACGGGCAGAGCGCTTCGGTGTCAATTCTCCTGCGAAGTTGGTGACAGCTCAAGTTCCAACACCGGAAAAATTACGTTGTGGAACTTGGCAGATGAGACCCTGCGCCTGTTGGAACAAGAGGATTGTTTGATTGAGCTGAGTGCAGGGTACAAGGACGACCTGCCCACGATAATGGGCGGAACGCTGACGTACTTTGAAACTGAGCAGAGCGGCGCAGATCAGCAAACCACAATAGAGTTTGTGGACAGCTTTACATCGTGCCGAGACAACACGGTAAGCCTCAGCTATTCCGGCACCATCTCCGGGGATAAAATCGTGCGTGACGCGGCGCAGATTATGGGCTGTGAGGTTAAATTCTCAAAGTCCGCTAAGTTGATAGACTTCACGAATTTTGCGTTTGTAGGGGCAGGAAAGACCTTGATTGAAAGGGTTTGTAACCGCAGCAAAATGCGCTGGAGCTTGCAAAACGGAATTGTCCAAATCTGCGCATTGGACGAACCAATAACAATGGCCGCTTATGTGCTGTCCGCAAGCACGGGCCTTATCGGTTCCCCGAAGCCTGTCTTTGAGTCTGCATCTACGAGCGATAAAAAGAGCGGCAATGCTTCCAAGCGCAAGGCGAAAAAGGGCATCGAAGTCACCTATGTACTTAATGGCCATATCCAAGTGGACGATTATGTAAAAAATTGACTCAAAAATCGTACAAAGGCAATTATCGAGCGTCCAAAATTAAATTTACCGGCGACACAGAGGGCGACGACTGGAAATGTGTAGCGCTGTTTGTGGAGGTGAAGTGATATGAAACAGGACTTCCTTGATGCAGTATCTTCCCTTGTTGGGCGGCTGATGGAAGATTCGATTCATACATCTGCACCCTCCAAGGTCGGAAAGGTAGAGAATAACCATACTGCAAAGCTTACCCCCGAACCTCAAGGTGACGACAGATGATGGCCGAGAAGTTCCTTACCCGGAAATATCAGGCACTATCATTCTGATGCCCTGTGGAGCAGGTGGGACGGTTGGTTTTGCCTTTCCGGTGAAGTCGGATGACGGGTGCCTTGCTCTCTTCAACGAGGGCGGCTCAGGAACAGACCTCAAATGGGATCTTTCGAATGCAGCTTTGCTTCCGGGCCTTTACCAGTCGCCGGGTGAGCAGGTAAAAAAGGCCGGGAGCGAAGAAGCGGCCATCATGTTTGCGCCGAGCTCTACTATCACGGTCACGAAAGACAAAATCGAAATCAAAAAGGATGATACCAAAATTACGGTGACATCTGATTCCATAAAAATGGAAAAAGGCAGCACGACTGTTACAGCATCAACTTCGAGTGTTGATGTGGCGTCTCCGAGTTTGAGCATCAAGGGAAACACCAAGGTGAATGGCAATATCTCGGTGACGGGAAACGTGACAATTTCCGGCACATTGACGCTCGGCGGAATTGTGATGAATACGCACACGCACGCCGGCGTGCATGGACAAACTGGAGGACCTGTGTAATGGCTTTAAGAGACCTTGCGCTCTCCAAAAGCGGAGACCTGCTGATAAACGAGAGCGGAGATTTTACAATCATCGACTCGGTTCGACAGGGCATCCAAATCAAATTGAGGTGGATCAAGGGGCGAGTGGGTCTTTAATCCTGAAATGGGCGTACCTTATTTTGAATCGATTTTAGTGAAGACGCCAAACCGAGCGCTTATCGAAAAAAACGCTGCGCGACCAGATTTTTAGCGTGTCTGGAGTTACAAGCGTTGGCTCGATAAACCTTGCATGAATAAGAAAAAAACGAACTCTCTCTGCAAAATTTACCGCAAAAACGATAGAGGGGAGTGCTGGAAAGCGAGGTGGAGCTTTCTCATGGAGTATGGAATAACAGCTGACGGCTTTTCAATGCGGCGACTGGATGAAATCTATAATGACTCCTGCAAAAGATTTGAGGATGAAATCGGCGTGAACCCGTCTGAAAATCCGCAGAGCCTTATGAACGTGCTTTTTACAATTTTTTCTGATGCCCCGGCGGAATTGTGGGAGGCATTTGCGGCTAGCTATCAGCAGCTCTTTCCCGAACACTGCTGAGGGGATTGCGCTGGATAATGCTATGCAGATCGGAGGTGTCAACCGCATTGGACAGGCACGCACAAAGTATACGTTGTCCTGCACTGGGCGAGAGGGAACGATAATTCCTGCAGGTGCGCTGGTTCAGTCGAGTACGTATCCACAACGTCAATTCCGAGCCAAAGGCGTATCCACGATTTCAAGTGCAAACTGGAAAAGAATTGGAATCCGACCAATCGAGAGCGTGAGTGCGGAACGATTACGTTTGAATTTGGCGTGTCCAGAAATGCGACTTCGGGTGAAGTTGGCAGCTATTCCGAGTCGGCCAGCATCACAAAACAGCTTTCGGTAAGTTCGTACAGTGATGCTTACACAAAAATCCTGGCAGAGCTTCAGAAATTCGATGCGCTCACCAAGTTTGGCATCAAAGTCGAAGATTCCGCGGATGAACAGGGAAAGCATACGATTGTGCTGTCGGCCTCTGGCGCGGCCGACAGCTTTTCTGCATCTCTTTGCAGGTACATTACGGTTGTTGACGTGACCAGCAACATCCTTTTTGAGAGCGTCGAATACGGGAACTATGTGCAGGCAGATAAGACCATCGACCAAATCGTGACTTCTGTTGACGGCTGGGACTCCTGCATAAATGAAATTCCACCCATAAAGGGCAGATTGACACAGAAAGACTCTGAGGCTCGTGCTAGTTATACTAATCGCGTGGCAAGCCGCGGTACAGGAACAGTCAATGCTATTGTGTCATTGCTTTATAGTGACGTTGAGGGTGTGACATTCGCCACGGGCTATCAAAATGACAACGACGAGAAAGATGCGGCTGGGCGCCCGCCACACTGCATCGAGATAATCGTGCAAGGTGGTTTTGGATGAGGACGTTTCGGATATTATCTGGAAAAATAAGCCCGGTGGAATTCGAGCGTACGGAAGTCATTACGCATATGCTACAGATATAAATGGAATTCGGCAGTATGTCGAATTTACACGTGTCAAGGATGTCTATTTGCTTCTGTCTGTTAAGGTCACGAGCAATGATGAACTGGATGCAGATTTTGAGACTAGAATCAAGTCACTACTAATGGCGGAAAACCTCTTTGGTGGGATCTCCTATTCGATTGCAAAAGTTTATTAGACCCATTATAGAGAATGTGTCTGGCGTTGATTATATCGAAATTCGAGGAATCCTTTCGGAGAAGCAAGATATTGAAGATGTAGAGGACGGTGCTATGCTTACAGGGGCTGTTCCGGTCAGCATCAGCCAGCAACCAGTTGTTACAATGGATGGAATTCGGGTGGTAAAAGCATGATTTCAGCCTATAAAGAGCTGTATGCCAAACTCCCAACGCAATTTCAGCTTGAATCGTATGAGGAAAGCTGTCTGGGCGACTATGTGTGCGACACACAGGAAGATTTGAAAAATCTTCCTAACAACTGCACGATGGGGGAGTACTGCAAGAGTGATTAGTCCTCTGGCTGTCTATAAAAAAAGGACCTCTACAGGAAAATGGGTTCTGCAAGAGACGATAAACGGGGGGAGCAAAGCGATGGCAGTTGAGACATTGAGCGAAGAAACAATTAAAGTGGAAAAAATGTCTGTACTCGACGGAGTTGTTTGGGCATTTGCCCCTGAGTATGAGTACTTGTCTGCGGCACTGGGAGGATTTGAGTGGATTAACAACATTGATATATGCAATGGCGTTTTACTTGACCGAATCGGCCAGTTGGTATGCCTTACTCGTCAGCAGGCTGGAACGATGATTGGAAGCCGCGAATTGGCAGACAACGATGATGTTTATCGCATTTGCTTGAAGTACAAAGCTTATGTTAATTCATGTCATTGTACACCGGATGAAATAATCGAGGCCACTATGATTATTTTTGATGCAACAGAGGTCGTTTATAGTGAGCGACGTGACATCCCGGCAACAATTTACCTTTCAGTTTCGGCGCCATTCTCCGATTTGGTCCTGGCGATTCTTGGCACACATGACTTGGTGGTACATCCTGCTGGAGTGAAGGTCAGAATTAACTGCTCAACTGAAGACGCAGAGACATTTGGTTTCACAGACTTGAATCCGCGAGTTGCCGGATTTGGTAAAGGAATATTTGCCCAATCAATCAATTAACAGGGGGTGATTCTATGGCGGATGCACGTTCGGGAGCGGAACTGGCCGACTATTCCAAGGTGGCATTTTCGGTTGGGGGCGTTCGGCAGGAAATTTCGATTGACGATTGGCGAAATGGATGGGCCGCAATCGTTGGCGGCTTGAACGGAAAACCGACAAGTCAACAGTTTAACATGGTGTTCTATATTCTGTCTGTGTTGCTGAATCAGAACATTTCGGATGTTTCGGCGGTTAAGAGTACGGCAAACGCAGCATTGCCGAAAGAAAGCTTTACGGCGGAACAGATTGTGGCGCTGCTTTCTGAGTATGGGCGTATGTCTGGATGCGATGCAGATATGCTGGACGGAAAGCACGCAAACGAATTTGCTGCGGCTAAGCACAGCCATGCGGCGAGCGACATTACAAGCGGGAATTTGCCGATCGAACGCGGCGGCACTGGTGCGGGCACCGCTGCTGATGCGTGTCGTGCTCTTGGCGCTATGCGGAACACAGGCGGAATCTTTACAGGAACGGTCTATTTTGCAAATGGCACAGCGCACTATGTCGGGTCTGCGGGAGATGCACATTTTAAGTCGTTGACTGCGAGCGAGGACATTCATGCAAAACGAGTGTTTGAAGCGGTCTACAACGACTACGCGGAGCTGATGCCCCGCGGCGAGGACACCGAACCGGGTGATATTATTGCACTGGATACTAACAGCCAGCAAGAAAAATATGTCAAAGCCACAAATCTTTCGAGCCGCATTGCCGGAATCCATTCGGACGAATACGGGATGCTGATTGGAGGAGAGCAGGTCAATGATGGGGAGGATTTCTTGGAAAAAATCTTCCTCTTTTTATTCCCGGTTTCGCTTGCCGGACGTGTCCACACAAAGGTCATTGGCCCGGTAAACACGGGAGACTGCATTGTGCTTTCCCATATTCCGGGGTTGGCCGTGCGGCGAAACCGTGCGAATATATTGACCCGTGCAAAGTGGTTGGTTATGCGGTTGAGGGTGACGATCTGACCGAACAACGGCGGCTCAAAGTTAGAGTGAGAGGTGCTTAATGGCTAACTGGGGGCAAAAAAGTCTATCCCTCGGACTACTCCGAAATCAAAGCCTTGCTCAAGGCTGAGATAGGGAGACGCGGGAAAACGGAGGGAACAGCGCGAGGGCAGAGCGTCGGCAGCATGGCGAGTTATAACGGCTCTGCATACGACTTCTCGACACAACCGAAAGCAGGCGCGTACATCAAAAACGAACATATCCAAAAAAATTACAAAGCCGCTGGATGCGATCAAAGGAACATCGACCACACCCGAAAATGGGGCGCAAATCACAGCGAGCAGGCTGAGTCAAGCAGCGGCGGTGTTGAGTGAGCTGAGCGCAATCCCGGAAACCGCTACATCAAGCGGGTGTGCTGGCCGCTGTTCAGGCCTATGTTCTACGGGATGCAATACGGCTTGCACGAGCTGTACAGGCTCCTGTACTGGGAGCTGCACAGGGTCTTGCGTGGCATCGTGCGCCAATGATTGCGCTGGCGGATGCAAGGGAAGCTGCCAGGGAACGTGCACGGGGTCCTGCACGGGAACCTGCACTAGAGCTTGTGCAAATAACTGCTCCAGCACTTGCACGGGGTCCTGTACGGGGTCCTGCACGGGTTCGTGTACGGGAACGTGCACGAAGGCGTGTGCGAATGATTGCGCCGGCACTTGCGCGGGGTCCTGTACGGGAAGCTGTACGGGAAGCTGCATTGGAAGTTGCACCGGAGGCTGTAACACAACTTGCACGAAGAATTGCGCAAATAACTGTTCTGGTTTCTGCTCCGGCGGATGTTCGGGCGGCTGCTCTGGTTCGTGTGATGGGTGCTCTTCGACTTGTGAGGGCGGCTGTGGAAGCAGCTGTTCTGATAATTGCTCAAGTAAATGTATCCAGCAATGCAGTTCGACGTGTGCGAATGACTGCTCCGGCAGCTGTGTGAACCTTGGTTGTGCATTCAACTGCGGAAGTGACTGCTCTAACCATTGCTCCGGCGGCTGTTCTGGAGGCTGTGGCTCTCAATGCAGAAGCGGCTGTGACGTCTTTTGCACGGGGTGCAGTTCAACGTGCGCAGATGACTGCTCCGGATCCTGCAGCGGTGGTTGTAGTGGCTGCTCTGGCTTCCTGTGGAGCAAATCGTGATGAAAGGAGAAATCCAAATGGAGACAACGCTTCATTTTGCACAGAATGCAGATGCAGGAACGGAAGAATCCTATCTCAGGAATCTTCCGCTTCTGAAGCTGCTCGCAAAGAGAACATTGAAGCAGACGATTGGGCGTTCTGCTTGCGGCAACGCCGAATAATGAGGACAAGTTGTTGTGGTGTCTTGGTTACACGGGTACCCTCTGTGCGCTGGACGCAACGGACTTTGATGATTGGGTGGTTTACTGCTCTACGGTGGTTCTGTCTGCGCTGGAGGCGTGCGGGGTTGAAGCGCCCGATGAACGGAAGAATCTTCTGTCCATCGGGCTGGCGGCGCGCACATTCAATTTTTCTGGCAACCCGGTGACAAAAAAATCTGAAATGTGCAGAAACGATTCAAGGCGCGGCAAGCTATAACTGCACTGAGGATGCCGACATTTTTTCGATGTGGTATCTTTTGCAGGTGCTTACTGAGTATCTGCGGCTGGACTTCAACGGCAATCTCCGGGAACTGATTGACGCCATGAAAAACCATGAACAAGATTCGTGACCGTTACCGTCAGATCGCAGACCGCCTCCCGAAGATGGATGCCTGCTAAGGAGAAGAATATGAAAGCCATTAAATTGACCACGGCGGAAAGCGAAGCGGTGGAGCGAGCTTACTATGAAGCAAGCTCTTTTGAAGCGCTGATGGCGGTTCTGTGCCGTCAGCTTAACGCGGATGCAAATCCGGAAACCGCAAAGGTGATCCGCCATTATGCAGAACTGTGCCGTGCGGCTCAAATGAAGCTGAAGATGGTGCAGGAAATGGTGATCTCCCGGTATCTTGACCATCAGACGTCGGCGGGTGTGCAGTACAGGTTTGATTTTGTTCGAGAGGAGGTCGTTCTCCTTGAAGCAACGGCGAATTGAGGATTATGGAAACATGGTCCAAAGGCTGTACGCGCGCGATACTGCGGCTGAGAACTGCGTCTGTTGCCGGAACATTACGTTCCAAGTGACAAGCGGGTGCAATCTCAAGTGCTCATACTGCTATGAGCACCACAAGAGCGTTGAGCGAATGAGCATCGAGACCGGGCGAAAGGTCGTAGATTACATCCTTGACCTGTACGAGAAAAATGAGTCCGATTTCGTAAATCAGAATACGCGGGCAGTTGTGCTGGATTTTATTGGCGGAGAGCCATTGCTTGAAGCCGAACTGATTGAGCACATCTGCGACTACTGGTTCTCAGAGTGCTACCGCCGAGAGATTCCGCTTGCGCCGTTCACGAGGATCAGCTTTGCGACGAATGGCAAGTTGTGGTTTTCTCCGGCGGCGCAGCACCTGTTCGCAAAATACCATGAGATGATGTCTGTGACTGTCAGCATTGACGGCGTTCAAGAGTTGCATGACAAGTACAGAGTGGATGAGCATGGGATTGGCAGCTTTTCGCTGGCATGGAAAGCATTTCAGGCAGGAAAAAAGGATTTTGGGTGGCTTACGTCCAAGATGACCTTTGTTCCGGGATCTTTTCAGTACATTGCCGACAGCATCAAAATGATGCTGGATGAGGGATGCGTGGAAATCGCTTGCAACTACGCTTACGAACCTGTCTACACTCCCGAAGATGGCCGTACACTGTATGAACAGATGCAGATGGTCTCTGACTACATTATTTCCCGACGAATGGATGTCACGATTACGATGCTGGACGACCTTTTGGGCGGACAGGCTAAGGATGACAATAATTTCTGCGGCGGTACGGGAGCGATGCTGTCGTTTGCACCGGATGGGAGTGCCTATCCCTGCATTCGGTACGCTCCGATTTCCATTGGCGAGGAAAAAAATCGCAGAAAGTCCGTTTCGGCAGCATCTATGATGGACTGTATGCCACGGATGCCCAGCGTCAGGCAAAAGCGGAATTGATGCCATCACCCGTACATCCCAATCTCCGCAGGAGTGCTTAGAGTGCCCTGTATCAGCTGGCTGTGGCTGGTGTAGCGGCCTTAACTATGAATTGTTCGGTACGGCCAATAAACGCTCCACAGCCATTTGTTGGGCGCACAAAGCGCGTGTTCTGGCAAGTTGTTACTATCACAATCGCCGTTATCTGAAATCGGAGACTGTCTCCCCCATCGAGGTGAGGCTTCCGGCCGAAGATGGGCTGAAGATTCTGCCCGCCGAGAAATGGGCGGAGCTGATGCACATTGAGACAGCGGCGCTCATGAAGTTTGCTGATGAAGTCGGGATTAGTTGAAAGGAGGGAGCGCAATGGCAATCCTCATTGCCGATACCAAGTTAGAGACCGAAACCGATGCTTGGTATATGTTCTATGCTGACACAAAGGAAGACATACAAACATTGCCGACGAGTACATCTACAGGATCTTCTTATCGGGTAAGAAAGTATGCTCGACCGACGAGCGTTGCATACTGCATAGAAGAAGCAAGGCAGTATATGCTGGATAGCAAAGATCGGTGGCGCGCAATGTGCGGTCTTTCTGATAGCGTTTTGATGCCTTGAGTAAAAGTGCTGCAGAACTTTTGGTTATATGCAAGGACACGGAGAACTTTCGGGATGAAGCGGCGAAAAGTGCTGAAAAGGCAGAGAAAGATAAAGAAGCATCTGCTGCCAATGCTCGCTGCAGATAAAAGCGCGAAAAAGCCAGTGAGAGCGAGGGCGTTGCTTCTCAAAAAGCAGAAAATGCGAAAGAAGCAGCAGAAGCTTCAAACAAATCCGCTGAAGAAGCATCGAAAAGTGCGGCAGGTGCACTTGCAAGTGAGCAGGCTGCGTCTGAGAGCGCACGACTTTCCTCTATTAGCGAAGCCGCTTCAAAAGATGCAATGAATGAGGCTAAAGATTTTTCAAATTCAGCGTCGAAATCTGCTAGAGAGGCTCTTGAATCAAAACGTGCTGCAGAAGACGCTGCCAATAGTGCCTCCAAATCCAGCCTTGCCGCCGCAAGTTCGGAGAGAACGGCAACAGAAAAAGCGGCAGAATCATCTGAACTGGCAATAAGGACTGAAAAAATGCAGAGTTATCAAAAAGAAAGCAGTGAAACGGCTATTAAAGCAGCTGCAGAAGCAAAAGGAAGCTCTGTCAATGCTGTCATTCGCTTTGGAATCGATGATGAGGGCCGTTTTTCGCTGTTTGCGAAAAAATCTATAACATAAATGGTTATAATCTAACAAAAATGATACGAACAGATGTTTTGTTGATATAATCGGCAATGGAAAGGGGAACGAGCAATGGACGGTTGGGATTTTGTTGGCCATCCGGTGACGGATGAATCGGCAAAGGAAGCAATCGAGCAATTAAAAAGGCAAAACGACATTCTGACTGGCATAGCTGCTGGTAACGCTGGTGCTGAGTTCGTTGATGCAATCTTCGATGGCCTGTTGGATGGTCAGAACACGAGTGAGGTGTTCTGGAATTGGGGCCACTGTCTACCGGAAACGGCGCGACAAAATACCAGCGCTTGGAGCGTTTCGCCAAGATGCTGGCCAAGTATACAAAAGGCAAAACCTACACCGTGCGCTTTTTACGGCGATGATGTGAGTAGCGACTATACAGGCACTCCGCTGGATGACTTGGCGGACGGCCGTGAAGCTGCGCCGCTCCTGACGGATACAAGCCCTGAGACAGCGGATTGGTCTGAGGAAGACCCGTTTACATGGTATATCCGTGCGAATGCGCTTTCTCTGGAAGATGGCACCATGAATGTGCTGGCGCTGGAGGGCGAAGCAGAGTTTGACCTTTCGGGCGAGACGGCTCCCGTCTACTGCTTTGCGCTGGCGTTGACCATGAAAGAATGGGAGGACGGCACCTATATCTATAACAGTTGGCGTACCTTCTCCGGCGGTGGCTATGAACCTATGGCTGGTGATGTAGCCCCGGACAAGAGCCGCCGCTGGCTGACATGGCACCCTGCGTTCCATGGCGGTAAAAATTCCAAGGGCGGCATGACCAGCGGTGCTGGACTGCCCCGATGCCGTGGACAAGCGCCAACGATGCCATTCCTCTGGCTCGTAAAATCACGGCTTATGATGCCCTGTGGACTGACTGCGACCAGCAGTATGTTCTGGCTCAGTGGCGGCTGCGCCATTGGACGCTGAGCAATAGCGGAAAACTGGAGGGCTGCACAGCCTACAGTTACCAGTATACCCCGGCGGTGGCAGAGACCGGAGTGAAGCGTGTGCTTGTGACGAAAGCGCAGGGCGCAAACTTCCTCGTGGGTTCTGCTGTGTGCATGGGTGAGCGTGGCGAGAATACAGGAACAGACCGCAATGCGGCCTATAACCACGACATTTTCAACTGGGCCAAGATTTCCAGCATTACCAATGTGACCGTGAACGATACCGAGTATGTGGCTCTGAACCTTGAGCTGGATGCTCCCATTGACACCACAACCACAATGCTGGTTTCCACTATGCCGTGGGAGTCCGGCACGACTGAGGGGTTCAGGGTCACAGTGATGGATGCCGTGGCAATCTGACAAACGGCAAATATCCGTACCGTGTGGCGGGCATCGAGATGCAGATCGGTGCATACGTCGAGCAGCTTGACCCTCTGTGGAAAGCAAGCCTCGTCGATGATGACCATTGGCATTACGATGTGTTCTCCTGCAAGAGCAGTGAGAAGCAGGTTGGTTCTATTTCTTCGGACTATGCCCAGACCGGCTCCTTCGACCTGAACGACAAGGCAACTTGGTCGTGGCATTATATCCGCAAGCTGGGCAAGCTTGGCGCGGAAGCCATGATGTATGAAAAGTTCAATGGCAGTGGCTCCACCTATGTACGGGCTGCGTTCAATTCGCCCGGTTCGGCGGGCGTGTACGCCCCTTGGCGCGGTGGCTACCCTGGCTGCCGGTGCTCACCTGCGGCCTGCCTTGTGCGCGTGGCAACGTTGGCCCCGGCCCGGCGTACTGGTACGGTGTGCCCCGGCTTGCTGGATCGGGCAAAAAAGAGAGGGTGAATATGTGCCTACGGCACACAGAGGGGTGTAACCCCCGAAACCCCCGTAGACGATTTTCCCCCGCTTGTGGCGATGGTTTACCATCGCCACAAGCCGATTGTTTTTGGAGCAATGAAGCGGCGTGTGGCTGCGTTCAATTCGCCCAGTTCGGCGGGCGTGTACGCCCCTTGGCGCGGTGGCAACCTGGATGACGGTGCTAACTGCGGCCTGCCTTGTGCGAATGGCAACAATGGCCCCGGCACGGCGAACTGGAACGGTGTGCCCCGGCATGCTGATGATAAAATAGCCCTCAAAAAGGGCATAAGCGTTTCATTGCGCCTGTGGCTTGACCACTAAGATCATGTTATACCGACACCATGCAGCTGAGCGTTTCGAGAGATACGGACGCATTGGCGAGAGCGTGGCCGCAGTTTTTGGGACTGCGTGGCGGCGAGTAGTAGAAATCCGTTCTGCCTGATTTAAGGCCGGGGACGGCAACCGAAAGTCGTTGAACATCAGCAAGTTTGGAGGCTTTAAGGATATGAAAACAAAGAGGTTCTTACAGCTCACGCACGCAATGTGTGAGCAGGCTGTCCTTGAAGCGTTTGATAAAAAATGGTTCCGCCGGGATTACCTCGCCACGGTGGAGAAATATGGAGGTGTGAGCCGTGCAGAATTATCGCGCGCCGCCCGGTTAAACGACTGGAATCTGCGTTTGGAAGTAGTGAACAGCATTGCTCTCGAAATGGAACAGCGCGTGGAAGACCTTGTGGAAGGCGAGACGGACGACCTCGACCTTGAACCTGTGAGCGTATTTTATCGAATTGATGGGATCAGCATGAAACGGCGTGAGCTGTCCAACTGCTGCCCGATGCACCAAGCCTTTGGACATTTGGCGGTGATTGACTGCGGCCGCTGCTTCGCGCAAAATTGCTTCCGTATCAATTCGCCAGCATCCCCGGAAAGGGGCAGATTGCTCTAAAACGTCAGGTTGAGCGTTGGCTTCGCAGGAAAAGCCTTTGGAATTCAACACGCAGTCAAGCTGGATGTGCAGGGAGCGTATGCCCATACGAAACAGGCTATCGTGATGGATATTCTGCGGCGTGAGATTCCGGGTGCGACATGGTTGCTGGCGGTCATCAACTGCTTGCTAGCGATGGCACCGGGCGAGGGACTGCTCATTGGCGGATACCTCGAAGCGTGGCTTTTCAACCTTGTTGCCAGCTATATGCTGGTAAAGGTGTTAAGCTATGCAAAGACTCGCCGCGGAGCATCTACGCCGTTTGTGACCCGCAGCGGCAGCTATATGGACGACCTTGTTCTACTTGGGCGACGATGGGCCGATATACAAAGTGCGGCCCGGAAATTGACTAAGTGGGCGCTGGCTGAACTTGGGCTGACCATAAAAACCGAGTGGGTTCGGGTGGATTTTTCTAAGCGCGACTGAAGAACATCAGCGCCGACACCTGACAGGAGCGGCGAAAGGGTGTCCGGGTTTGATATGGCTGGCTATGTGATGCACCGTACCTACACCACGATACGCCCTAGAATTTTCCTGAGAGCACGGCGGCAGTACCTAAGAGCAAAAGAGAATGTTGTGCGGCAGGGATATATCCCGGTTTGGAGGTCGTATAAGCTGGTGAGTTATAACGGCTACTTTGACTGGACAAAATCTCGCGCAGTCATGGAGACGTTGAAGCAACAGAAGCTGTTTAAAGGCCGCAAAGCTGTCTGTTCGCGTAACAGCTCAAAGGAGAGCATTGAAAAGAGAGGTTGGCAGCATGATTTTTACTGAAAATTTGGACCATAATCCACAGGCAGTGACGCTGGAAAAATTGCCGGATGGCACAGCGTGGCTGTATCTGCGCAAAGACGCTCACGAAGTGCAGAATGAGGCTCCTGAAGGGGAACAAGGCGGCATTTCGTGGGAATGCACCACGGCGCTTTGTAAGTTGGGCGCTGATTATACGGAGGAGACCGAAGAGAGCATCACGGCTGCAGCTGATGATTGGTGGGTCTATGCAGAAGCGTGGACGACTGCCGATGAAGCTGCGCCCTCTCTGGAAGAGCGAGTGAGCGTGCTGGAAACCATGTTCATGGGAGGTGAGCTGTAATGGGCAAGGAGCAATTTTATCGCACCATGTATCGCATGAAGAAAATCACCGCCGTTGGCGTATGGGAAAAAAAGTGGATGAGGGCGAACTGACGAAAGCTCAGGCGCTCCGCATCTGCGGCCCGCGTCCGAAAGAGTCCTGACGGGAAGGTGCTTTGATTGAGCCGAGAACAAAAGCTCGAAGCTCTATTGGCATCTGCGGTTCATCTTCTGGATTGCTGGGAGGATATTTCAGTTGAGACAGGAGAAGAGCCGGAAAATTATGGTGAGCAGAGAGCAATCCTGCAAGCCGAATACGATGCTATAAAGTGTTGAGAGAAGCCGTGCTGATGGTCAGCACGGCTTTTTGTTTGAAATGGAGGTGGATTGATTTTGATTTCCCCGTATAAGAACACTTTCAGAGTATCGCAAGCGTATAGGCATCTGAGGTCGGATGGCACATATCACCAAGGCTATGACCTCGTGGGCATCGGAGATAAGCACATTTACTCTCCTGTATACGGTACGGTTATTCGTGCTGGATGGGAGTGTGCAACGCTCCCCAAAAAAGGGTTTTGGTCAGCGCGTTGTGCTTAGGGTGGGGTGCACAAACTACTATATGTACTTTGGGCATCTGTCGCAAATCAATGTGGCCGCAGGTCAAAAGCTGAAAGCCGGGTGACCTGATCGGCGTTGAGGGAAGCACGGGACACAGCACCGGAAGTCACCTGCACTGGGAAATCCGTATCAACGACATTAAAACGGGCTATGTGTCGGTGTATCATTATGCAGGAATCCCCAACATGCCCGGTTCGGCATCGTATACGTCTAACTGGGCGGCTGAAATCTTCGGCCCCGGAAATCTGATAAAGCCGACCAGCGGTTATCCGCAGCGGCTGTATAATTCCGCGCTTCAAGGGGCGCTGGGCATCAACCAAGACGGCGTCTTCGGTGCAAACACTGAAAAGGCCGTCAAAGAATTCCAGACGGCGCACGGCCTGACTGCGGACGGCATCGTTGGAACGCAGACAAAGGCGGCGCTTTCTAAGCTGCTTTGAGAAAGGGGATAAGGTATGAACACTGCTACTATCATTACGGTTGCTATTATGGCTGTGGCGTTGGTCGTTGTTGCGGCCTGCATGATTCGTCTGGGGTACAAAGCACTGCTGGCCGAATGGGCGATTGAGGCCATCACCAAGGCCGAAAAAGAGTTCGTTGGCACCAAGCTGGGCGAAGCCCGTTTGGCGGTTGTCGTGTCGTGGCTGCGCGCAAAGGTTCCTGCTCCTTTGCGTTTTCTGGTTACGGACAGCATGATTCAGAAAGTGGTGCAGGTGACCTTTAATGCAGCCAAGGCAGGGCTGGAGGTGCTGAAGGATGCTTAAATGGTGCGTGGAATGGCTCTTAGACCGTCTCCCCGTCACGAGATGGATCGAATTGCTGACACTCACCGACGACTGAAAGGAGGATACAGGTGCTTGCAGGAACAGCCGAAGTGTTTACTGTCACCGTTCCGGCGTGGCTCTTGGCGGCGCTGGCGTTCTTAGGAACTGTTTTGGGCGGCGCGATTTCCTTTGCCGTGAATCAGCTTCTTATCAAGGGCGCGGCGGACCGTGCGGCAAAGAAGCGCGAAAAGGAAGATGAACAACGCCGTGAACGGTATATTTTGCAGATGGACAGCCGTAAGGCTACATTCGACCTGCTATCCTGCATTTGTGCCGGCATTGAGCGGATGGAAACGGAAACTGGGCAGATTTACTGGAACGGAGAGCTGAAACGCTGTCTCTCCCATTTGGAAGGCGTGGATGAACGGTACAGAGAATCAGACCAGCGGCAGCTTGCTGAACTGAATACTCGGAACAAATGACAACACCCCCGTCACCTGTCAGATGAAAAGTCGAAACAGGTGACGGGGGTGTTTTTTTGCTTTTATGCAATAAAGAATCACAAAATTCGTGATAATCTAACAATCCCCTGATTTTTCCAGAAGAAAAGAATATCTTTTATTGTAAGGAGCGAGCGAGTATATGATTAAATTTTACTGTCCAAGAAGCTAGGCGAGCTGAAATGGACGCAAGCAGATCTGGCACGCGCCACAGGCATTCGACCGACTACGATCAGCGATTACTACAACGAAATTGCAGAGAGAATGAATCTGAATCATTTGGACCTCATCTGCGAAGCGCTGGATTGCGAACCGGACGAAATACTTGTACGTGTTCCAAATCTTGAACCAAGGGTAAGGAATCGTACTGGCTTTGAGAAACCCGCGACGGAATCAAAAGTCGGTATATAAGGGAAAGGGCGGCTTTCGGGCCGTCCTTTTTTTCTGTTGCGTGACATTTGTATGAAACAAATGCATTATAATAATGTATATGGCAGTTGAATGGAGCATTTGATGGTCCGCCGGGGTGAATTTTGTGCCACCTTGAAAAAAGTACGGTTTTGTGGTATTCTTTATGTGATAAATGATTCATTCAAGTGTTATATAAAAGTAGGTGAGCCGATGGGAGAGAATAAGACGCCGCAGGAGTTGGACTTTGAGCGGAAGCATGAAGAGTATCTGCATCGGATTCAGAATCTTCGCCTTATTGACGATAACTTTATGACGAAGGTTTTTGAAGATAAGGAGTGTTCGGAGTTTCTGCTTCAGGTGATTTTAGACCGTGATGACCTGACAATCCGCGAAGTTCACAGTCAATACGGCTTGAATAATATTCAAGGTCGCTCGGCCCGCTTGGATATTCTGGCTGTGGATGAGCAGAATAAAGCCTATAACATTGAGATCCAGCGCAACGACCGTGGTGCAGAGGTCAGACGAGCTCGTTACAACAGCGGTTTGATGGATGCCAATATTACGGAGCCGGGTGATCGTTACGACCAGCTATATGAAACCTATGTGATATTTATCACTGAAAATGATATTTTGAAAGCCGGCCTTCCAATTTATCATATCGAACGGACAATCCAAGAAACGGGAATGCCGTTCGGAGACGGAGCACATATTATTTATGTGAACTCTCAAATCAAGGATGATACCAAACTGGGCCGTTTGATGCAGGATTTTACCTGCACACACCCGGATGATATGAATTATCCGGTACTGGCGCAGCGGGTACGCTATTTCAAAGAGGACACGAAAGGAGTGGCAACTATGTGCAGAGCTTTTGAAGAAGTGAGAGAAGAAGGCATGCGGGCAAATGCTCTTGAGGCGGCCAAGCGGCTGCTCTTAGGCGGCAAGTTGTCCTATGAGGAAATTGCCGAAGCTCAAGGGCTGACCGTCGAGGAAGTCAAGGCGCTTGACGCAAAGCGGTCCGCCTGATGCTGTGACATCATTTTGACAGCAATTTTCGTTGTAGTCAAAAACACACAATGAACGGAGTGGAAAATACACTCCGCCAAACCGGAAAATTGTACCTGTTACAACCAGAAAACAAACAGGAAAGATTGAAAGAAAAAAAGCATATTTGGTATAATCAGAAAAAATGATGGGAGATGGACTGCGGCGTGAAAATTGAAGAAGGTCGAATTATAAATGACTTTATCGAACCGAATAAGTGCCAATATGCAATTCCTGTTTACCAACGTAACTATGAATGGTCAGCTGAACAGTGTAGGAAACTGTTTGTCGATGTAGTAACTGCGCATAAAAAGATCGTAGACATTTTTGCGGATCGGTTGTATATGCGCCTTTGAAGAGCGAAAAAGAAAATCAACTACTATGTTGTTATTGATGGTCAGCAGAGACTGACAACAATTTATATTCTGATAAAAGCACTGATAGATAAAGCTGTTACAGATGAGGAAAAGAAATCGTTGGCGGAAGTTCTATTCAATGTTGACAAATTCAAAAGATACAATATTGATGATTCTAGCAAACTAAAGCTAAAGCCAATAAAAAGCGATAATAATCAACTCATGCTGTTGATGGAAGATCATGCTGAACAGATGGATAGGACGAGTGGCATTTATCGGAACTATGAGCTGTTTTGCGATTTGATTCAGGAATTTTTAAATGATAACCCGGACATGGGGGTTGGCAATATCTACGATGGTCTTGAACATTTGACCTGCGCAGAGATTAAGCTGGATGATGATGACGATAATGCACAGGAAATTTTTGAACGAATCAATTCTACAGGCGTTCCGCTAAGTTTGTCGGATAAAATCCGAAACTTTGTTTTGATGACAGATACAGACCAAGATCGTTTATATGAGGATTACTGGCTTAAAGCAGAGCAGATGCTGTCCAAAGATCAGTTGGAGGGATTCTTCCTTGACTATCTGAATTTCAAAATGGATGGATTTGCTAAGGAGAGTACGGCCTACGATGAGTTTAAAGCCCTCTACTCACGTGGGCAGTATACCAATGAGTCCATGCTGAAGGAAATTCTGCATTATGCTCAACAGTATCATGCTTTTTACTACGGCGATGAACAACGCCTGAGCAGTACAGCAAATCAGTTACTGAAAGGCCTCCGAACCCTGAAACAAACGACAGTGTATTTGTTCTTGTTCAGCGTGTTTGACGACTTTGAGGCTGGTGTGATCGATGATGAAACGCTCTGCAAGGTTTTACGACTGCTGCTGAATTATAGCATCCGCCGCTTGATTTGTGAAGTAGGTTCAAACTCGCTGCGTGGCTTGTATAAGACCCTTTATGGACGTGTGTTCAATCGTCCGGAAAATAAGAACAATTACTATGATGCTATCGTGTCTTTCCTGCTTCAGCTGACATCTAAGGATGTGATGCCCAGTGATGCAGAGTTCGTAGCCGCATTAAAAGAGCGCAATCTTTATCGGAAGAACGCACTGTGTAAATATCTGCTTGTGGCAATCGAGAATCAGGGAAAAGAGCAAATCAAGACAGATGCTTTGACCATTGAGCATATCATGCCGCAGAACAAGAATCTATCGACTGCATGGCAGAGAATGCTAGGCAGTGATTGGGCAATGGTGCGAGAGCGGTATCTGCACACATTGGGCAATTTGACACTGACAGGCTATAATAGTGAGCTGGGGGATTTGCCTTTTACAGAAAAACTCAATATGCTGTCAGATAAAAACACTCATGTGACTGTTCTTTATAGTGATGTGAAGGACAAGACAGAGTGGAATGCACAGACAATAGAGGCTCGTTCGGAGCGGCTGTCTAAGACGGTATTAAAACTATTTCCTATTGAACTGCCCACAACGAAAATCGACTTCTCTGACCCACGCTACCAATTGTATACAGTGGCTGATCCACACAATGCAACCTATAAATGGGTAAACTACTATGAACTGCTGGGTGAAAGGGTCAATGTGGATAGCTTTGCTCTTATGGTTCGCTCAGTGGCTGGCAAACTGTATGACTCGAACAGCAGCATTATTGATCATATGGCGCGAAATCTGGAAGTATTCCCGGCGTGGCAGAATCCAGTATTTGCTTACGATAAGGACGCTATCCGGAATGCGGTAAAGCTGAAAAATGACAGCGATATTTACATCAGTACTGGATACTCTGCTTATGACTGCATCTGCTTTATCAAGGCACTTCTGAAGAAATACGACCTTGATTTGGAAGAAGACTTTGTTTACAGTGCTCGGCCTAGCAATGTTGGAACAGGCATTAACCGTCTGGCAATGGCACAGAAGTGGTAAGCAGGCAGAAGCCGGAAAAATTGAGTTTGATGCAGATAACTGTGAGGGGCGGTATGTCCGCTTTACAACGCCATTCCTGAATCGGGTAATACCTACAAACGAGGATGTGCTTAGCCCGTGGAGAACAAGCAATTACTACTTCTATGAGATTACGAACTTTAAGAACGAACTATATGTGCAGCTCTATTTCTACTGCAAGGGTATTACGGATGAGATGAGGACTGCCTTTTTGAAGATGGCAGAACTGACAGATGGTGAACGGTTGACACAAGACTATCGGCTGTTCTTCAAATCAACGGTTTTTGCTAACAGTGAGAACGACACGGAAGAAGTCATTATGAGTCAATTGGACAAGTGCCTTGAAGAAATCCATAACTTTGAAGCACCGATTCAGTCAAAGTGGAATTCCTAAAAGACGGTTGCATCCTGAACGTAAATACGTTATAATACTCACAGAGATCCCACTGGTTGCGTGATACTATCCTGATACTAAAAAATCAGCAAGCCGCATCTACCACGGCAATCTCATGGAAAAGTGAACATCCAAAGATAGATATGCTAAACAAATTTGTTTAGTTGCAATTTGAACTTACCGAGCTCGAGTAATGGATCAAAATGCCGAAAGCCTGTATTCATGCGGGTTTTCGGCATTTGTTTTTATCAATGCATAAGAAAAGGGAAAGAAGGAATAGGTTATGCTGCCGACAAGAGATGAAGCAATGGCGTTGATTCGGGATGGTCTATCAAATAATCCGGGGCCTTGGGGAAAACATAGTTTAACAGCAGCACATTGTGCAGAAAAAATAGCAGCGGCATGTGGAGATATGGATGCGGAGAAGGCCTATGTTTTAGGCTTACTGCATGATATAGGAAGAAAATTTGGCGTAAGACATCTTGGACATGTTTCCGATGGGTACAGATTTATGATGTCGCTTGGATATGATGAGGCGGCAAGGATCTGTTTGACGCATTCTTTTAACAATCACAAGCTAATGAATACATTGGAAAGTTTGATGTTTCAGATGAAGAGATGGAAATGATTAAGACTGAATTGGCCAGGACAGTATACGATGATTATGACCGGCTGATTCAATTGTGTGATAGTCTGGCAGGAGCGGAAGGGGTTCTGGATATAGAAGATAGAATGAACGATGTAAAGAAACGGTATGGCTTTTATCCGCAAGACAAGTTTCCAATATGAGATTGAAGCAATAATAAGGCATCTACCTTGTTTGTGCAAAGCTCATTTGTGCCGGAAGGTGAATCGTCTTGTAATGGGTTTCCTGAAAAAATAGGCAAGAGAGGTGTTCTGGACTTTTTGAAGAAGATCGGTGCGTTCACATTTGGCGGCGGCTACGCAATGGTGGCCCTGCTGGAACGGGAATTTGTGGAGGACAAGCAGTGGCTGAGCCGGGAGGAATTTCTCGATATGGTCGCCATTGCGGAGTCCACGCCGGGCCCTGTGGCGGTGAACAGCGCCACCTATGTGGGGTATAAGATCGAAGGGGTAGAGGGGCTGCGGCATCCACGCTGGCGGTCTGCCTGCCCTCGTTTGTGGTCATCTACCTGATCTCACTGGTGTTTGACCGGTTCTTGCAGCTGTCGGCAGTGGCCAGCGCGTTCCGGGGCATTCAGGTCTGCGTCATCTATCTGATCCTTTCGGCGGGGATGAAGATGCTGAAAAGCCTGTCCGGCACGGCCTTCAACAGGATCATCGTTGCCGGTGTTGTGGCGGCCATGGTGAGCTGCTCGGTGCTGGCGGTGTCCTTCTCGTCCATCTTCTACATTCTGCTCAGCGGGGCGGCAGGGGTGCTGCTCTACCTGTTAAAAAAGCTGCGGAAGGAGGAGAAAGCATGATCTACCTCCAGCTGTTCCTCAATTTTCTGATGATCGGAGCGCTCTCCTTTGGCGGCGGCTACGGGATGATCTCGCTGGTGCGGGAGACCGTGCTGCGTCATGGCTGGCTGACCGAAGCAGAATTCCTGAGTTTTGTCGCCGTTTCGGAGTCCACCCCGGGCCCGCTGGCGATCAATATGGCAACCTTTATCGGTTCATCGCAGGGCGGCTTCCGGGGGCGCTGATCGCTACGCTGGGCGTGGTGCTGCCGTCCTTTGTCATCATCCTGCTGGTGGCGGCGGTGCTGAAAAACCTGATGAAATATGCGGGCGTGGAAGCCTTTCTTTCCGGCGTGCGGCCCTGTGTGGTGGCCATGATCCTGGCGACCGCGCTGAATATGATGCTCTCCACACTGGGCGGCATCAAGACGCTGGCGGATGGATTTGCACCGGATGCGAGATCGATCCTTGTGTTTGCTATTTTATGGGCGGTGCATTTTGTCTGGAAGAAGCGGACGCAAAAAGCCCCGTCGCCCATCGGAATGATCCTGCTGGCGGCGGGACTGGGAATCCTGTTCTGGGGCGTATGAGAGATCATCGTCCCTTTTTTTTTGTGGCTCAGTGCTCCACGAATTCGCCGCGCAGGGCGAACATGTGGTCCATGGGGCCGGAGCCTTTGCCCAGATCGAGCATGGCGGACAGGCAGCCTGAAATATATGCCTTGGCCCGCTCTACGGCGGCATCCAGGGGATAGCCCTTTGCCAGATTGGAGGCAATGGCGCTGGACAGGGTGCAGCCGGTGCCGTGGGTGTTGGGGTTGGCGATGCGCTCGCCGTGGAACCATTTGCCGCTGTCGTTGCGCCAGAGCAGATCGTCGGCATCATTTACCTGATGGCCGCCCTTGCAGAGCACGGCGCAGCCGTACTTCTCGCTGATGGCCTTTGCGGCGGCCTCCATCCCGGCGGCGTCGGAGATGGTCATGCCGGACAGGATCTCGGCCTCCGGGATGTTGGGAGTGAGCACCTCGGCCATGGGCAGAAGCTGCCCGGTCAGGATCTGGATGGCGCTGTCCTGCAGCAGCTTGGAGCCGGAGGTGGCCACCATCACGGGATCGACCACGATGTGTTTTGCATCGTACTGGTGCAGCTTTTTGGCAATGGTCTCAATGAGCGCAGACGATGATACCATGCCGATCTTGATGGCATCCGGGTAGATATCGGTGAACACCGCATCCAGCTGCTGGGCCAGAAATTCGGGTGTGGTCTCAAAGATTCCGGTCACGCCGGTGGTGTTCTGGGCGGTCAGAGCCGTGATGGCGCTCAGGGCAAACACGCCGTTGGCGGTCATGGTCTTGATGTCGGCCTGAATGCCTGCGCCGCCGCTGGAGTCGCTTCCGGCAATGGTCAATGCTGTCTTCATAAGGAAAATCCTCCTTTTTCCTCTCAGCATAGCACAGTCCGGCGGCATTTGCAAGGAAAACCGGTCCGCCCTCTTTTCTGCCGGAGAAAAGCGTGATAAAATAAGGCAAAAACGAAACTGGGAGAGAATACAATGAACATCACGGTATATCTGGGCGCAAACGAGGGCAATGATCCGGCCCTGAAGCAGGCGGTGCAGGAGCTGGGAAGGTGGATCGGCGAAAGCGGCAACGCGCTGGTGTACGGCGGCTCCCGCTGCGGCCTGATGGGAGAGATCGCCGAAAGCACCCTGAACGCCGGGGGCAAAGTGACCGGCGTGGAGCCGGAGTTTTTCGTGCAGGGAGAGCTGCAGCACGAGGGGCTGACGGAGCTGATCGTGACAAAGGATATGACTGAACGCAAAACGAAGATGATCGCGCTGGGGGATGCGTTTATTGCGTTTCCCGGCGGCACGGGCACCCTGGAGGAGATCGCCGAGGTAATGTCCAAGGTGTCGCTCAGGCATCTGGATGCGCCCTGCATCCTCTATAACCTGCACGGCTACTACGATGGATTGAAAGTCCTGCTTGGCCGGATGATCGAAAAGGGGCTCTCCTCCCCGGAACGCCAGCAGGGGATCTATTTTGTAGAGGATCTGGAGCAGATCAAGGAAATTTTGCAGAAATCCTTTTGAAGATCCTGTTTAGGGTCGCTCTCTGCACACCTCCTGCCGCCCTGGCATAGACCGGGAAAAGGGGGGGAGTGCGATTTGGAACAGATTTTCCTGACGGCGGCAGTGCTGCTGCTGCCGATGCTCTGCACCACAGCCGGTGCGGCGGGGGTGTTCCTGCTGCGGAAGACCGGGGAGCCTGCCACCCGGCGGATGCTCTGTGGCATGGCGGCGGGCATCATGCTGGCGGCCAGCGTGTGGAGCCTACTGTTGCCGGCCATTGAGCGGGCAGAGCAGGGGCCGCTGCCTGCATGGGTCCCGCCTGCCGTGGGCCTGCTGCTGGGTGCGGTAGGGCTTTTGCGGCTGGAAACGCTGGCGGGCCGCCTGCTGAACGCCGGGCCGGGCCGCTGTGGGCGGATGGTGCTGGCGGTAACGCTGCACAACCTGCCGGAAGGCATGGTGGTGGGCCTTGCGGCGGCGCTGGCCCTGAGCGGGGAACCGGATGCCATCAGCGGGGCGCTGGCCCTTGCGCTGGGCATCGGGCTGCAGAACATCCCGGAAGGGGCCGCCGTCAGCCTGCCGCTGGCGCAGGAGGGCAGGTCTAAGTGCCGCGCCTTTGCGGCGGGGGCTGCCTCCGGGCTTGTGGAGCCGCTGGGGGCCTGCTGGCCCTTGCACTGGCCGGGTGGGTCAGTGCGGCCCTGCCCTGGCTGATGAGCCTTGCCGCCGGGTGTATGGTCTGTGTGACGGCACAGGAGATGATCCCGGAAGCCGTGGAGGCAGACGAACCGGCGGGAGTCATCAGCGTGGTGGCAGGGTTTGCCCTGATGATGGCGCTGGATGTTGCCCTATAAAATATTCTGTAACAAAAAAAGGAGACCGCGCGGTGCGGTCTCCTTTTTTGTCTGTCAGTGTGCTTCTAGTATTTCGGCCTGCAGGGTATCCAGCTGCTCAAAGCTGTACAGCCGGTTCAGCGCCTCCACCAGCTCCTTTTTGGAGAGGCGGGGCGGCAGGCCGAGGGCATTGAGCAGCTGGTATTTTCGCTCTGCGCTGCCCGGGGTGCCGGAGAGCCCCCAGTTGTACAGGTCGGTGTAGGTGATCTGCCGACCCTCCGGGCGGGCAGGCGCGGCCCCGGCTTCTGCGCCCAGTGCATCCCGCAGGCATTGCAGGACGATGGCATCGTCCACGCCTTCCACGCCCAGAAGCCCCTCCTTGCCGGGCTGGGGCTTCCGCTTTTCCTTGCCGTGGATGGCGGGCACGTAGGCCTGCACCACGTTTTCTGCCCCCACCAGATCGGTGATGTAGGTGCGGATGCGGAACCCGGCGGCATCGGAATCGGTGAAGAGGATCAGGCCGTTTTTTCTTCGCCAGGGCTTTCAGCAGCTGCTGGCGTTTTTTGTCCTTGTAGATGCCAAAGCCGTCTGTCAGCAGAATCATGGCATCGGTCAGGTGGGAAAGGCGGGCGGCATCGTATTTGCCCTCCACCACCAGCACCCGGTCGGTGTGCAGCAGTTCTCGTTCGCTCATCGTCCGCTCCCCGCCAGCGCCAGACGGCAGAGTGCTGCTTCCAGCAGGGTCTGCACATCCACGGGCTGGCTCTTCAAACTTTTATCGAGGTCCAGCAGCACCTGCAGGCAGGTCTCCAGCTGGCCCAGCGTGTAATGCGATGCCGTTTCGGCTGAGCGCTTGAGCCGGTAATCACTGCCCTTGTAGCCAAAATCCTTGAACACGGCGGCGTAGCTCTTCCGTTTGGAAGCTCCCAGCTTGACCCGGTACAGGTCTACATAACTGCCGATCATGGCCGCGGTGATGGCTATGGGCTCCTGCTGCAGCCGCAGCAGGGTCTGCAGCTTTTTGCAGGCACCAGTCGCGTTCTTGGCCGTGATCATCCGGATCATCTCGAACACATCCGCTTCCAGGCTCACGGTGCCCATCTCGGCCACCATGGCGGCGGTAACGGTCTGGTAGCCGGAAAGGGCACAGAGCTTGTCTACCTCGTTTTCCAGCAGAAAGGGATCTTCACCGCAGCGCTCCAGCAGGGCAGCGGCGGCGCCCTCGGGCAGGGTGGTTCCCTGCTCCTTGGCCCGCTCAATGAGCATCATCTTCAGCTCATAGGGCTTGGGTTTGGAGAGCTCTTCGGCAAAGCCCAGCTTCTTGCATTCAGCGATCAGCTTCTGTGCCCGCTTGCCGGTCTTGAGCTTGCTGCGCTCCGGCGCGAACACGCTGCCCAGCACCACCGCGGCATTTTCCAGGCTGGCAAAGGGTGCTGCACAGCTCCTCCAGGTCCTTGTCGCCGTAGGCGGCGGGGTCAAGCTCGGGCAGCACCACCACGCGGCGGGTGCCAAAGAAGGAAATGGTGCCCGCTGCCATGATGAGCTGCTCGATCTCGGGTGCGGCACCGTCCAGCACGGTGGTCTCCTCATCCGTGTCAGCGCTCAGTATCCGGACGGCGGCAGACACCGCCTGCCGGACAAGATACCGCTCGCTGGAATAGAAATAGTAGACCGGACAGCCGCGGTCTGCCAGCTGACGCAGTTTGGCTTCCGTTGCCACGGCGGGGCCCCCTTTCAGAAAAAGAATACTTTATAAGTGTACCCACCGGGGCGGGAAATGTCAATGCAGGAGGCAGAAGAAAAAACGACAGATGTCTTTTATCGCTTCCGCAAACGTGATATACTGAAAGAAAACGGCCTGCGCCGGAACGGAAAGAATGAAGAATACGGATGAAACGAGCCTATTTCAACTGCATCCTGCTGGACGGCACCGAACAGATGGAGCCGGTGGCGCACAAGATGGTGCTGGTGGACGGGGAGAAGATCACCGCCATCGTGGAGGATACCGCCCCCTGTGAGGGGGATATGAGAAGGTGGACCTTAAGAGCGGTTACCTGATGCCGGGCCTCATCAACCTGCATGTTCATCTGGCGGGCAATGGTAAGCCCAGCGCAAAGCCCCGGGATAACGCCGCACTGGTGCGCAGGATCCTGAGCAATGGCCTGACCCGGGCGGTGGCCTACCGGCTGGTGTGCAGTTACGCCAAGCTGGAACTGCTGGGCGGCGTGACCACCATCCGCACCGTGGGCGGTCTGGCAGATTTCGATACCCGCTGCCGGGACGACGCGGCAAAGGGGAAGATCCTGGCTCCCCGCATCCTTGCCGCCAACGAGGGCATCTCGGTGCCCGGCGGGCACATGGCAGGCTCGGTGGCGGTGGCGGCCCACAACAATGCCGAAGCGCTGGCCCAGCTCCGCAGGGCCGGTGAACAGAGGGTAGATCTGGTCAAGCTGATGATCACGGGCGGCGTGCTGGATGCCACCCAAAAGGGCACCCCGGGGAGCTGAAGATGAAGCCTGAGATGGTCCGGGCTGTCTGTGATGAAGCCCACAGGCTGGGTTATCCCGTGGCTGCCCACACCGAATCGCCCGAGGGGGTGAAGGTGGCGCTGGAAAACGGCGTGGACTCCATCGAGCATGGCGCAAAGATGGATGAGGAGACCATCCGGCTCTACAAGGAGCGGGGTGCTTTCGTCTGCACCACCATTTCCCCGGCGCTGCCCTATGCACTGTTTGACCCGGCCATTTCCGGCGCTTCCGAGAAGGACCAGTACAATGGCAGGATCGTCTTTGACGGCGTGGTGGAAAGTGCCAGAACGGCCCTTGCCAACGGCATTCCGGTGGGTCTGGGCAATGACGTGGGCTGCCCCTACGTCACACAGTATGATTTCTGGCGGGAGCTGTGCTACTTCCACAAATACTGCGGCGTGAGCAACCAGTTTGCTCTCTACACGGCCACCCTGCGCAATGCCCGGCTGGCCGGTGTGGGGGATGTGACCGGCTCCATTGAAGCAGGGAAGAGCGCTGATTTCATCGTGACCCGGAAGAACCCGCTGGACGACCTGACTGCCCTGCGCCAGCTGGAGCTGGTGGTCTGCCGCGGACGTGCCGTGCACAAGCCCGCTCCCAAGCGGAACAAAACGGTGGATGCCCTGCTTGACCCGTATCTGGCATAAATGCTATAATATCCTTAAATTCCGTCCGTGCCAGAGCGGGCGTTGAAAGGATGAAACGCTTACGAAACGTCCCAAGCTTACATTGCAGCTGCAATACAATTCGCCGGTGATCCTGACCTTTTTTCTGCTCTCCCTGGGGGCTTTGTTCCTGGGGCAATGGACCGGCGGCTGGACCACGCGGCACCTGTTCTGCATCTACCGCAGCTCCCTGAAAGACCCGCTGTTCTATTTCCGGCTCTTCGGCCATGTGCTGGGCCATGCCAGCTGGGATCATTTCCTGAACAATATGCTCCTGCTGCTGGTCATCGGCCCGCCGATGGAAGAAAAATATGGCAGTGGCCCCCTGCTCAAGGGCATCCTGCTCACGGCGCTCATCTCGGGTGTTCTGCAGTGTGTGCTCTTCCCCCATACTGCCCTGCTGGGGGCTTCGGGCATCGTGTTCATGCTCATCATGCTGGCATCGCTGTCAGGCTTCTCCGGCGGCATCCCGGTGACCATGCTGCTGGTGGCGGCACTGTATCTGGGCCAGCAGGTGTATGATATCATCTTTGCGCACGATAATGTGGCGAACTTCATGCACATCGTGGGCGGTGTGTGCGGCACAGCCTTTGGGTATGTGTATGCCATGCTGCCCCGGAAACACAGGAGACCGGCTGCCAGAAAAAAGCGCTGATCAACAAACGACCCCGGAAAGCTTGACTGCAGCTTTCCGGGGTCGTTTTATGGGTTACAGTTCGTTCAGGACCCGCCGCGCGGCACGGATGGTCTCCTCGCTGGTCTGCCAGACCTCAAACTCGGAGAAGCCGGGCAGGCCCATGGGAACACCTTCCCGCCGGAAGGTCATCCGGCTGTCCAGAACCTGCTTGCCGGACATGTGGAAGGCGTGCGCGCCTGTCTCAGCCGCCAAAGCAGGAAGATTGGCCGGGGTCACGCCCGCGCCCACCAGGATCTCAAGGTCAGGGCCCGGCGGCCTCCACCAGCCGACGGAGCAGGGAAGCGCCTGCCGGGGCGCTGGCGGCCTGCCCGCTGGTCAGGATGGTGCCAAGGTTCAGTGCTTTGGCCGCTTCCAGCGCCGCAAAGGGGTCTTTGCAGACATCAAAGGCACGGTGCAGGGTGCAGACGACCGGATGGCCAGCGGCCTTTGCAGCGGCCCGGGCGGCCGCGTAGATGGGCGCAGCGCGTCCACGTCCAGTTCTCCCTCCGGGGTCAGCACACCGGTCACAATGCCGTCCGCACCCGCCTGCACCAGCGCGGCGGCGGTCTCGGCCATCTGGGCAAGCTCATAGCGGTCGTAGCAGAAATCACCGAATCGGGGCCGCAGCAGGGCACGCACCGGCAGGCCGGTCTCGGCCTTGACCTGCCGCACCAGCCCGCCAGCTGAGCAGGATAGCGCCCACGCGTTCCGGAATGCGGCAGCAATGCGGCCGCTGGCGATATGCCCGGCAGGGATGACGTTCTGCAGCTGCTGGTGCCCCAGATTCATTGACGCTGCGGGAGATGTCCGTCACCGGCGCGGGCGTTTACGCCGGGGCAACGCACTGGTTGTCGGCGTAGATGTGAGAGAAGCCGAACTACAGCCAGAATGCGCACTGTTTGCAGCATGCGTGGGCTTTACCTTCAGGTCTCAAGGCACATCCACTGGGACTTCGCCACCACCGGGCAGCCTCGTTGGGGATGGCGGCACTCATCCGGTCAGGTCGGCGTGGTCTGCGCAGGATGCAGAAACCGAAATTGCCTGAGGGAAATCTGCACCGGCTCCACATCGGGGTGCGGGCAGGATCGGCAAGTGCGATGGTGATAATGTTGCCCACGCTGGAGGCCATCTGATCCATCAGGCCGCAGGGCTTGCCAAAGTAGACTGGCTTCTGCCCACTGGCCGATCTGCGCAATGGCAATGGGGGAGACCTTTTCGGCCATGAAGCGGTCGTTCAGGATCACCGATCCAGCACCTCAAAGGCGGCCGAGGACGAAACGCCGCTGCCCTTGGGCACGTTGGAAGAACCGTCCAGGCCGGAGAGGGGCAGCGCCACGCAGCTCCCTTGAAGGCCTCACGCACTCGCCCGCAACAGGGCCATGGTGGTGTTCTCTTCCTCGCCCGGGCAAGGTCGCAGGAGTCGACACAGGGTCATAGCCTCGCTCCTGCACTGGTTCAAAACCGGTGGGGGGGCAGCAGCGGCGTCGTAATCAATGTTCACGCTGCGGCCAGCACCCCATGCTCTGGCGTGAGCCGGTGTGGTTGCCAGATCTCCATTGTTGCGGCCAGGGGCACTGTACAGTCCAGCTCAGTCCGTGGGCACAAGGTGGCTGACCCGGTCAAAGCACTGCAGCGTGGGCAGCAGTCTGCTCAAGCGAACAGCAGTGGGGAGGCCCAGCCGGGCAGGCGCCGGGTGCGCTGCAAATCTTCCCAGACAGAAATAAGGCTTCATCATGGCGCGTTCCTCCTCATATGGGTGAGGTGATTCTTCCCAAGGCCAGGCCCGTTCTTCGTTCTATATCATCAGTTCACAATGAGAAGAAAGACCATATTATTGTTTTGTCTAAGGATGAGAAAGGTCAACGCAGTTCAGCCGTCAGCTTCAGGGCGCGAAAATCGCCGCCAGTGACCGTCGAGGTTCCATCGCTGGCACCAACAATAATCGGTGAAACATCAAGAATCCATCAGGAGGCAAACAGCTTATTAACTGGTTTCGAGAGCAATTTGATGATGCGTCCAGCTACTCCACTCAATGCTCTGTTTACTCTGATGGTATTTGGAGCCCATCTGGCTGAACTTGTAAGGTATTACAGCAACTTCAGCGCAGGTGGGCAATCATAAATTTCTGCAGCTCGGCTTTGACAAAGTCCTTTTTGCCAGTGCAGAAGATGGAGCGCCTGAACATCCTCCACCGGGAGATGGCCGTCATCACAGGATGGGGATGGCATCAGATGGCACCGGACCTGGCGCTGCAGGCAGCATGCCAGTCCTCAGGAGCCGGTGCAGATGCAGGCTCAGCAGGTCCTGGGCGGCTGGGCCGCACTCACCACCATGCCAGTTTAATCGATGCCAACTGAAAATAGCAAACGAGATAGATGCGCGCTCCACAACAACGCGGCCCCTGTCGGAATCAATGCCGCGACTGCAAAGAATTCAAATCAGCGGGATATCCCGAGGTCCCAACGATCGCTCCAGCTGGCGCTCCGGCTGCAGATTTCTCCACCAGCAGGCCAACGCGCAGCTCAAGCCAGGTGGGCCAGCGCAGGTCAAACTCTCCCAAGTCGAACCAGTAAGCCCCATGTCATAATTCAAAGGGGAGCCCAGAACCGCCAACACCGATACTGGTCAGGTCTGTACCACTTTTTATGGGCACATCGTGATAGACCAACTCGCGATCTTGACGAAGCTGAAGTAATCGGGCAGCAGGTCTGCGCACTTTTCCATAATGAGCACGCCGGATGCGTACAGAGCCAGACCCTTCTCATACTCCTTGGTGTAGAAATCATAGGGGGCGATGGCTGGGCACGAACAGCAGGGCGTTGTAGTTGGCGGTGCCTCGGTGCGGCTCACGATGACGCGGGCGGGGTCGGAGTAATCGTTGAACTTATCCTTGTAGAAGCTGGCGTATTCCTC
>VOFC01006727.1_pt1 | contig 78211 bp, 125 predicted proteins | sample 5384161 | NCBI WGS metagenome assembly VOFC01 (sample SAMN12384722, study PRJNA508395) | human gut metagenome | isolation source: healthy gut B | host: Homo sapiens | reverse complement strand
CTACTACATTGTATCAAAAAAATATATAAATAAAAACATAATTACACTATTTTTAAATAATTTACACAAATAATATATATTATATCAAAGAAAAAAGACAATTATTATTGTCTTTCCAACATATATAAATTATCTAAAAAGTATACCAGTTCCTTCCGCTACACAAGTAAGTGGAGATTCAGCAATAAATACCGGTACCTTAAGTTCTTGTGCTAATATTTGAGAAAAACCATCAACCATAGCACCACCACCTGTAAGCACAATTCCTTTATCAATAATATCCGCAGATAATTCTGGAGGAGTTTGCTCAAGTATACCCTTTACAGCATGTATAATAGTATAAACACTTTCTCTTAAAGCCTCTTCCACCTCATCACTAGTAAGCGTAATAGTATGTGGAAGACCAGTAACTAAGTCTCTACCCCCTAACTTCCATTTTTCTCATCTCTTGAACCAGAAATACTGTACCAATAGTAATCTTAATATCCTCAGCAGTTCTTTTCTCCCACTAATAATTTATATTTATCTTTAATATACTTAACAATATCACTATCAAAAAGCATTCCCAGCAATCCTAATCGAAGTACTATTAACTATACCTCCCAAAGATAATATAGCAATATCAGTAGTACCACCACCAATATCAATAACCATATTACCACTAGGTTTAGATATATCCATACCAGCACCAATAGATGCAACTTTAGGTTTTCTTCTTCTAAATAAACCTTTTAGCTCCAGTTCTTTCAGCAGCTTCTTTAATAGCATTTTTCTCAACTTGTGTTATATTAGAAGGACAACAAATCAAAATTCTAGGTCTAGAAAAGAAACTCTTACCATTAACCTTCTTAATAAAATAATTAAGCATAACTTCTCAGTAGTATCATAGTCAGCTATAACACCATCTTTCATTGGCTTAATAGCTTTAACCTTTCCAGGAGTCCTTCCAAGCATCTCTCTTGCCTCTGTACCAACAGCCAAAGGTTTTTTCGTTTCGGCATCAATAGCAACAACAGATGGCTCATTAAGTACAATACCCTGACCCTTAATATATATAAGTACATTCCGCAGTTCCCAAGTCAATTCCAATATCTTTATTAAACACAAAAAATCACCATCCTTATTTCCATTTTAACACATTTTACCTCTTTTTACACCATTTAGTTAACTTTTTACTCAAAAACTTTCTTTTTGTAGCTTCTCCTCCATGAATATGCTTAATATCTATATGATATTCCAAAAACACTTGACACTTCATTATACATATTATTATCAATTAAAGGAAGCCTATCCCTCATATCCCTTATGTACAGTACTCTTAGAAACATCAAACACTTTAGCTATTTCTCTAATCGTAGAACCATAAATTCCTTATTAATATCAGAAGTTCCACTTTTGGCAACTATTTGTCCCTGAATAATCTGATCATCTTTCTTTACAGATACCTCAGATAAACTTTGATATACACTAATAAGATCGTTACTATGTCTTATTTGAACAGTACTACCAAGAAGATCATTGTTCTCTACTGATATAACGGTACCATCAAGAATACTAATAACATCAAATACATTATCACTAGCATAATCAACACCACTATTTTGCATATAAGTACCTTCGTAATAAATTATAGAATTCTCTTGTTCACTTGCCTCACCAGTATAATCATAAAAAGTTTTAGCAATAGAAACAGAATTATCTAAATAAGGTCTAACAATAGAACTACCAGTACTAACAACAGGAACATCATTATCTTTATTTTCTGTAATTTCCCCGTCAACATATCTAAGACTATCATTATTTTTAAATAATAAATCTTTAGCAAACTTTTGAGCAAAATACATACCAAATAAAAATACTACCACAATTGCTCCGTATACTATAGGAACAAAAGAGTTTCTAATTCTTGATTTTCTCATATTATCACCTCTAATATAATTGTTTCCTAAATAAAAAATTATATACCAAAATTTTTTAATTTTTTTAATTGAAGTACCACTATAATAATAACTAAGAATCTCTTTATAATTATATCCCTCTTCTGCCATACCTTTAGCACCATATTGACTCATACCAACACCATGACCATATCCAACAGTATCAATAATTACCTTATCACCATCACGCTTTAAAGAAAAAATCAGTAGATTTAAGAGAAAGTTTATCATATAAAGTTCTTGCAGAAAATTCCTTACCATTAACACTAATAGTAATAATCCGATTAGTACTACTTCTTTTTAAAACTCGAACATCAAAATTATCAGAATACTCTAAACCAATCTTACTATAAAAAATCATTAATATTCATTGTAGTAGTAGATCTAAAAAGCCGAACTAGTCCTTTCATCCCAACCAGATTTAACACTTTTTAAATAAGGTAAATCAACACTAAATACCGTAGCAGCATCTTCCGTATAACCATTACTAGTAGAAAAAAAAAACATAGCGTCAATAACCTCGCCATTATAATCCAAATATTCCAAAGCTGTTTCATTAACAGCCTCTCTGAGTTTATTAATATTAACTATATAATTATCACCCCAAACATCCTTTAAATAATTATCATCTAAATAGACTTGATTCATAACAGAATCAACAACATCATAATCATTATCTTTATTATATAAGATACGTTTAAGAGCATAGCTCCTAGCAGCCACAGCTTGTGCCTTAAAAAAGCTTTTTTCAAAAAAGAAATAGGCATTTCCCCCGCTAAAACACCAACAATATATTCCTCAAAAGGTATATTTTGTATTTCATTAGTAGATGTTCTTTTAACTCTAATAAAATAATTAGATTCATAATTAAGTTTAATTTCCTTTACTTTTTGTATTTTATAAGAATTAACAATCAGAAAAGGAACAAAAAACAACAATTATAACTATTAATAATATCTTCTTCATATAATAATTATATTCTTAAAATATTAAAAAAAATGTCAAAAAAAAAAAGAAGTAATAATTATTTACCACTTCTTAACATTTCAAAAGTAACATTTGAAGTCTTTGAAGAACACCATTTTGTTCATTAGCATGAGCCAAATCAAATAAGGTACCCTTTCCATATCCAACATTACCACCAGTATCAAGAACAATAGCAAGAAAAGGATCCATGCCAGGAATATTACTTACTCTAAATATTGAATAAAAAGGAATACTCTTATCAGCAGCTAAAATTCTAACAGTGCCAAATTCTAAATCATTGTAATAAATAGATTCATGTAAATTATGACCACTAGCAGTAATTCCAGAACAACCAGCACAATCTGGTCCATAACCAGTAATAGTACCAACTTCAGTTTTTATTACAGCTCTATCATAAAATAAATTAGGTTCAGGAGTAACAACGATTTTCTCCTTTACTTCAACCTTTTTATCTTCTTCTTCTTTTTTTTCTACTACTTCTTGAGCTTTTAGTCTTTTCATCTTCTAATGGAACAACAGTATCATCCGTAGAAGACTCATTTTTTTTTTCTTCTTCAAAAAGAACTAAAGTTCTATCTGCCATTTTATTAAAATTATTATTAGCAATAATAGTCACATTTTTATTACTTCCAACAGTACCAAATAATAAAAATAAAAATACAAAAACTACTAATAATTGTGAAGAAACAGTTATAACCATAGTAGTTATTTTCTTCATTCATCTCACCTCATTAATATTTTCAGCATATTAATTGTATCATTATTTAGAAGAAAAGTCAAATATCCTCTCTGCATTATCACTTGTAACCCTTGAAACATCAATGTTTGACACCTCTTTAAGCTCTGCAATTTTATTAGCAATAAGAGGAATATTTTTAGAACTATTAACCTCTCCTCTGTAAGGTTCAGGAGTCAAATAAGGAGAATCAGTTTCTAATAATATATATGCCAAAGGAACACTTTTTACCACTTCTTTAATATTTTTAGCATTCTTAAAAGTAACAACTCCACCTACTCCTATCATATATCCAAGTTTAATAAATTCTTGAGCCATTTCCACTGAACCACTAAAAGCATGTATACTGCCTCTTAACTTATAATCTTTTAATATATTATATGTATCTCCTATAGCATCTCTACTATGCACAACAATAGGTTTTCCATTTCTAGAGGCAATATCAAGTTGTCTCTTAAATACCATTTTTGAAGCTCACGATTAGTATCTTCATAATGATAATCAAGACCAATTTCACCAACACCAACAATCTTTCTATTATTAATATTGTCTTCTAACCAATCAAAATATTCATCCTTAAAATCATCAAGCTCAGTTGGATGAAATCCAAGTGTACCATAAATACAATCATACTTACTAACAAGTTCCAATACTTCTTTATTAGAAGCCATATCACACCCACTTACAATAATTTTATTAACCCCATTATTTAAGCACTCCAAAATAACATCATCTAAATCACTATAATACTCTTTTAAATAAATGAGCATGTGTATCAATAAACATAACTACCTCCATAAAAAAATTATACTATAACTATATAGTACAATCATTTAAAAACATTTTTCAATACGAAATATTAAAATAGAGAAAAAGATAAGTCCAATATAGACAAAATCAATAATATCTCCATATAAATGCAATAACACTAAAACAATAACTCCTAATATACAAACTAAAACATCAAATATACTGCTACTCTTAATCCTAAGCATCGCCGTCTTCTCCTTTCTTATTGCATCAGAGCTACAAGAAAAATATAACACAAAAAATAAAACATAGTAAAGAAAATCAAAAAAAACTTTACACATAAAAAAAAAACAATAGACATAAAAATCTATTGTTTAAAACTAATTTTCAATTCTTTTAAATAATACCTCTGGTGTATTTACTTTAGTACCACTCTTATATCCACCAAATTCACAAATAGTATCATAACCAGTAACATCAGTATTAATTTGTTCAAAAATCTTTGCACTAGTACTAGGAATAAATGCTTCAAGAAGTACAGCACTAATTCTAATACATTCAACTAAATTATATATAACAGTAGCAAGTCTATCTTTCTTATCTTCATCCTTATAAAGTACCCAAGGCATAGTATCATCAATATACTTATTGCATTCTCTAAGTAAATCAAATATACACTCTAAAGCCTTAGACACCTCAAGCTTATCCATATACGAATCAACTTTATCCTTAAGTTCTAAAGTATGCTTAATAAGAATATCATCAATATCATTAGATACGCCTTTATTATAAACAACGCCATCAAAATACTTATTAGCCATACCAATTGTTCTATTAACCAAATTACCAAGAATATTAGCCAAATCACCATTTGTTCTAGCCACTAAAAGCCTCCTCTGAAAAATTACCATCACTACCAAAAGGAACCTCTCGCAAAGCAAAATATCTAACAGCATCTACACCATAACTATCAATATATTCTCTAGGATCTTTGTAATTACCTAAACTCTTAGATATCTTACCACCATTAATAACAAGCCAACCATGACCAAAAACCTTTTTAGGTAATGGTAAATCAAGTGCCATTAACATAATCGGCCAAATAATGGTATGAAATCTAACAATTTCTTTACCAACAATATGTAAATCTGCAGGCCAATATTTTTTAAATAAAGAATCATCATCACTTAAATATCCTAAAGCAGACAAATAATTAGCAAGAGCATCTACCCAAACATAAACAACATGTCCTGGATCAAATGTAACAGGTATTCCCCAATCAAAAGAAGTTCTAGATACACACAAATCCTCAAGCCCAGGTTTAATAAAATTATTAATCATTTCATTTTTTCTAGAAATAGGTTCTATAAAATCAGGATTCTCATCATAAAATTTAATAAGCCTGTCTTGATATTTAGAAAGATTAAAGAAATAAGCCTCTTCACTAACTTCGTAAACATCTCTACCACAATCAGGACATTTACCATCTATAAGCTGCGTTTCAGTCCAAAAAATTCACATGGTGTACAATAAAGTCCCTTATATTCACCTTTATAAATATCACCTTGTTTATATAACTTCTTAAATATCTTTTGTACACACTTAACATGTTCTTCATCAGTAGTTCTAATAAACTTATCATAACTAATATCCAGACTTTTCCACAAATCTTTAGCATTAGCAACAATTTTATCTACATATTCTTTAGGAGTAACTCCAGCTTCATTTGCTTTCTTTTGTATTTTTTCTCCATGTTCATCAGTACCAGTTAAATAAAATACATCATAACCAGTAAGTCTTTTATATCTAGCAATAGCATCCGCTATAATAGTAGTATAACAGTGTCCAATATGAAAATTAGCACTTGGATAATATATAGGTGTTGTAATATAAAATTTCTTATTATTCATTATTATCATCTCCCTTATTAGTACTACCAATACCACCCATTCTAATATCAGTAGTTTTATCATCATCAGTAATTAAAAATGGCATAAAAATACCCTGAACTATTCTATCACCTTTTTTAATCTCTAAAACTTTATCCCCCTCATTCATCAAACATACAAAAATATGCCCTTCATTCTCACTATTATTATAATAGTCTGCATCAATAATACCAACCTGATTACACATCCGTATATTCCACTTAAATCCCAAACTACTACGAATATAAATACTCAAAAATTCATTACTATCCATTGAAGCTTTTATCCCAGTAGGAATAACTCTTCTCTCACCAGGACTTAAAGTAAATGATATAACACTATAGAAGTCATAACCAGCGCTATTTAAAGTACTTCTTTTTAGGCAGTATAATATCATCATAATTAGCATCAGGTACATCTTTCAAAAAATTCACTCTTACCTATCTTTTCAAATTTTCTCATAATAAACACCTCCAATAAAGCAAAAAAAATAAAGTAGCCAAAGGACGAATAAACAATCCGCGGTACCACCTTATTTTATAATAATACACTCATTAAGTTCTAACGTAACAACCGACTATACCTATTAGATATAATAGCTCCAGAACCATTTATAATAGCTTTTCTTATCCAATTTCCACCAACATAGACTCTCTATAAATATTACTATTACTCTTTCCTTCATCGCTTTACAGAAAGTATTTTATCATATAAAAAATATAATTTCAAGTACTTTTTATTATTTCTTAAAGAGTCTAAAGTATATCAAAAAAAAATAAAATGAGACCATAGTCACATTTTTAAAATATTATCATACATCAAAATACCAAAATTTAAGTCATTATATTAATCAGCAAACTGTGTACTAAGTAATCTAGACAAAATAATTCCCATTTTATCTTCTACATCAGTAATAGGTGTATCAGTAGAAATAATAATAACACTACCAATCGCATCACCATTATCCACTATTGAAGAAAAAAGAATAATAACCATTTTCATCTTCATCCTTAATTATTTGAAATATTTTCTTCTGCTTTTCAGAAAAAGAATCACGTCTCTCAATACTTCTTTCCGTAAACTCATTTACTTCTTTACCTAAATACTTTTTCTTAAGTGGGCCCGACACTGCAATAACTTTATCCCTATCAGTAACAATTATATTATGTTTAATAATACTATTAAAGGCCTCAACATAATCAACAGAAACATTTTCAATAGTTTCAAGTTGAGAATATTTTTTTCAAAATAATATTATCACTTTCCAAAAAAAATTTCTAAACTATCACCATTCTTAATTCTTAAATTTTTTCTAATTTCTTTTGGTATAACAATTCTACCAAGTTCATCTATCCTTCTAATCACACCAGTTGTTTTCATACATTCACCATACTTTCTTTAATATTCTGTCAAATAAATAAAGAAATATGCAAGTAAAAAAAAAAAATAAAATTTTACACTCTATTTCTTTACATCTTTAATAATTACATCAAGTAAATCATTTAAATAATATACAAAGTGTTTATTCAACTTAATTGTATCCAATATAATATGAATCTGGTTATTAGTATAAGAAAATCTAAAATACTTAGATATCTCATAAGCATCAAAAAATAATTTTTCACCATCAATTTCTTTAGACAAATACTGAGGAAGTACAATTTCAACATATGTCTTAGTTTGTTTAATTTGAGTAATATCAAGACACTTAGCCTGTTTTTCAAACCATTCCTCATGCATATAAACAATCATTTCATCAGTAACCTTTACCAAATCTATCCTTTAAAGTTTTAATAAGTTTATCTATATCATCCTTAGAATTTATATCATTAATTAATTTATGAATTTCTATTTTAATCTCATCATCAGGAGCATACTCATGAAGAAATATGAGTCTCAACTTCTATTAATGGTTTTACACTTTCCTCTTTATCTGAAGAGACATTAATTCCCTTTAATTTATCAACTTCCTCTTTTAACATCTTAAGATATAAATCAATACCAACACTATCAATAAATCCGATTGTTCACTACCTAATATATCACCCGCTCCACGTATAGATAAATCCCTCATAGCAATTTTAAATCCACTGCCAAGTTCCGTAAATTCCTTTATCGTATTAAGTCTCTTAACAGCCAAATCATTAAGTTCCTTCTTATTATCATACATAAGATATGCATAACCAATTCTATCACTTCTGCCAATTCTACCTCTGATCTGATATAACTGTGATAAACCAAAATGATCAGCATCAAGAATAATCAAAGTATTAACATTAGGAATATCAATACCAGTCTCTATAATAGTAGTACATAAAAGAATATCAAATTCATGGTTAATAAAATCAATCATAATATTTTCCAGATCCGTTTTAGTCATTCTACCATGTGCATATCTAATACTAGCTTCAGGCACTAATTTCTTAATTTCATCTAATTTGTTATCAATTTTTTCAACACTATTATAAAGCATAAATATTTGACCATTTCTTGATAACTCTTTATAAATAGCATCCTTTATAATATTAGTACTTATCGGCATAACATAAGTTTGAATAGGTCTTCTCTTCTCAGGTGGTGTCTCAATAAGGGCAAGTCCCCTAATACCAGACATTGACATTTGAAGAGTTCTAGGTATCGGTGTAGCAGACAAAGTAAGAATATCAATACTAGTCTTATACTTCTTAATTTTCTCTTTATGAACAACCCCAAATCTCTGTTCCTCATCAATAATAAGAAGACCTAAATCCTTAAAATCAACTTTATCATTTAAAAGTCTATGCGTACCAAACAAAATATCAATCTTACCAGTTTTAAGCTTATCAAAAAATAATATTTTGTTCTCGAACAGAAGTAAATCTATTAAGAATAGCAATATTAATAGGAAAATCACTAAATCTTTCTATAGCAGCATTATACTGTTGACTAGATAAAATAGTCGTTGGACAAAGATAAGCTACTTGTTTACCATCATTAACAACTTTAAATATAGCCCTAAATGCAACTTCCGTTTTACCATATCCAACATCACCACATAATAGCATATCCATAGGTTTACTTTTTTTCCATTTCCGTCTTAATAATTTGTGTAGCCCTAATTTGATCAGCAGTAGGCTCATATTTAAATTTACTTTCAAATAAAATTTGATTTTCATCATCATGACTAAAAAAAAGCATAACCAACAGAATTTTCTCTTTCAGCAGACACTCTAATTAAATCACTAGCAATATTTTCTAACTTACTTCTAACCCTTGCCTTTTTCTTATTCCAAGAATCACTACCAAGTTTATCAAGTCTAACAATAGCACCATCTCTACCAGTAAATTTAGTAATTTTATCAATTTTTTCTACTGGTAAATATAAAACATCCCCATCAGCATAAAGAAGTTTAATATAGTCCTTTTTCAATCCATTTTTTATCAAAGTACATATCTCTATATATTGCCCAATTCCATGATCAATATGAACAATATAATCACCTTTTTCTAAATTATCAATATTACTAATTTTACTACCAACTTTATATTTACTTTTAATTTTTTTCTTATTTTCAACTTTACCAAATAAATCATTAGAAGAAATAACAACATAATCATCATATATAAAACCATTAACGATATATTTATTAATAATATTAACTTTATTTTTAACAATTTCATTTTCATTAGTAATAATAACATCATTTAAAATATCCAAATAAGTAACAATTCTCTTAACAACATTCTTATCATCAATACACATAATAACCGTTTTACCACTAGAAATATATTTATGAATACTTATTTTAATCTTTTCAAAATTTCCCATATAATTATCAATATTATAAGATAAAAAATTATGTTTACACTTAACATCAAGATCAATTAAATTATCAAATTCCAACATATAAATTATATTATCGTATTTAACATCTGAAATATCAAACATATAGTTCGTTTTAATATTATCAGAAATTTCATTATCATAATTAATAATACTTTCTCTAAGAAACCTATAACTAGATATAATCTGATTATAATCATAATAAATAAGAGTAAAATTATCTAAATAGTTCCATATTCCATAAACAATATCAGAAAAATTAGAAAGATACTTTTGTTTATACAATTTACTGTCAATACTATTTTTATTATCAACTAAAAATTCTGTAAAAGGATAAATACTAATCTTGTCAATTTGCTTATTTGAAGACTGACTATCCAAATCAAAATATTTAATACTATCAATAGTATCGCCCCAAAACTCAATTCTAACAGGATTGTCAAAGCCAATAGGAAAAATATCGACAACATACCCCCCTAACAGCCATTTCACCAGTTTTAGTAACAAGTGGTACCTTGTCATAACCTAATTCAAAAAACTATTAATAAGTTCATCCCTATTTACATCATCATTTACACCCAAGTTAACAATTTTACTCTTATATAAATTTTTTATCAGGTAAATATCTAAGTAATCCCATTAAATTACAAATTACAATATATTTACCACTATTTATAACCTTGTTTAATGTATTAAGCCTTTCAATCATTAATTCAGGACTTAAAGCAGAAACTTCACTAGACATAAAATCATCCATAGGAAAAAATAATACTTTATCAGTATAATTACTAATTCTATTATACAAATCATTAGCTTCATATAAAGAATTAGTAACAAGTAAAATATTATCATTATTCTTTTTTAAAATGGTCATATACATATATACTATTAAGCTCTCTGCTAAGTCCAGTAACCAAATATTCATTCTTAGTATCAACCCTAAATAAGTTATCAAAAAAAACTCATATTATCATCTCCACAAGCAAAAGATACAACTATGTGTATCTTAATTATTTTTATTATTATAAATTTGTTTTAATGCATTAACATCATATGAAATAAAATCCTCTACAAGATCATATAATTTTTCATAAGAATTATTAAGTATTTTAATTTCATCATTACTAAATTTACCCAAAACATAATCCTTAGTATCAACAGCTTTATCATTAGAGATTCCTATTTTTAATCTAGAAAATTTCTGACTACCAAGTTTATTAATAATATCTTTAATACCATTATGACCACCACTAGAACTATCAAAAACAAACCTAATTTTACCAAGCACCATATCCAAGTCATCATGAATAATCAAAATATCAGACAATTCTATATTATAATAATTAACATATAAAAGCAACAGAACTACCAGATAAATTCATATAAGTTAAAGGCTTAACAAAAATAACTTTTTCACCATTTAAATTAAAACAACATTCCAAAGCATTAAACTTTTTATTTTCATTAAATGACAAACCATACTTTTTTACTAGCAAATCAATAACATTAAATCCAACATTATGCCTTGTATTATTGTAGTCTCTTCCTGGATTACCAAGACCAACAATTAATTTCATTAATTATCCTCCTTGTGATATTCTTTATATATAACATTTTTTAGGAACATTTCTATCTTTAGCAACTTTTTTAATTGAAGTCATTACATCGAAGCCAGTCCTAATATAATTATCAACAGCATTTTTAATAGTAATATTATTATCAACAATCTTATCTTTAACACCATCAACAATAATAACAAATTCACCCTTTTCAGGAATAATATTAATAACATCACTAATCTTACCACGATAAATAGTTTCAAACTTTTTTTTTGATATTTCTCTAGATATACTAATATTTCTATCACCAAATATATCTAACATCATATTTAAAGTTCTAATTATTCTGTGTGGTGCCTCATAAAAAATATAATAGTTTCTTCTTCATCTGATAACCTCTCAAGTTCACTTCTTTTTAAACTATCCTTACTATCTAAAAAACCATAGAACAAAAATGGTTGAGGAGCTAATCCCGAAGTAATAAGAACAGGAACAAAAGCCGTAGGACCAGGAAGAGCCACAACATTATAATTATTATCTGTTATATATTTTACTGTTTTATATCCAGGATCACTAATTATTGGAGTTCCTCTATCAGTAACCAACGCAATATTATTTCCATTCTTTAAATATTCCAACACTTTTTCTTTTGCCATATCCTCATTATGCTCATGAAGAGCAATAAGCTTTTTATTAATTCCCAAATAATTAAGTAAATTTAAAGTTACTCTAGTATCCTCAGAAAAAATAACATCAACATCATTTAAAATTTTAACACTCCTATAAGTGATATCATCCAAATTTCCAATAGGTGTAGATATTAAATACAAAGTAGGTTTTCCATCATAACTATTTTGCAACATATAATCACTCTCCAAACATCAAATTAACCTCATTACTATAGTTACCATTTTCATCATAAATAATTAATGGTGGCAATAATTTTAAACCAGGCTTACCATTTTTATACCTTCAATCAAGAACAATTCACTTTTTTTATTAATTTTAGAATAAATAAATCTAATTTTCTTTGGTTCAATATTATATTTATTCATAACATTTAAAATTTCTACTAATCTTTCAGTTCTATGAACTATAGCTATCCTACCATTATTCTTTAATAATTTTCTACTAATAGCAAAAACATCATCCAATTTAAGTGTATCTTCATGCCTTGCCAAAGATTTAACAGAGTTATTATTCTTAAACCTATTATCATTAGTTTTAAAATAAGGTGGATTACAAGTAATAACATCAAATGTATCAGAGTCAAACTTATTAACTAAATTTTTAGCATCATCATTAATAAGTTTAATTTGATCTTTCATATTATTTTCATTGATAGAAATAACCCCCAAGTTATAAATAACTTTTTTGAATTTCAACACCATATATTTTAGCATTAGTTCTAAAAGATAACAACATAGGAATAGGAGCATTCCCAGTAGCAATATCAAGTATCATTTTATCCCTTTTATTAATAGTAACAAAATTAGCAAGTAGAACAGAATCCAAAGAAAACTTAAAATAATCAGTATCTTGAAAAATATAACTATCAGTATAGTTTAAAAAGTCTATTTCGTACTATCATTTTTTTTATCAACTTCTATCAATTCATCATCAACTAAGACCTTATATTTATATAAAAGTGGTTCTGAAGTAATTACCTTTCCTTCTTTACCATTAATCATAACCTTTTTACCAACATCAGGGATATCTTTTCTAGCTTCCAAATATTGTTCATTCTCATAATTTAAACAACATAAAAGTCTACCACAAACACCATTAATTTTAGTAGGATTAAGAGCTAGTCCCTGGTTCTTCGCCATACTAATAGAAACAGTATCAAAATTAATAAGAAAAGTACTACAACATAAAAAACGTCCACAAGGACCAATACCACCAATTTCCTTTGCTTTATCCCTAATTCCTATTTGTCTAAGTTCAATTCTAGTTCTAAGTTTTGCTCCCAATTCCTTTGCCAAATTTCTAAAATCAACTCTTTCATCAGACAAAAATCTAAATAATAATTGACTTTTATCGAAATTATATGTAGCATCAATAATATTCATATTCAAATTATTTTTCATTACAATAGATCTCTACACTTTTCTAAAGCCACCCTAGCATCTTCAATATTTTTTAAATGTTGAAGATAATCCTTTTAGTAGCAATTCTAACAATTTTTTTCATAATCAGAATTATCAGGAACATCCATAAAATCAACAACCTTAGCAAATTGTAACCCTCTTTCATCAAGAACAATTACAGTTAAATTAATTTTTAAATTAAGATTGTTAGAGTCATAATATAAAACCTTTCCAGTTTCATTAACTTTTACGCCAACTACTTTCATTAATAATCACCACACATATCTATGATCATTTTATCAATGACCAAATTAATATTCAAATTTTTTTTCAAATTATTTTTTACATTATCAAGTATTTCAATTTTTTTTTGCTACACTTTCAATAGAATTAGAATTAGCAATGTTACAAACATCAGAAATTTTATCGCAGTAAAAATCAATTTTTTATTAGCAATATATTTAATAACATCACAATAAAAATTAATCATAAGTTCTACTGCCATAATATTATCTTCCCTATCTTTAAAAATATTATGCCATAATTTTTTAGTATAAATCATAGTATCCATACCATTTTTTTCAATATAACATATAAAATTAATAATACATTCAATAATATCACTAATTTTATCATTATCATAATCAGAACATTTACCATTATTAAATAAATAATGAAAGTTATCATTAGAAGAATCTGACAATTTTTTTCTTCTTAAGTTTAATAATTTGACATCTAGAAAGAATAGTTGGTAAAATCAAATTAATATTATCAACTATTAAAATAGCTATAATATCATCAACAGGTTCTTCCAAAAATTTTAATATAGAATTAGCAGTCTGAACATTCATCTTTTCAGCAGATCTAATAATATAAATTTTCTTATTTCCTTCAAAAGCCTTATTATTAAATTCATTTTGTAAATCAATTATCTGATTTTTCTTAATCCAAAGGCCATCTGGCTCGATAACCATAACATCTAAATAGTTTCCTTCATCTATTCTCTTGCATACTTTAATAGCATTATTTTCATCATTATATTCCAAACAAACAATCGATTTAACAAAAGACAAAACAATATCCATAACATCAGGATTACCATTAGAATCAAATAAATAAGCATGTGAAATCTTATTATTATTTATAGCATTCATCATAGTATTATAAGCAATAGCCTGTCCATCTTTATAAATATCTAACATCAAATCACCACCTAAAAAATAAATAATGAAAATAAACAAAACATTAAAATAAAAGGAAAACCTAAAAAGCAGTCAGAAAAACATTAAAAATATTAATAGGTAACATAACATTTAAAGGAAATACAACAATATTAAAAGCATAAAGAAATAAAATACCAAAAATAACTTTTTAACAAACCAAATAATTTTAGAAAGCATAAAAAACATCACCACTAAAATATATGATATAGTAAATTTTATATGTCTTTTCTACCCTCTAAAGCAAATTCCAATGTCATTGCATCAATATATTCAATATCAGTCCCCATAGGAATACCCGTAGCAATTCTAGTAACCTTAACATTCTTATTTTCCAATATCTTTTTTAATATATTGCATAGTAGTTTCTCCCTCTATTGAAGGCTTAAGAGCCATAATAATTTCATGAACAGACTCCTTATCTATTCTATCAATTAATTTATTAATATTAATATCCTCAGGGCCAATCCCCTCAAGAGGGGATATTAGACCGCCAAGAACATGATATTTTCCTTTATATACATTAATTTTTTCAAATAAAGAAATATCTTTTGCCTTTTCTACAACAAAAATTATATTACTATTTCTTTCTTTATCAGAACAAATATTACAAATATTAGAATCAGCAATATTACCACAAATTTCACAAGTAGTAATTTTATCCCTAATATCCGTAATAGCAGCAGAAAAAAGAAGTAAGATTCTCTTTACTAAAACCAATTAAAGAAAAAAAGCAAGTCTTTCCGCTGTTTTTTTCTCCAATACCAGGCAAATTCTTAAAGCAGTCAATTACATTTCTAATACATTTAGGATACATTTTACATCAAACCATTAAACATTTGGCCATATTTACCAAATTTATCAGCCTTATCAGCTTCCATCTTTTCAATTGCACTATTAACTGCTACTAAAACCATATCTTCAATAATTTCCTTATCATCAGAAGAAAAATCATTCATATCAATATTCAAAGAAATAAGCTTCCCCTTACCACTAATAACAGCAGTTACCATTTGAGATTTTCCTTCATAGTTTTTAGATTCCAACTCAGTTTGAGCCTTTTCAATATCTTTTTGCATTTTCTTTGCTTGCATCATTAAATTTTGCATATTCATTTAAATCATCCTCTCTATTTATATTCTATTACACTATCCCCTAATAAATCAATCAATTCATCAACAGGATTATTATTTTTTGTCTCATCAACATTACTTTTATTCAATTCTTTAACATAATATTTGATACCATTTTTAATATTACTAACATATTTATTTTTTTCATCTTTCCAACGATCAGTAGTAATTGCAACAACAAAAATGTTAAAATCAAATAATTTTCTAAAAAAAACATTTCAACATCAATAATATAATCATTAATTCTATCCACCATTGAAATCAAATCACTAGCAACGATAACATATTTTTCAGAAGCAACAACAGGAACAAAGTCCTTTAATAATCCAGAAACAACTGAAAATTTTTCATCAGTTAAATAATCATCTATCTTAGACCAATTATTTTTAAAATTATTTAAAACACCCTTTGAAGCTGTAGCAAGTGCATTATTTACTCTCACATTTATTTCATCATCAGACATCTTTTGAATATTTCCCACTTTTTTTTTTCCCGGGAAATATTTTTTTTTTTTGTTATTTTCACCAGCACTATTTTTATTTTTTTTCTACAGTTTCATCAATTTTTATAGTATTATTGTCGCTATTATCGCCATTGTTATATATTGCGTCTGAAAATTTAAGAATAAAAAGTCATAAATATAATACTACCATGTGTAGAAGATTTTATTGAATTTTGAACATCATTTAAATTTTCAATCAAGTCATATAATAAATTATCACTATATAATTCTGAAGTTTTAATGATATAATTATTTTTTATTTCAATGTTAGATAATATCTTTGCATTTTTATATAAAATAACATCTTTTAAAAAAAATCAACAATTCTTGAAGAAATTTAATAATCTCCTTTCCCTCATTATCTAATTTATCAACAAAATTGATAATATCAACCTTATCATTATTATATATATCATTAATCAATGTAAATAATTCATCATAAGAAACCGAACCATTAACTGCATAAACATCACTCAAAGTAATTTTAGAATTACTATAAGAAATAAGTTGATCTAACATATTAATAGAATCTCTCTCATACCACCATCAGAAACTCTTGCTATTTCAAACAAAGCATCATTATCAATATTAATATTTTCTAATTTTACTATATCTTTAAGTCTATCAACAATTTTATTATCACTAATCTTAGAAAATCTAAATTTTTGACACCTAGATGAAATAGTAAGTGGTATTTTAGAAGGTTCAGTAGTTGCTAATATAAAAATAACGTGACTAGGAGGCTCTTCTAAAGTTTTCAATAAAGCATTAAACGCTTGGTTAGTAAGCATATGAACCTCGTCAATAATATAAACCTTGTATTTAGCATTACTAGGAACCAAATTAATTTTATCTCTAAGTTCTCTAATTTCATCAACACCATTATTTGAAGCAGCATCTATTTCAACAATATCATTACTATTATTAAAATTTAAACAATTATAGCATTTACCACAAGGCTTAGAATCAACTAAATGCTCACAATTAACAAGTCTAGCAATAATTTTAGCTACAGTAGTTTTACCAGTTCCCCTAGGACCACTAAAAAAAAAGATAAGCATGAGAAACTTTACCATTAGCAATAGCATTTTTAATAACTGTTACAACTTCTTCCTGACCATATACATCATCAAAATCAACAGGTCTATACTTACGATATAAAGCTAAATAACTCATATAAATAAAATCAACCTCCACTGCCTATATTATAACATAAAAATAAGAGAAATAATTATTTTTTTTTCTCTTGTTTTTAAAAAAAATCAGATAATAATTTAGAACACTCACTATTCTCAATTAATTCAACATCAACTGTATTTTTAATCATATCTTTATCATACATTTGTTCGTTATTACTTTTAGTTCCAAAATAGACCTTTTTAATACGGCTTTCAATAATGGCCCCCATACACATCATACAAGGCTCTAAAGTAACGTATAAAGTGCAATTATTAAGTCTCCAACTACAAAGTTTTTTCGCAAGCATCACTAATAGCGACAATTTCGGCATGCATAATGCTATTATTTGTCACTTCACGACAATTATGAGCCTTTGAAATCAGCATACCATCACAAAAAAATAGCACATCCAACCGGTATTTCATCATTTTTATAAGCTATTTTAGCCTCTTCTATAGCAATTTTCATAAAATTTTCATCCATCAACATCACCATCGCAAATTCAATTTAGATTATTAATAATATTAGCATATAAATATACATTTAATCAATATAAAATTTCAACAAATATCAACAGAATTGTTGATAACTACGTTTCACGTGAAACATAATAAAATTATTATTATAACCCAAAAGTTAAATAACTTTTTTAATAAAAATATATACAATATAATTAACAACTAATTAAATTCCAATTAATTATAGTAATATTCATATTAAAATCACTAATATAAGAATAAATATTTAAAGAAGAACAAAATATAAAAAAATAAAGCAAATATAAATTACTAATTAGTAACCTGTTGATATTCATGTTTCACGTGAAACATGTTATAAAAATATATAAATATTAAATAATTGTATTTTCATTAAATAAAAAAAAATTATTACTTGTATATTTAATTAAGAAAAATATTAACAGCATAATTTTATTTCATTACAAAAATATCACTCAATGTATATTTATATAAATTTTGTATAAAATAAATAAACTTACTCTTTTTATGATAAATATTCAAATATAATAAATATTAATCGAAATTTGAAGTAAACTAATAAACAAAAACTGTTGATAACTACGTTTCACGTGAAACATGTTATAAAATATATTACTTATATGCTTAGCAGTATTTTTATCAAATAACAATAAAAAATTCAACTATATAATTTATAATTACAAAAATGTTTTATAAAATACATTAGTAATTTATCTAGTATAAAAAAAAATTAATGATTATATTCATTGCACAATAATATTTGAAATAAAATTAATTAACAATTTCAAAAAATTTTGATAATCATGTTACACGTGAAACATTAAATAACAATTAAATAAACCAAGATAAATAATATTCTTATAAAGTTAATGCATATATTACAATCAATTATAAAAATACAGGTTTCACATGAAACATAATATAATTTTAAACTTAAATAATCAACAAAGAAAATCAGATTACATATAAAATATAAAAGAATAAAATTAAAATTAGATAAAAAAAAGATACACACGCTAATGTAATGTTAAAGCTGCTGGCTTCCGCCCCTGACTTGATTCCATTAATTAACGTTGTATCAACATCATTTTACAATAAAATTTAAAAAAATGCAACGAAATAAAATAATTAACTTATCAACAAGTAAATAAATTATATCAAAATTAACGAACAAATGTATTTAAATTGCTGTGTAAATATACAAAAATAAAAGAAAGCAAATATATTATTCACTTTCCTCTTCATCACTACCATTATCAATTTCTTCTTTATCAACAATAGCAGTAGAGCTAACAATACTATCTTCTTTCAAATTAATAAGTTTTACACCTTGTGTAACTCTACTCATAGTAGATATCTTATCAACAGCCAATCTAATAATAACACCAGAATCAGTAATAATCATTAAATCTTTACTATCATCAACAGTCTTGAATGATACAATAGAGCCATTCTTTTTCGGTAATATTAACAGTCTTAACACCTTTTCCACCACGATTAGTAATTCTATATTCATCAACAGGTGTCTTCTTACCATAACCCTTTTCAGTAATTACAAGTACATATTCATTAGGTTCAACAATCTCCATACCAACAAGTATACCACCATCAAGATTAATACCTCTAACACCAGAAGCACCTCTACCCATAATTCTAACAGCACTTTCATTAAATCTAACCATTCTACCATTAGAAGAAGCCATCAAAATCTCATCATTACCAGTAGTCTTTTTAACAGATACAAGTTCATCATCATCTTTTAAAGTAATAAACTTCTTACCATTAGTTCTAATACTATCAAATTCAGATATATCAGTCCTTTTAATTAAGCCACTTTTCGTAGCAAATACCAAACATTTGTATTCATCATCATTAGATATCTTCAATAAAGAAGTAACCTTTTCATCTTTATCTAAAGATAATAAATTAATAATAGGTAATCCTTTAGATTGTCTACTATACTCAGGAATCTCATAACCCTTAATTCTATATACCTTACCCTTTATTAGTAAACATAAGAATATAATCATGACTAGTAGCATTAATCAAATGCTCTACAAAATCCTCCTCATTAGTAGCCATACCCTTGACACCCATACCACCTCTATTTTGAGTTTTATAAGTATCAGCAGGTAATCTCTTAATATAACCATTATTAGTTAAAGTTATAACAACATTCTCAACAGGAATCAAAGATTCATCTTCAATATAATCAACAGCAGTCATATCAATATGTGTTCTTCTCTCATCAGCATATTTAGCTTTAATTTCAAGCATTTCGTTCTTAATAACCTCAAGAATCTTCTCTTCACTAGCTAATATTTCTTCTAATTCCTTAACTAATTTCTCAAGTTCCGCAATCTCTTCTTCAATCTTAGATTTTTCAAGACCAGTAAGTCTCTTCAAACGCATATCAAGAATAGCCTGAGATTGAACTTCTGATAAAGCAAAATTAGACATAAGTCCAGCCTTAGCCTCATCGTCATCAGCAGACTCTCTAATAATCTTAATAACTCTATCAATATTATCAAGAGCAATCTTTAAACCATCTAATATATGTAATCTATCTTTATATCTCTTTAAATCAAATTGACATCTACGATAAATAACATGTTTCTGATGATCAATATACTTCTCAATAATCTCTCTTAAACCAAGTGTTCTAGGACTTCCATCCACAAGCATTAAGAAATTAATACCATAAGAAGTTTGAAGTTGCGTATGTTTATATAAATTATTCAAAACAACATTAGCATTAGCCTCTTTTTTTAACATCAATAACAATCTTAATACCCTCTAAAGCCGATTCATCACTTAAATTAGAAATACCATCAATAACCTTATCTCTAACAAGTTCACCAATTCTTTGAATCAAAGCCTTCTTATTAACCTGATATGGAAGCTCTGTAATAACGATTCTGTGCTTATTATGAGTTTCTTCAACAGTAGCCATACCTCTAATAGTAATAGTCCCTCTACCGCTCTCATATGCCCTTTTAATGCCACTATTACCAAGGATAACACCAGCAGTAGGAAAATCAGGCCCCTTAATATATTGCATAAGTTCAGTAACAGTAATCTCTGGATTATCAATATAAGCAACACATCCATCAATAACTTCACCTAAATTATGTGGTGGAATATTAGTAGCCATACCAACAGCAATACCCATATTACCATGAACTAATATATTAGGAAATCTACTAGGTAAAACAACGGGTTCCTTTTCTCTGACCATCATAGTTCTCAGAAAAGTCAACAGTATCTTTATTTAAATCCCTAAGTAATTCCATTGAAATCTTAGCAAGTCTAGCCTCAGTATAACGACTAGCAGCAGCACTATCACCATCAATAGAACCAAAATTACCATGTCCATCAACAAGTGTATGTCGATAAGTAAAATCTTGAGCCATTCTAACCATAGATTCATAAATAGCAGAATCTCCATGTGGATGATAATGACCCATAACAGCACCAACAGCATTAGCAGATTTCTGATACTTCTTATCAGGAGTCATACCTTCTTCATATAAAGTATATAAAATTCTTCTATGAACAGGCTTAAGACCATCTCTAACATCAGGAAGAGCTCTAGCAACAATAACACTCATTGAATAATCAAGGAAAGATTTCCTCATTTCACCAACAATATTAACTGCCACTTTTCTATCTTTCTCGTGATTATTATCTTCTCCCATATCTTCTATATTCAAATTTTTATCTACATTCTTATCTTCCATCATAAACCTCCTATATATCCAAATTCTCTACAAATAAAGCATTATCTTCGATAAACTTTCTTCTAGGTTCAACTTCTTCACCCATAAGTAATTGGAATGTTTCATCAGCAAGAATAGCATCATCCAAAGTAACTTGTTTTAATATTCTCTTATCAATACCCATTGTTGTCTCTCTAAGTTCTTCAGGATTCATTTCTCCTAAACCTTTCATTCTACCAATTTCATACTTCGTATTAGCAGGTAAAGTAGCTAAATATTCATCTCTTTCCGCTTCATCAAGTACATACTTAATATTTTTTACCATGTTTAATTGAATATAAAGGAGGCTGAGCAGCATATATATGACCATTCTCTACTAATGGCTTAAAATATCTATAAAATAAAGTAAGTAATAACGTTCTAATATGTGCTCCATCAACATCAGCATCAGTCATAATAATTATCTTATAATATCTTAATTTAGATATATCAAATTCTTCACCAATACCAGTGCCTAAAGCCGTAATCATAGTTCTAATCTCTTCATTAGCAAGAATTCTATCTAATCTAGCCTTTTCTACATTAAGTATTTTACCTCTAATAGGAAGAATAGCTTGCGTAATAGGATCTCTTCCCATCTTAGCACTACCAGCAGCAGAATCTCCCTCTACAATAAACATTTCAGATATAGTAGCATCTTTAGAAGAACAATCAGTAAGTTTACCCCAATAATTAGTGATTTCAAGTCCACCTTTTCTTCTAGTTAACTCCCTAGCTCTTCTAGCAGCTACTCTAGCTCTAGCAGCAGTCATCGACTTCTCTATTATAATTTTAGCATCATTAGGATGTTCCATTAAAAATCTCTCAAAAGCCTTAGCAAATATACTAGCAGCTACTTTTCTAACCTCACTATTACCAAGTTTCGTCTTAGTTTGTCCTTCAAATTGAGGTTCAGGTACTTTAGCAGATATAATCATTGTTATACCTTCTCTAACATCATCACCACTAAGAGGTTCATCATTGTCCTTAAGTATTTTATTTGCCTTAGCATAATTATTAATAATTCTAGTTAATGCAAGTTTAACACCATCTTCATGAGTACCACCTTCAGGAGTAATAATATTATTAACAAAAGAGTAAACAGTAGCATTATATCCATCATTATATTGAAGAGCAACTTCGATTGAAATATCATTTTCCATGCCTTCAACATATACAATATCTTCATGAATAGGAGTCTTATTCTTATTTACATAAGCAACAAACTCTTTAATACCACCTTCATAAACAAAAAGTATCCTTCTCTCCTGTTCTATCATCCATAAGAATAATTCTAAGACCTTTATTTAAGAAAGCAAGTTCTCTAGTTCTAGTCTTTAATGTTTCATAATTAAAAGTAGTAGTCTCTCTAAATATTTCATCATCAGGCATAAAAGTCACTGTTGTACCAGTTCTATCTTCACTACATTCTCCTATTATTTTTAAAGGTTCCACAGTATGTCCACCATTAGCAAATTTGATATAGTGAACTTTTCCCTCTTTATAAACAGTTACTTCAACCCATTTACTAAGAGCATTAACTACCGATGCACCAACACCATGTAATCCACCAGATACTTTGTAGCCACCACCACCAAATTTACCACCAGCATGTAATACTGTATATACTGTTTCAACCGTAGATAATCCTGTCTTAGGATGTATTTCAACTGGTATACCTCTACCATCATCCTTAACAGTAACAGAACCATCTTTATTAACAGTTATCTCAATATCATCACAATATCCTGCTAAAGCCTCATCAATAGCATTATCTACTATTTCCCAAACTAAATGGTGTAATCCTTTCTCACTAGTACTACCTATATACATACCAGGTCTTTTTCTTACTGCTTCAAGTCCTTCTAATACTTGAATATCCGAAGCATCATAATGTTCATTACTATTCATTTTCTATCACCTTCCTGCATCAAATTATTTCCCGGGAAATAATTTTACCATTTTCTATATTATAAACATTAGCTTTTTTCTCTTATAGTTCTATCTATATTTTCTATATCAGTAGTAGTTATAATTGTTTGAATATCATTATTTAAATATTTTAATACATTATTTCTTTTTCTTATATCAAGTTCACTAAATATATCATCAAGTAAAAAGAATTGGTTCATCATTAGTCATCTCATAAAACAATTTAACCTCAGCTAATTTAAGTGATAAAACTGCACTTCTAATTTGTCCTTGACTACCAAATGATGATAAATTTTTACCATTAAGCATAAAAACAAAATCATCACGGTTAGGACCCAACAAAGTTGTTTTATACTGAATTTCTCTATCAAAATTATCCTTAATTTTCTTTTTCAATATATTTTTATCAAAATCATCATAATAATTAATATTTGAAATATAATTAATACTAAGACCACTCATGCCAGTAATAAATCTAAATATATCATCTAAATAAGAGTTAATATCATTAATATATTTATTACGATATCTTGAAATATCAGTAGCCAAATCAACATACTTATCAGTAAGAATATCAAAATATTTAATATCATTTTCTTTCTTTATATCTAATATTTTTAAAATTCATTTCTTTGTCGTAAAATAACATTATAATCATTCAAATACTTAAGATAATTCTTATTAATTTGACTAATTTGAATGTTAAAATATTTTCTTCTAGAAGAAGGACTATCCTTAAATATTACAATATCATTAGAACTAAATATAATAACATTCATATTAGAAATATAATCACTTAATTTTTTAATCTCTTTATTATTTATTTTAACACATTTACCATTATCATTAATCAAAAGCTCAAGAGTATTAACATTATATTTTCCTTCTATTAACCCATTAATTTTCGTATAATGATTATTAAACTTAATAATAGATTTATCATTATTAGATAAAAAAAGATTTTGTAACAGCAAGTACATAAATAGATTCGAGTAAATTAGTTTTTCCTTGAGCGTTATCACCAATTATAATATTTAAATTATCATTAAAATTAATATTCAAATTATCATAATTTCTATAATTTTTAAGTTCAATATTTTTTATTCGCATTTTAAAACCATTTTTTTGCCCATCATTTCACCTTTTTCCAAATTACGTACTCCTATACACATATAATTATACCACAAAAAAAAAAAAAAGAAAAAAAAAAGAAGAAATTTTTTATATCTTTTTCCCTTTAAAATCAACAGTTTGCATACCTTTTAGTAGTTACATATTTTTCTATTTTAATACATTTAGTAATCTGACTATCAATAGTACTAAAAGAAGTACTAATATTAATAACTTTTCCACCTTTAAAAAAGATTTTTGTATAATCTTTTTTCTTTAACATACCTATCAATATTATTATATGAAATCCATATACATTCCTTAGAATTAGGTGCGGCAGTCGGAAAGAAAATAATCATATTATAATCAGATACAATAATAGGTGTTTTAATATAATAATTGAAAATATCAATAACAAATTGCCTCTGCATAGTATATGAATGTCCATATACCATGCAACATTTTTTAATAAATTTAAAACAATCAGCATCAATATTAAATTTTTTATTCTTTTCGACAATTAAAACTTTCTTTTCATCATCTATATCCTGTGTAAAACATAAAACATCACTATTTAAAATATACCCCTCCACAAAAAATCCCCCTTTCCACATATAAAAATATGTAAGACATATTAAAGCACAAATATTTGTCGAAATTTGTTGAATTTTGTCGAAAAGTATAAAAAATTAAAAAAACTCTCAAATTGAGAGTTACATTAACATGTCTTTATAGGAAGAACTAATTGTATTAATGATTCATCATCACTACATTTTATAACAATTGGAGAACTATCATTATTCATACAAAAGAATAATTTTTTCTTTATTAAAACTTTTTTATTGCATCCAACATAAACTTAGAACTAAAAGCAATATTAATATCTTTATCAGAAGAAACAGATATTTTTTTCCTCTACTCTACCTATTTCAGGACTATTTGAAGAAATCATAAGTTCATCTTTATTAAGAGAAAGCTTTATAGTATTTTTTTTCTATCAGAAGTCAACAAAGATGCCCTATCTATCATATTAAATAAATCATCAAAAGAACATTCAAGTTCAATATAAAAATCTTTAGGAATAATATTTGAAGTAGTAGGATAAGTTCCACTCAAAAGTCTTGATAAAAATACTATATTCTTATATTTAAATAATACCTTATTACTAAACAAATGAAGTTCAACACTAGCAGTATCATCATCTAACATTTTAGTAAGTTCAATCAAGTTTTTACCTGGAATAACAATATTTATTTCATTTTCAATACTATGATCAATATTAACAACCTTTCGCGCTAATCTGTAAGAATCAGTAGCCAAAACTTCTAAGGTATTATTTAAAATTCTAAAATTAATACCAGTTAATAAAGGTCTTGTTTCACTTTGTGAAATAGCAAAAACAGTTTGATTAATAATATCTTTAAATAATCCATTATTTATAACAATAGGTTCCTTCGTTTCATCTAAATCCAAATTAGGAAATTCATCTGGATTAATACCATTCAAATTAAATTCTGTATTATCGGTACTGATTATTAATTTATAACCATCAATAACTTCAATAGATATATCAGTATTAGGTAACTTTCTAACTATTTCAACAATGTATTTACCACCTATAACAATACTACCAACTTCATCTAAACTAGTAAGTTCACTTTTTTTAGGTATAAAAGATCTAATAGATACATCAGTATCACTTGCATATAAATATAGACCATCATCTTTCAAATCAAATTTAATACCAGTTAATATAGGTATTAAATTCTTTGTGAATATTGCTCTAGCAGTATTATTCAAACTTTCTAATAATATTTCTTTTTTTACTATAAATTTCATTTTATCATCCTCTTTCTTTTATTATATTATTATAATTATTATACTGTTGATATTGTGTAAATCTACATAATATTTCTTTATTTTTTTAGGCTTTTTTATCAACAACATATGTTGATAGTATTGTATTTATCAACTATATCTTATTTTTTTAATTCATTTATTACCGTTTGCAGTTGTGTATTTGTCTTCAATCACGCTCAATTCTTTGATAAGCAGATATTATTGTTGAGTGATCTCTACCTCCAAAGTATGTCCCCATTTTAGGAAATGACTCATTAGTCATAATTCTACATAGGTAAATAGCAATTTGTCGTGGATAATTAATATCTTTACTTCTTTTTTACCCTTCAATTCCTCAATATCAATTTTAAAATACTCGCAAACAATTCTTTGAATTCTATGTACATCATTTTTATATACGCTTTTCTCCGAAGCCTTATCTTTCAGGGCATCAATTGCAATATCTAATGTAATAATTCCTCTATTCATCATAGATGCATAGGCAAAAACTCTAGTAATAGCACCTTCAAGTTGTCTTACATCAGAGTCATTAATATTAGCTATATATTCAATGACCTCATTAGGAATATCCTTAGCTGCCTCCTGATGTGATATTTTCTTTTTAATAATGTCCACTCTTAAATTAAAATCAGGTGGTGTTATATTTGCGGTAAGACCCCAGTTAAATCTAGTAATTAACCTATCTTCTAACATTTTTAAATCATCCACAGATCTGTCTGAAGCGATAATAATCTGTTTATTAGAATCATGTAATTGATTAAATGTATGAAAAAATTCTTCTTGTCCTTTAGTAGCGGATCCTAAAAATTGTATATCATCAATAATTAAAACGTCTATATTTCTATATTTATCCTTAAATGAGTCAATTCTATCAAAACTATTTTTTTCATTGTTTCTAACCGCATATATATAATCGTTTACAAACTGCTCGCTAGATACATAAAGTACCTTTTTATTAGAATTTTCTAAAAATATAATTACCAATAGCATGCATCAAATGAGTTTTACCTAGACCACTTTTTACCATATAAAAATAAAGGATTATAAGCCTTTTACCTGGTTTTTCAGCCACCGCTCTCGCCGCAGTAAAAGCAAACCGATTTGAATCTCCAACGATAAAACTATCAAATGTATACTCTGCCTTTAAATTAGCACTAATATTACTATGATAAGGAACACCTGTAGTTTCCACAGTAGTTGTTGCTTCGTTTTTAATATTTTTTTCTTCATCCAACAATTCACTTTCTAGTTTAAATTTAAAGTTAAAATTAGTACCAGTGATAGAATTAAATATTTCTTCAATTTCATCCAAATAATTTTCTTCTAAATGTTTTTTATGTAAAATCATTGGTACTTCTATAATAGCGGTACTCTTATCTATTTTATATAATTTAGTATCTTTAAACCAAGTATCATAAGATAAAGGAGATATGCGATCTTTTATTTTATCAAGAAAATTGTTCCAAAGTATATCTGTATTCATCGCAAAACCTCCTTACTTCAAGTTCCCATTACAATTATTATATCTCAAAATCAAAAATTTGTCTAGTATAAATTTATAATTAACAGATAAAATAACATGTTATTAACAGTTTTTCAACAATATAATAACATATAAATAAAGGTTTTTAAACACTTTTCAACAAATTTCGACATTTTTTGTTATTAACAGTTTACACAATAGTTATCAACATACCTGTTGATATTGTTGACAAATAAAAAAAGCCTTATTTTATAAGGCTTTGATAGATTAACTTTTCCACTGTATCATCCATTTATTAAATATACTAGCATTAGAACTCATAGGGGTAGGATCTGGTAAAGGTAATTTAACAATCATAGGTATTTTCATCATTTTACCAAAAAGCAACACAAGTACCAGATTGAAGAGACTTTTTGCTTTTCAATAACATCACTACTGATATTTGGAACCATTTTTTTCAATATATTCCAAGTCACTAGGATGGTTAATTTTAAATATAAGGAAATTACTACATTGCGATAAAACAGTTTCAGAAAGTTCAGTTGGTCTCTGTGTAATAAGGTCAATTACAACACCGAATTTTCTACCTTCTTTGGCAATTCTTTCAAATATATTATATCCAAGTATATTAATATCATTATCCTTTTGTACATATCTATGTGCTTCTTCCAACATTAAGTGAACAGGCATAGAGCCTCTAGTAGGCAGTCCTTTCATAAACATAAATATAATTCTCGAGTAAATTTTAACAAGAGCTTTAGCAAACCTATCGTCAACATCTTCTAAAACAAAGTTAATAATTTGTGCCCTCTTATTATTATCAACTAATATAAGACTAGATATAAACTCACTAGCGGTAATAAATTTATCACATTCAAAATACTTCTTTAATGAACTATTAGCAATAGTATGTAATTTAACCTTTAATGCAGTAGCTTCAGCATAAGATTTCTCATTAAGCAATAAACCTTCAGAAATTAAAGTAAAGTTAAGAGCAACTTCAAGATCATCAAGTGTAAAATATGTAGGTGTATATTCTTCTACCCATTTAGTTTTATTATCAACAAACTTGTTGATATACTCAGTAATCAAAATTCTTTCAACAAATTGTCCTTGACTGTCAATATCAAAACATTTTCTAAATTGTCTAGTATAGCCGACTCCTGGAACTTCTACATCCAAATTAAGTTCTTTAGTGTGACAATCAGTCAAAATAGAAAAGATTTGATCTCTAATTCTAGCGGATACTTGATTAGAATACATAACAGAAACAATTGCACTAGCAATCAAATGATTTTATATCTATTTGCCTCTTCATCATTTTTAGCAAACAATGATACATATGTAAGCATTTTTTCTATTATCATAATTTGTGTATATTCAGTAACATCAAGCAAATTTGCATAATCATCTACTGATAAAAGCCATAATGGTAATTTTAATATATTGTCTTTCTTTTCTAGATTAGTAGTATAAAGTTTATAATTAAAATTAAAATTAAAATTACTTATAGAGTTAAAAGCATTATCATACTCATCAGTATTATTAAATATAAAAAGTACACTATTAAAAGGAATATAATTTGGCATTGTAAAAAAGATTTTGAATAAGTCTAGCAACACCATAAGTTTTACCAGAACCAGTATTACCAAAAATAGCACTATGATTACTCCACATGTCATCTATATTAACTTTAACAGGGCTATCATTATATAATGGAGACAATCCAAGTAGCATAGCTTTAGGATCATTATAACCTGTAAGTTCTGCAAGCTCATTAGCATTAATAATTCTTATTTTAGCGGTAGTACTAGGTTTTCTAATAATACCATCATAAAATTTATCACCATGGAATTCACCCAAAAGTTTATTTTAATTTCATTATTAGCAACTTCTTCAATTTCCCCTAATATTTTCTTATTTTCTTCTTCAAAAAACAACATTCAAGTTCAATAAATCATCATTAATTATACTATCTATTTTAACAATAGCATAATTCTTACTAATTGCCACAATTTCTTTAAACATTTCCCTAGCCTTCTTCCTATTATATCTTGATTATATCAAATAAAGAAAAAAAAAAAAGAAATATATTTTAATAAATTTATTAACTTTTATTAAGTATAAAAATAAATAATAAATACAATTTTTATCACAAAAAATACATATATATAATATGTTCTATTTACAAAAAAAAAGAAATATATAGTATAATCTCTGTAGTGGTGAAAAAATGAAAAAGGAAGTTAAAGAAAAAGAAAAAAAAGGTAATAAAAGTAAAAAGAAAACTAAGAATAATATAAATAAAATAAATAAATTAGATAACATTAAAATATATATAAAAAAAAGTACTAAATAAAATAAAATAAAGACATTTATCATAAATCATAAATCTGTAATATTTATGATAATTCCATTTGTATTAATAGATGTTATAACAAGGATACTCGGAAGAAAAATAAACTTTTTCAGTATATGGAAATTAGTACCAAACCTATTTACAGCAATTTGGATATTTCTGATGATAGGAATTTGTATATATTTAAACAAAAAAGAAAGGTAAAATACTATACATAATCTTTTTTATTTTAGCCTTTGCTTTATTTATTACCAACAATATTTATTACTCTATGACAAATTCATTCTTTGATTTTAGTCTAGTGTTATTAGCAGGAGAAGGTTCAGACTATTTCTTAGATGCCATAATAAACTGCAATATTTGGGTATACATATCTAGTATAATAATAATATTCTCGTTTATAGTGGCACTAAAAAGAATTTCCTAATAGAGAAAAAACAAAACTAAAAAATATTATTAAAGTATTCTTTATATTTCTAATAGTTCATAGTATAATACCTCTATTTTTTAGGAAAAGCAAATAATGAATTAACATGGAGTACATGGCGTAATCCAAGAAATATATATATTAACTTTAATGACAATAACAAAAGTATGATTATAACAGGAATATATGAGTATAGTGTTAGAAATTTTTATATAACTTTTATTAAAAGCAAAAAAAAAACAACAAATGAAGAAGATTTAACATTTCTTGAAACAGAATATAGTAAAGAAGATATACCAGAAAATAATAACTATACAGGTAAATATAAAGATAAAAATTTAATATTAGTTCAATTAGAAGGAATGGATAATTGGTTAGTAACAGAAGAAGAAACACCTACTCTATATAAGATGATGAATGAAGGAATAAATTTCACTAATCATTACTCATATTATAATGGTGGTGGTTCAACATTTAACTCAGAATTTGCAGTAAATACTGGTTTTATTACACCACTATCATATACACAGAATGCATATAGTTTTAATAAAAAATCATTTTCCATATTCTTTAGCAAAACTATTTAAAAATGAAGGCTACACAGTAAATGCCTTTCATATGAATACTAGTGAATATTATTCACGTGGTATAAATTATAAAAATTGGGGTTACGATAACTACTATGGATTAAAAAGATTTAGGAACATATAAAGACGATTCATACATTTTAGATAGAGAATTAATATTAAACGAAACTTTTGCAGAAAAAGATGTATCCTGAAAATAAATTTGTAGATTATATAATAACTTATTCTGGACATTTACCATTTACTACTGAAAAAGGCGTTTGTAAAAAATTAGTAACTGAAGATATATTAAAGGAACAAGAATTAGATGAATTACCAAAGACTATGTATTACCAACATATACCGAAGAAGAATGTGTCAGAAGACAATCAAAAAGAAACTGACTATATGATGGAACTATTATTACAAAAATTAGAAGAAAAAAAAATCTCTTAGATGATACAATCATAGTGGTATTTACAGATCATTACTTATATACATTATCCGATCAAACAATCTTAGACAAATATAAAGAAACAGACAATAATCTAATAAATCATACTCCATTCTTTATATGGGATAATGGACAGACTAAGAGAAAAAGTAAAAGATGTAACGTGACAACTAAATATACTACCTACAGTAATAAATTTATTTAGCTTATAAGATCATCCTAATTATTATATATTACAAGATACTTTATCTCCAAATTATAATGGATATGTTTTCTTTAATGATTACTCTTGGTATAATGGAAATGTATATGTAGATGGTGGTGAAGTTACAAACAATAAATACATAGATCAATTATCATTAGAGGATAAAAATTACTATATAAATTATCAAATAAGAAAAAATGATTTAACCCTACAGTATGATTACTTTAAAACAATCATTTCAGAAAAAGAAAATACCAAAAATTTAGAAAAAAGATCATACCAAATAATGTTCTTTTTTTTTATTATATATTTTGCATAATTAAACTATTTATGATATTATATAAGCGGTGATAAATATGCATATAATAGGCTTAATAGCAGAATATAATCCATTTCATAATGGTCATTTATATCAAATAAATAAAATAAAAAGAAAAATATCCAGATAGCATTTTAATAGCGGTAGTATCATCATCTTTTACACAAAGAGGCGATGTATCAATATTAGATAAATGGACAAAAACTCAAATAGCATTAGATAATGGCATTGATATAGTAGTAGAATTACCATATGTTTATGCCACTCAAAGTTCTGATATATTTGCTAATGGAGCAGTAACAATATTAAACAAATTAGGTATAGATACCTTAGTATTCGGTACAGAAAGTGACAACATAGATACTATAGCATCAATAGCGGAACTTCAATTAAATAATCAAGAGTATGATAATTTAGTAAAAAAATACTTAAAAGAAGGATTAAATTATCCAACCGCTACTAACAAAGCCGTTATGAAACTATCAGGAATTAAAATAGATACACCTAACGATTTATTAGCACTTTCATATATTAAAGAAGTAAAAAACTAAATAAAGATATTAATATCATAAATATAAAAAGAACCAATTCATACCATAGCTTTTCAGTAGAAGATAATATTGCTTCTGCCACTGCAATTAGAAATAAAAATTTAAATAACGAAAACATATCGAAATTAATACCATACTCTCCAAAACTACTACAAAATATAAGTATGAATTCATTTTATCCGTATTTAAAATATAAAATTATCTCTACTAACAACAATATTAATAAATATCAGACCGTAGAAGAAGGAATAGAAAATCGTATTATAAAATCTATATCCATATCTAATAACTATGAAGAATTAATAAAAAATATAAAGACCAAACGTTATACATATAATAAAATATCAAGAATGTTACTTCATATTCTTAATGACTTTACTAAAGAAGAAGCTCTAAATATAAATATAGATTATATTAGAGTATTAGGATTTAATCTAAATGGCCAAAAATATTTAAATAATATTAAGAAAAAAAATAGACATTCCATTATTAACAGGATATAAAAAAAAATATATCTAAAATATTAGATATAGAATTAAGAGTTACAAAGATTTATTCCTTAGTAGCAGTAGATATATCAAAAAAGAATATGACAAAAAACCTATAATAAAAAAAATAAAAATATATTTTATAGAAAATTTTTACTAATAATTTCTTTCATTTTACCATCAAAAAGTAAATTTATTATATGAATTTTTTCATTTTCATCATTACTTTTAAGTAACGCACCAATTAAAATAATATTTTTATTAGAAGTACAATTTTTATACTTCTTATATGCCTCATTAACATCGATGCAAGTAATACTATTCTTATCATCAATAAAATTATTATTAGAAAATATATATCCATTAAACCTATTATTATTACAATTATCAAATATATTAAGAATTATATTTCCTGAAGCAATCTTATATTGTATATAAACTTCTTCATTATTCTTTAGATTATAATCAAATATTAAATTAACAAAATCATTCAATAAACCTGCATGCGTAATATCAATAAGCGATAGTCTAAAACATTCATCATTCATAGTATCACCAATTATAACTTAACATATTGTAAAAATAATATCAATAAAAAAATAAAAAATGTAACCAAATAAGTTACATTTTTTATGTCAAATTTTGTAAATATTATTTCTGACACTTTTCACAATAGTAGGTTCCTCTACCACCAACTCTAATTTTTTGTATTTTACTATGACACTCAGGACAAATACCATTATCTTTACCATGTACAAGAAGTTCTTGCTGAAATAATCCATGTACTCCATCTACAGAACTATATGTCCTAATAGTAGTACCTCCCTCTTAATAGCTTCTTCTAATACTTTTCTAGTAAATTTAATGATATTAGCGGCTTCTTTTTCAGTAATAGTATTACATTTTCTTAAAGGATTAATTTTACATAAAAATAATATTTCATCAGCATAAATATTTCCTATTCCAACAATAACACTTTGATCCAATAGTACACTCTTAATAGGTAATTTTTATTTTTATATTTTTCTAGAAGATATTTACTATTAAGTTTATCATCCCATGGCTCTAAACCAAGTTCTATCAGAGGACCTTTTTATCAATCTCATCTTTTTTTATAAGATACATTTTACCAAATTTTCTTGTATCCATGTATCTAAGTTCAGTACCATCATCCAAATCAAATATTACATGTTCATGTTTATTAATTTCATCATTTTTAGTTTTAAAGAAGTACTTTCCCTCCATTCTAAGATGTGACAGCAAATAGAAATCATCTAAATCAAATATAATAAACTTGCCACGTCTCTTAACATCGTTAATAGTTTGTTCAGTAATTTTTTAATAAATTCATCTTTATCAGGATATGCAATGATATTATCCCAAAAAACTCTAGCTTTAGTTATCTTTTTTTTATTTAATCGAAGTTTTAAAGATTCTTTAACAGTTTCAACCTCTGGTAATTCTGGCATTCTTATCACCTACTTTGCTTCATACCAATTATTACCTGTTTCAATATCAACTTCTAGCGGAACAGATAATTCAAAAACATTAGTCATAATATCATGAACAATTTTTTTAACTCTATCAATTTCATCGTTATATACATTAAAAATAAGTTCGTCATGTACTTGTAGTAGCATTTTACTTTTCATATTATTCTTTTTCAAACACATCATATATTTCTACCATTGCTTTCTTTAAAATATCAGAAGCAGATCCCTGAATAGGAGTATTAAGTGCCATTCTCTCACCCATACTTCTAACATTATAATTAGAACTATTAAGTTCTTCAATAATTCTCTTTCTATTCATGATAGTTTTTACATATCCATCTTTGGTTGCATCAGCAATTTCTTTATTCATGTAGTCCTTAACACCAGGATAAGTTTCAAAGTATTTATTAATAAATTCTTTTGCTTCTTTAACAGGAATACCTAAATCCTCCGACAATCCATAACTACTAATACCATATAAAATACCAAAATTAACTGCTTTAGCCTGTCTACGCATATTTTTCGTGACACCTAAAGAAGGGACTTTAAATATATCCATAGCGGTCTTCGTATGAATATCCTCATTATTTTTAAATGCCTCTATCAAGTCTTTTACTCCAGATAAATGTGCAAACACCCTAAGTTCAATTTGTGAGTAATCAGCGGATAAAATAACAGAGTCATCTTCAGGTAAAAAAGCTTTTCTAATAAGTCTTCCGTATTCACTTCTCATAGGAATATTTTGCAAATTAGGTTCAATAGAGGATAATCTACCAGTTCTAGTCAAAGTTTGTGTATATATAGTGTGAATTTTATTATCTTCCCTAATAGTACTAATAATTCCCTCAATATATGTAGAATAAAGTTTAGCAAGTGCTCTATATTCTAATATTTTATTAACAATAGGAAAATCAATTAATTTTTTAAGTGTATCTGCATCAGTAACATAACCAATTTTATTTTTTTTTTTTAGCATGAGGAAGTTTTAACTTATCAAATAATATTTCTCCTAGTTGTTTAGAAGAGTTAATATTAAATTCACATCCTGCATAATTATAAATATCTTTAGTAATAAGTTCTAACTTAATTTTAATTTCTTCTCCCCATTTCTTCTAGTATCTTTTTATTTACTCTAATACCTTGAATTTCCATATTAGCAAGAACCTTCGCTAATGGCATTTCAATGTTTTCAAATAAAGAAGTAACATCCTCGTTAACCATTTCGTTGTATAACTTAGTCTTACTATCATATATAAATTTAGCCTTAGTAATATTTATAAGAGCTACCTTTTCATCACTAAGAATATCCTTCTTATTATAACTAGGAATATCAAAATCAAGTAAATTAGCTAAATATCCAATATCATCCTTAACATCATAATTAAGTAGATAACCACTAATCATAGTATCAAAAATAACATTATCAATCTTAATATTATATTTATTAAATACTACTAATAATTTTTTATAATCATAAGTATAAAAATTGTAAGGAACATCTAGAAAATTAATATTATTTTCAATAACATCAAAAGGAATATATACAGCCATAGAATCATTATATAAAGCAATACCATTAATACTAGCATCATGATAATTTCCTAAAGTAGTATCTACGTATATAGCGGTATCTCTATCAATATTAATTAATGAAATATCTTGAATAATCTTAAAATTATCAATATTAGTATTTACATTTTTTCTTATTACTATTAGCCTTTTTAAGTAAAGAATAAAAATTAAGTTCATTATATAATTGAATAAGTTCATTAGTATTCTCATTACCATATAATAAATCATCCCAAGTAATATTAAGAGGAACCTCTCTATAAATTGTAACTAACTCCTTACTATAGTAGGCATCTTCATTGCCAGTAACCAATTTTTCATGAGTAGAGCCCTTAATATTATCAATATTTTCATATATACCATCAAGTGAACCATATTGAGTAAGAAGTTTAATAGCGGTTTTCTCTCCTATGCCTTTAACACCAGGAATATTATCTGATGCATCTCCCATTAAAGCCTTTAAGTCAATCATCTTAATAGGTTCAAATCCATAAGTTTGAATAAAAGTAGCTTTATCCATCATAATATAATCTTTAGGTTTTAATAACTTTACAACAGTCTCATCACTAATTAATTGAAGTAAATCTTTATCACTACTAACAATAAGAGCTTCATATTCAGGATCTTTATCACACCATGAAGAAATAGTACCAATAATATCATCTGCTTCATATCCTTCACATTCTAGATATTTAATTCCCATCGCAGTAAGAATTTTTTTTTTAGCAATAGGAAATTGCACCTTTAAATCTTCAGGAGTTTCACGTCTTCCTCCCTTATAATCTTTATATTTTTCATGTCTAAATGTCTTACCTATATCAAAAGCTACCATCATGTATTTTGGATTTTCTTCTGCTACAATTTTATTAATCATATTAACAAAACCATATAATCCATTAGTGGGAAATCCATCTCTATTTCTCATAATATTTCCCGTATAAGCAGTAGCATAATAACTTCTAAAAAGTAAATTATTACCATCTACAAGTACAACTTTCTCCATAATATCACCAAGTCTTTCTATATATTAATTATACTAAATTTCAACTTAAAAGTCTATAAATCATCAAATAATACTAATTTAAATTCACTTAATAGAAATAAAATTATTTCCCAAATTATTTCCCGGGAAATAATTTTATTCATAGAGAGCCAAATTCTCTCCATGTTCATTAAAGCCTAAGGTCTTTAATGAAAAATATGAAACCTATAAAAATAGTCTTCATATTTAAAAAATACTTTTAGAATGGAAAAAGTTTTGTATTACTAATACGAGCAATAATAGCTATAATAATAACCATAATGAGAATAAATAAATAATAACTAACAGAATGCGTATCATTATAAAAATTCTTACCATCATTATATATTTCATTACATCTATTAGTACCTCTAAAAGAACTCTCGTATTTATCACAGGCATTATCTTGGCCATTAATGAAACATTTATTTTTATTGCAGAAATATTCACATCCACTAACTTTACCATCTAATTTTTTCTCTTCATTTAAATATTTACAACTACAGCAAGTCATATGATCGTAGCGGTCCCCCTATTATACTGCTACTACCACCTTCACATATTACTTTTCTAACTACATAATATTAAATATTACTTTTTTAAAAACTTTTCAATATCAAATAAATTAACTTCATTCTTTTTAAGAACATTAAGTTTAAGCTTAGAATTATCAAAGTTCCAATCAATTTCATAATCAGGAAGTACTTTAGTTTTAATAGGATACGTTCTCGGCATCAAAATAATTTCATTAAAAGAAATCTATAGTTTTTAATTCTAGAGGAGAAATAAGCGGTCCCTTATTAGAATTACCACACAAATTACTAATTTCTTCCAAAGTATATAAATCATTAGCAAGTAAATAAATAATATTATCAAAACACATTCTTATCAGTTCATAATTTTTATTACCATAAATATTTCTTAAATTAGTAAAATTTTTAATAAAAGCAGTAATATTAATATTAATTCCTCTTGCATAATTAAATTTACTATAAAAGTCCACAATTGGTAATAAGTTATCAAATTCATCAATAACTAAATTAAATCTATTCTCTTTATTTCCATATAATTGAATACTGTAAAATATTTGCTCTAACAATATAGTAATTAAATTATTAACATAACCAGAAATACCACTTACTACTATAATTGCAGTTTTTTCATTTCCAATATTATTTATATCAAAATCAGATTTAGACATAGAATTAGATAAATTTTCCTTAGTAACGAATTTCTTAATTCTTTGATTAAATGTTACTAATATCCCAGCTTTTGTTTCCGTTGCAGTACCTAATGTATTAAACAAATACTGATAAGCGGTAGAACTTCTATCTATTTTATCAATAATACTCTCTTTACTATTGTTAATTTGTTCAGATAAAGAAGTTACACTTTTTAAATTAATTTCTTCTTCTTTAGCATTATCAAATAAATATAAAGTAAGACCAACGAAATATTCAATAGCGGTATTTTCCCAGAATATATCCGAATTATCATTAACATCATGTAATAAATAATAACCAATATTCTCTAATATCTCTATAGCCTTATCCTTATTATTATCTTTATACAATTTATAAGGAAAAGTAAGTACATTATAATAATTACCTTTTTCTAACTCTGCATAGTCAAGTACAATTATATTATAATTATTCTTTTTTAGTTCACCTCCAATTTCATTTAAAATATCACCTTTAACATCATTAATAAATAATGATTCACCTGCTTTAATAGCAAGTTTAACTTTTGGCAACATAACACTCTGTGTTTTGCCACTTCCCGAGCACCAATAACAAGGGTATGAGAATTATCATCCTTAATTAATAATTTATTCTTATCATATCCCATTGGTATTCCAGACTTTTGAATACTAGAATTAATATCTACTTCATTAAGAAATTTACTCATCTCTTCATTAGTAGCCCATCTTGAATAATTCATTGTATCATCTCCTTTCGAAAACATTATATAACTAAAAATCACAAAAAAGTTAAACAAAAATGGCTTTTTATGATAAAATATAATTAGGAAGTGATAATTATCTATTCAAATGAACTAGTATGTAATATTTTAAATTATATTAATAACAATATAAATACAGAAATAACTATTATAAACTTAAGTAACATTTTTAGTTATGATAAAACATATATCATGAAAAAATTCAAAAAAGAACTTGGTATAACTATTAAAGAATATATAAATAACAAAAGAATACTAAATAGTCTAACCAATTATTCACTAAATATTTCTATATTAAGAATATCACTATTAAATGGTTATAATAGTATAGAATACTATTCCGAAATATTTAAAAATATAATTGGAGTTTCTCCAAGAATATATAAAAAATTTCTTTCACCATTAAATAATTTAAGTATCGAAGAAAAAAATACAATAAGAAATTCAATATCTAAGTTAGTAAGTTCCGAAACAAAAATACAAAAATATTTAAATAATCAAAAACCAAAAGTAATGCCAGTAAGAAAATTATCAATATTTAAATAAAAAGAAAAAATGCACAATTTATTCCGATTTTTGTGCATTTTTATATTTTTTTTAGTACATAAAACAATCCTTAAATTTAAAGACTATAAGGCTTTAAATTTAGAAATAAAGACCTTAGGCTTTATTTTACAGTGAGAGATTACAAGCTCGAACTGAAACAAAAAAAGTATATAACATTTATAATTATATACTTCCAATAAACTAAAATAAACTAAGTTGACTAGTTTCAGGCATTCCATTAAAAATACCCATAGTCATCATTTTATCAATTAAAGTTTGAGATACTTTGCATCTAGTTTGAAAATCTTCAATACTAATAAATGGAGCCCTTTTCTGCTTCTTTCTCAATATTCTTAGCTACAACATCTCCAAGACCATCAATAGCCCTAAAAGGAGGAATAATAGTTTTATCATCTTCTACAGTAAATATCATAGCCTTACTTTTATATAAATCATAAGGAGCAATTTTAATACCTCTAGCGGACATTTCCAAAGCGACTTTTAAACATTCAGATACCCCATTCTCTTTATTAGTAGCCTCATACCCCTTACCTTCAATTTCAGTAAGAACTCTCTTGATATCATTATATCCCTTAATCATAGCATCTATATCAAAGTCAGTAGCTTTAGTACTATACCAACTAGCATAGAAGTAAGCGGGCATATGAACCTTATACCAAGCAATTCTAAAAGCACTAATAACATAAGCAGCAGCATGCGCTTTAGGAAACATGTATTTAATCTTAAAACAACTATCAATAAACCAATCTTCTATACCAGCCTTTTCCATAGTTTCTTTATGTTTAGCCCAAGTATCAGGATCTTTGCTAGCCTTACCTTTACGAACGAATTCCATAATTTTAAAAGCCTTAATAGGTTCAACACCATGATACATAAGATAAACCATTATATCATCACGACAACCAATAACATCTTTAAAAGGAACAATATTATTCTTAATAAGTTCTTGAGCATTACCAAGCCATACATCAGTACCATGTGATAGACCAGATATCTTAATTAATTCCGCAAAAGTAGTTGGCTTAGTTTCATATACCAAACTAATAGTAAATGGTGTACCAAACTCAGGAATACCAAGTGTACCAGTATCACACATAATCTGTTCATTAGTAACACCTAAAGCTTTAGTAGAAGTAAATATACTCATTGTATCCTTATCATCCATAGGTACTTTAAGAATATCCGTACCAGATAACTCTTGAATAAGTCAAGCTGAGTAGGATCAGAATGTCCTAGTATATCTAGTTTTAATAAATCCTGATCAATAGCATGGTAATCAAAATGCGTAGTTCTCCAAGCACTATTAGGATCTTCAGCAGGAAATTGGAAGGGAGTAAAATCAGACACATCCATATAATCAGGAACAACAACAATACCACCAGGATGCTGACCAGTAGTTCTCTTAACACCAGTACAACCCATAGCTAGTCTTTCAATTTCACAAGACCTCTTATTCAAAATACCCTTATCTTCGAAATACCCTTTAACAAAACCAAAAGCAGTTTTTTCGGCAACAGTACCAATAGTACCTGCTCTATAAACATTATCAACACCAAATAATACTTTAGTATATTCATGAGCGGATGCTTGATTTAAATCCGAAAAATTAAGATCAATATCAGGTACCTTATCAGCATTAAAACCTAAGAAAGTAGCAAATGGCATATCTTGACCATCCTTATATAACTCTTCTCCACATACAGGACACTTCTTATCAGGTAAATCAAAGCCACTAGAATAAGTAGCACCTAAATCATTGCCATTATCATCCTTAAAAAATACTATGTTTACACTTTAAACATCTATAGTGGGCAGGAAGAGGATTAACTTCAGTAATACCCATCATCGTAGCTACAAATGAAGAACCAACACTACCTCTCGAACCTACCAAGAATCCCTCATCATTAGAGTGTTTAACCAGTCTTTGTGCAATTAGATATATTGGATCAAATCCTCCACCAATAACCCCACCAAAGACTTTCTTAATTTTCTTTTTCTAAAGATTCATCATTACATTCTCCATCTTCTTCTGACCAATGCTTTTTCACATATTCACTAACTAGTGTTTTAACAGTATCATATCCACTAATTAAAGTGTTATGTAAATTTTCAAATAGTTTATCATTAAATTCCTTATCACTAATATCAGGATATTCTTCTTTTTTAACTTTTCTTCCCAGCATTTGTAGACAATATTACCATATAATTCAGTAGATATTCTCTCTTCAATATTATGTGGTAAATTATCACCATACCAATCTTTAGCTCTACTAAAGACAAGGTCAGTAACTACCCTAGGACAATCCAAATAAGAAAGACCATCATCACTCTTAACTCTAGGAGAGAAAAGGAATACCACCAGTATCAATAATGACTTCAATCTCATCAACCATATCAAGCACTTTATTAGTATTAGTAACAACTATTTCATAAGCCTCTTCTTCTCCTAAAAAAGCAAAGTCATTAAGCATTTCCTTAGTAGTTCTAAAATGTTGTGAAGGAATTGAAGTAATACTACTCTTAGCAAGAGGATGTCTTCCACCACCAGGAACCTTCTGATTAACAATAATTTCCCTGTATATCTTATCCTCCCTAGTAAAATGATGAACATCTCCCGTAGCTACAATAATCTTGCCAGCTTCTTTAGTAGCATTAATAATTTTTTTAATATGTTCCTTAATCTCATATTCATCCTTAAAATCACTAGTTTGAATTAAATGACCATATACTTCCGGAGGCTGTACTTCAACATAATCATAGAAATTAATAATATTAGTAAGTTCTTCTCCCTCTTTACTTCTCCCCTCAATAAAAACTTCGCTTTCGTAGCAGCCACTACCAATAATAAGACCTTCTCTAAGTTCATTAAGTTTACTTCTAAGAATTCTTGGGGTCTTATATAAATAAGTAGTATTAGCAAGAGAAATAATTTTAAATAAATTTTTAAGACCAGTTTTATTAAGCGCAATAGCATTAAAGTGATAAGTTCTACCAAATTTATATATCTCATCTTTAGATATAAGTTTATCCAAATCACTAATCTTCTCAAAATTTTGCATCTTAAGTTTACTAATCATTTTATGAAATACAATAGCGGTTCCTTCAGCATCATAATCTGCTCTATGATGAGCATCTTCTTCCCAAGGAACATTATATCTTTTAACTAAAGCGGACAAACTATGCCTAGCATATCCAGTATCAATAGCTCTAGATAACTCTAAAGTATCAATAACAGTACTATTAAATTCACCAAGATTATATTTTTTCATAGCACTAGAAATAAACAGAAATATCAAACTTAGCATTATGAGCAACCATAGGTAAATCATCTGTCCAAGCTAAGAATCTCTTAGTAACCTCTTCCTCATTATCTTTACCACGAACCATATCATCAGTAATACAAGTAAGTTCTGTAATCTTATCAGGAATATGTCTTCCTGGATCAATTAATTCATCAAATCTATCAATAATAGCACCATCTTTAATTTTAACAGCACCAATTTCTATCATCTGATCACTACCACCAGCATTAAATCCAGTAGTTTCAGTATCAAATACCACAAAAGTAGTACCATCAAAAACCTATCATCAGGTCTAACAACAATATTAACAGTATCATCAACAACAGTAAGTTCAGTACCATATAAACCCTTAAACTTTTTACTAGGATCATCTTGCTTTTTATTATATCCTGATATAATACCATAAGCAATAGGAAAAGCCTGACAACCATTATGATCAGTAATAGCAACACCTCTATAACCCATATCAATACATTTACTTACAAGTTCACAAGTATGCTTACCAAGATCAACTCTAGTAATACCATCCATTTGACTCATCATAGTATGAGCATGAAGTTCAACTCTTTTAACAGGAGCATCATCAACTATTTTTTCTTCTTCCTCTTTTTCTACCTTTTCTACATCTTTATATCTTGTAGTAAAAGTAAGTTCATTAGAATATTTATCCATGGCTACTTTACCATAAAAATTATACCAAGAGCCAACCTTAAGTAAATCCTTAATTCTAGCATACTCATCAGTATCTTTAGTAAACATTTTAACATAAATACTATCAGTATTATCAGTAACCTTAAGAGTAATAATTTTATATCCACTCTTAGATTCAAACATATCCATACCAAATATCATACCATGAGTAGTAATATTATCAACCTCATACATTAAATCCTTAATAGGAGTAATACTAGTATCACGTTTAGGTCTAAAGTATTTCTTTTCTTCTACTTTATTTTCATTAATATTTTCTTTTTATTTTCTTTTTTAGGAGCATCTACAATTTTTTCACTTTCAATCTTTTTAAGTAACTCATTTTCAGCATCTAAAGATAAACTAAGTTTAAATTTTTTCTTAAAACCATAATCCTTAAGACAATTATTAATATAATTAATTTTCTCAACCAAATAAGCATTCTCAGCTTTATTATACACATCAAAAACAAAATTATCGTCACTAACTTTAACATTTCTACCAATAAAAACTCTATATTTATAACTATCATTACTAAAAACATTAATTAAATTATCAACATAATCATTAATATATTCATCACAATCATTATCAATAACAATACTAAGTTTAATATTATCAATAGAACTAAAAGTAACCTTAATCTTATTAATTAGTTCATTATATATATACACAGGTAGTATTCTATCATTATTAATAACAAAATTCCACAACTTATTATTATCATATACCACAATCTTGTTAATAGAAGCATTTTCTAAATAATCAGTGTTCATACCAATTTGATTTAACAATCTCACCATTTTATCCTGCATTATACCACCCAAACTTCCTATCTAATATTATACTAAAAAAAGAGAGTAAATTAAACCTATTTACAATCTTTTTTTACAATCTTTTTTTAAACTCGAGCCTAAGGTCTCTCGCTTATATGAAAAGCCTATAGTCTTTTCCATAGCAATTTAGAGCCTATAGTCTCTAAATTAATCACTATTAAATATCAACAGTTATTGTTGATACATAAAAATCACTCTGTTTTTAAGAGTGATCTTCTTCTAAGAATTTTTTTAATACCATTAGCAGATAAAGTAGCACATTTAATTCTTGAAGGTTGACGACTAGTATCATCAAATACTAATAATTCTTTTTAATACTTCTTTATCATATTCTTCTTCATTAATCATTTTTAAATAATTATCTATTAAGTAAATACCTTCTTCTTTAGTTTTACCAATAAGTAAATTAGTAAGAATGTTAGTGGATGATATACTAATAACACATGCTTCTCCTTCAAAAGAAACATCTTTAATAATATCATTTTCTATTTTTAAATAAATATCCAAATTATCAATACAACTAACATTTCTAGTATTAATTTTAATATAATCAGTACCACTAACTCTTTTATTATTAGGGTTTTGATAATTATCCAAAATAATACTTCTCTTAATATCTTTATCCATTACAATATTTCCTTCCATATATTTTTACTATTCTTAAGAACATTAATAAGTAAATCAACCTCTTCTTTAGTATTATAAAAGCTAAGACTAATTCTAACAGTATTACTAATATTAAAAACATTATCTATCATTTTAGCACAATGATTACCCGCTCTTACACAAATATTATATTTATCTAAATAAATGGCAGTATCTTGTGCAAAAACACCATCAATATTAAAAGCTACAATATTAGTATCTACATCTTTTATATATAGTAATAAAATCAAGTTTAGATAGTTCATTAATTAAATATTTTCTCAAACCTCTTTCGTACTTATTAATTTTATCCATACCAATGTTATTTAAATAATCAATTGCTGCACTAAGACCTAATACTCCTTCAATATTAGGAGTACCACCTTCAAGTCTAGTAGGAATTTCTCTTAGTTCAACATAGCCATCCTTAGTAAAAATAGCATTCATACCACCACCATAATTAAATGGTTTAACTTTATCTAGTAAATCAAATTTACCGTATAAGACACCAATACCAGTAGGACCATACATTTTATGACCAGAAAAAAGCCATAAAATCAATATCCATATCTTGTACATCTATTTTTTTATGAGGAGCTCCTTGAGCAGCATCTACTACCATTAAAATATTATTATCATGAGCTATCTTACTAATTTCCTTAATAGGTCTCTCATCTCCAATAACATTAGTTACCATTGCAAGAGATATAACTTTAGTCTTATTATTAATAGCCTTTTTAACATTTTCCACAGTAACTTCATGCTTATCATTAAGTTCAATATATTTAACTTTAATTCCAATTTCCTTTTGAAGTATAAACCAAGGTAAAATATTAGAAGCATGTTCACTCAAAGTAACAAGGACCTCATCATCACGTTTAAGATAATTTCTGAAAAAAACCACTAACAATCATATTCATACTATTAGTAGTACCACTAGTAAAAACAATTTCAGAAGTTTCTTTAGCATTAATAAAATCACGAATCTTTTCTCTAGTACCCTCATATAAACTATCAACAGTAGCACTAAGACTATAATCTCCTCTATGTGCATTAGCGGTATATTCCGTATAATAATTACAAATAGCTTCTTTAACACATTTAGGTTTTAAAGTAGTGGCCCCATTATCAAAATAAACAATATTTTTATTAAGTAATTCAAAATCATTTCTATTCATTTATTCACCTCCTAAATCATTTAAAAGTTCAAGTATCTTTTCTCTATATTCCATATCTGGGTTAATATTTGAAATAATCATTCCCTTAATAATTAATTTAATAGCGGTTTCATAATCAATACCTCTACTCATCAAATAAAATATATCCTCTTCATTAATTGTACCAATCGTAGAAGAATGAATTCCAGTAGTACTAGCTTCTCCTATAAACATATTAGGATTAATCTTATTATTAGAATCTCCCAAAGTAACAATCTTAGTTTGTTGATTCAAATAAGTATCCAAAATACCATTTTCAACATAACTATTAATATCAAATACATTAGAACTATTTTCCTTTGCAACAGTTCTATTACATATATCACTACAAGTATCTTTCTTCAAATGATAAATATTAATAGTAAACTTATCATTACCACTACTAACACTAGAAAAATTATATTTAAAATTAGCTTTATCTTTACTTAAATTTATATTAATAGTCTCATCAGTATTATTATTATAATAAAATTTATTAACAACTAAATTTCCAAAAATATTATATTTATTCATAGTGGTAATATAGTCATTATTTGAATATACAAATAAACAAACATGAGTATTTTCTTTAACAATAATATTTAAATTAACATCGTTGCAATCAATGTACTCAATAGCAAAGTTACCACTATTTAAAAAACTAATTTCATTATTAACAATACTAATATCACTATAGTCACAAGGAATAATTTCATTATTAACTACTCTTATTTTATTCATTATTATCTTCCTTTGTTAACTCATTTTTAATATTTTTATAATTAGTATAACCATTTTTTTCAATTTCCATAGCTAGTTCATAATTACCATTTTCAATAATAGTACCATTATTCATAATATGCACATAATCAGGATGTAAGTATTCAAGTATTTTAGGATGATGTGTAATGATAAGAATAGAAGTATTAGGATGTTCTTCTTTATAATTATGTATATTCATTCCAACAATTCTAAGACTATCAACATCAAGTCCAGAATCTAATTCATCAAGAATAATTAATTTAGGTTCTAATAGTTTAATTTGTAATACCTCATTTTTTTTCTTTTCTCCTCCAGAAAAGCCAACATTAAGACTTCTATGAATTAGTTCTTTATTCATAGATAACTCATCAGCACCATTTTCACATTTTAATATAAAATCATATAAACCAATTCTCTTATTATTAACAGCACTCATAGCGGTTCTTAAAAAGTCTTGATTAGATACACCTTCAATTTCCATAGGATATTGCATAGCAAGAAAAATACCAAGCTTAGCTCTTTCATCAGTAGATAAAGGAATTAGATTGTCACCATTAAAAATAATATTTCCAGATAAAATTTTATAATTACTATCACCCATAATAACCCTAGATAAAGTAGATTTCCCTACACCATTAGGTCCCATAATTACATGAGTTTCACCATCATTTATTATCATGTTAAAATCATTTAATATAACTTTATCATCAACAGTGGCTTTCAAATTTTCTATTTTTAACATATTATCCCTCATTTCATACTAATTATATCACGATTATGAATATTTGAAAATAAATAATACATATTAAAAAGGTATAAATATCAAATATTTATACCATTAATACTAAAAGATAATCAGCAAATCTCTTAGATTTAGAAGGATGTCTTAATTTTCCTAGAGCCTTATATTCAATTTGTCTAATTCTTTCACGTGTAAGACCATATCCTTTACCGATCTCATCAAGTGTCATAGGACCATTTTCATTAAGTCCATATCTAAGTATTAAAATATCCCTTTCTCTTTCAGTTAATTCATTTATAGCGGACATCAGACGATTCCTTAAATCCTCTTTTTCATATTCTTCATCCAAAGAATAATCAGAAATAACAAAATTAATTAATGTATCATTTTCATCTTCTCCAACTGGAGCATCTAAAGCCACAAGATTAGTTCTAGAATAAAGATTTTTAAGTTCTGCAACCTTCGCTGGTGACATTCTCAAACGAGCAGCTATTTCCTTATTAGAAGGATTAGAACATCCCTTGCTTTCTTCGATTTCACACTCAGCCTTTTGAATATATCTAATTTTTTTCACATGCATGAGTAGGAATTCTAATAGTGGAACTCTTTTCATATATAGCTCTTGTAATAGCTTGTCTTATCCACCAACTTGCATAAGTAGAGAATCTATATCCCTTAGTAACATCAAATTTATATACAGCACGCATAAGACCAATATTACCTTCTTGAATTACATCTAATAAAGTAAAAGAATTTAAAGAAGTTCTATAACATTTAGCAATAGATACAACTAATCTTGTATTATGTTCTACAATATTATTTTTAATTTTACTATAAGCAATAATTTGTTCGAGCTGATAACTAATAAAATCATCATCAATAGCTTTTTCATCTTTTGCTTGAAGTCCTAATTTATTGATAATAAAATCTTTATTCTTAATAATATCTATACCATTAAGTCCAACAATATTTAAGTAATTCTTAATTTTAGTTTTATCACTTTCATCAAGTAATCCAACTCTATAAATAGTCTTAATTTTTCTCAATAAACCAATATCATTGATTGACAATAAAATTTTATCTATATCATAAAAGCATATATTACCATCATTATCTAAATATGAAATCTTCATATTATCTTTAGCCTCATTTAAAGATTCAAAAGCTTGCTTCTCCTCTTCTTGTGTAAATAATTTAGTTTTACCAATTTCCATTAAATAAGTACGAACACTATTATTCGTAACAAGTCCCTTATCTTCAAATGTATTTTCAATATCACTATCAGAAATAGAATTACTATTAAAGCCTGCATAGTCATCACTTAAATTCATATCTTCTAAAAATTTATAAATATAATAATATTTCTTCTTTATTTCATTAGAATTTTTATTTACTGATAATAAATCTTTAAAATAGTGTAAAACATTTATTTCACCAAATTTATCAGCCAAATAGAAATAACTATTTTTGTCAATATTTAAATTTTCAAGTTCTCTAGCAATAAATAATATATAGTATTTATTTATCAATTCTTCTTTCTTTAATGTACTATTATTAATTATTATATCAAAAGCACTATTAACATTTTCCTTTCCATATTCATCAATTAGATTAATATACATTTTCATAGTAAATTTACTACTTTTTTCTATTTTATCTATAATTTTACTATAATCGTCCATAATAAACCTCCTTTAATTCTTTAAAATACAACATGCCCTTAATTGAAACAATATACTAGCACAAAAAAAAAAAAAAAGTCAAACAAAATAGTTTAACTTTCAATTTTAAAGTTTTTAGTCAGCTCATCTAAGCTTTTTACAAGCTTATCAGCATCTTCCCATGTCTTTAATTTAACACCAGATGCATATTTATGGCCACCACCACCAAATTTAGTAGCAAGATCATTAACATAAGGCCCAACAGATCTAATATTAGCTCTAATAAGACCGGACTTAATATCTTCAGATAAAAATACCCATACAACAATTTCATTTACAAATTTCAAATCATTAATCATATTTCCTGCAGCGGCACTATCAACACCATATTCTTTCATAACCTTATCAGTAATTTTGATATATGCCACACCATTATCTGTTAAAGTAATATTTTGATAAATATATCCTTCAAATCTAACTTCAACCATTGGTCTTTGATAAAGAATTTTATATAATTCAGTAAAATTAATATTAGTTTCATCAATAAGTTTATTTACCAAACCAAATGTTTTTGAAGAAGTATAATCATGTAAGAATCTATCAGTGTCTCCTACAATACCAAGATATAATCTTTCACCAATTTCTTTATTCAATTCAATTTTATTAGTAAAAGCAAACTCTAAAAAGTAATTGACAAGTACTGCAAGCATTATCATCAATATATTCTATATTTCCATATTTATCTATAAAAGGATGATGATCAATTTTAATAACATATTCAAAATTATTAATATTAGCACCATCAATTCTTTTTAATATCAGGAGTATCAAGTACCATGCATAATCCTTTAGTAGTATCAATATTATCTATTTTATCACTAGTACCAAAAAATTTAAATCTACTAGCGGGATTACCAACAGCATAAACTTTCTTATTAGGAAATAACTTTAATATAATTTCCTTAAGGGCAAATTGAGCTCCTAAAGCATCAGGATCAGCCCCTATATGTCTAGCAATAACAATAGTATCATACTTCTTAATTGCTTTAAATATTTGTTTATAAATATTCATAAATTATCCTTGTAATAATATTGAATAAGTATCTCTAGCAATCATAAGCTCTTCATCAGTAGGAATAATATAAACAGGAACTTTAGAATCATCAGTAGTAATTTTTCTTTCTTCTCCTCTTACATTATTAGCCTCTTCATCTAACTTAATACCTAGAGCACCAAGTTTATCAACAATTTGACGTCTAGTACTAATAGAGTTTTCACCAACACCAGCAGTAAATACAATAGCATCAGCACCACCCATTTCAACATAGTACATAGCAATATAATTAACAATTCTATTAACATACATTTTTGGGCTAACTTACATCTTTCATCACCATTATTAATACCATCTTCTATATCTCTAGAATCGCTACTAACACCACTAACACCAAGTAAGCCACTCTTTTTTATTTAAAGCAGTATCCATCTCTTTAGCACTCATACCAGTTTGTTCCATAATATAAGGAATAATACTCGAGTCGATATCTCCGCATCTAGACCCCATCATAATACCAGCATTAGGTGTAAGTCCCATTGAAGTATCAATACATTTACCATCCACTATAGCAGAAATACTACCACCATTACCAATATGACAAGTAATAATACGAGTATCATCTCTGTCTAATATTTCATTCATTCTTTTAGAAACATATCTATGACTAGTACCATGCATACCATATTTTCTAACACCATATTCAGTATACCATTCATATGGAACTGGATAAATATAATTTACTTTATCCATAGTAGCATGAAATGCAGTATCAAACACAGCGGTCTGAAGAGCATTTGGGAATACTTCTTTACTAGCTTCAATACCAGTAATAGAAGCAGGATTATGTAAAGGCGCTAATGGTTTATATTTAATCATATCATTAATAACAGAGTCGTCAATAACAACAGTGTGATCATATTTCTCACCACCTTGAACAGTTCTATGTCCAACAGCCTTAATATCCTCACAAGATTCAATAACCTTATTATCAATTAATTCTTTAACCAATATTTCAAAAGCATCCTTATGATTCTTTAAATCAGCCTCCTTTTTAGTCTTTTCTCCATTTTTAATTTAATAGTATAAAAACTATTATCTATACCAATTCTTTCAAATACACCAGAAATAAGAACATTCTCTTCAGGCATTTCATATAATTGAAATTTCAAAGAACTACTTCCAGCATTTACAGATAATATTTTCATTATTTCACCTCTTTCATACCATATTATAACAAACCACCATAAAAAAACAACCAGCAAACTAAAAATATACATAAAAAAAATCAACAAAACTGTTGATATCTTTATTTTATTCATTATCTCCCATAAGTACAGGAAGTATTTGTTTTTTCCTAGAGACAACATTTCGTAAGAAAATACCTTGCTTGATATTATCAATATTAAATCCATTTTGTAGTGGTTCCTTAGCTCTATCACTATATAAAACATAAGTACCATTTTTAAGTATATCCGTTACAAATAAACAAACATATAAATAATCATTATGTTCACATACTTTATTAAGAAGTTCAATATACTCATCTTTCTTATCAAGAACATCTTTAATATCAGTAGTAATAACTTGTCCAAGTCCAATCTTAGCATTATTAATAGTATAAGTCTTATAATCCTTATATAGAACTTGTTCCATGGTCATTCCTTCCAAAGAAGAACCAGCTCTTATCATATCATAACCATATACCTTATAATCAACACCCGCAATCTTACTAAGTTCGCAAGCAGCCTCTCTATCTATATCAGTAGTAGTAGGACTAGTAAGAATAAGAGTATCAGACAATATACCAGAAAGCATAAGACCTGCTATATTCTTAGGTATATCAATTCTATTCTCTTTATATAAAGTATAAATAATAGTATTAGTACTACCAACCGGCATATTTCTAAAACTAATAGGCATATTAGTACCAACAGTACCAATATTATGATGATCTATTATTTCTAAAATATTAGCATCTTCAAGTCCAATAGCACTTTGTTCATAAGAATTATGGTCAACCAATATAACTTTTTTCTTATTACTAAGACCAACATCAGAAAATCTAAGAATACCCATACATTTATCATTCTTATTAAGAACAGGATAATAACTATATCTAGTCTTATTAGCAAGTTTAATAAATTCATTAATATCATCATTTTCATTAACACATAGAACTTTATCAGTATTTAGTATAGTAGTAACATTATTACATAAACTAAATATTTTAGTAGTCTCCAAAGTAGTAAATGTAGTATAAATAACATTAACTTTATTTTTTTTCTAGCAATAGCAAGATGTTCTTTTAACTTCACCACCGCCAGTAATAACAATAAGTTTAACACCAGAGTTAACAGCATATTCAATAACACTATGTCTGTCACCAAGAATTAAAATATCTTTATCATCAAGTTTAACAGATTCCATAATAGTAGAACTTTTATAAGCTGCCACTCTTAAATTGCCTATAATTTCATCATCAAATCTAAGTACTTCTTTTACCTTTAATAACTTCACATATATTGTCATAAGAAGCATGAACAATACTATAATTAAAAGAAAATTGATCCATAGCAATATCTTTCATACTAACAATACCAAGTAAATTTCTATTCTTATCAACAACTGGTATTTTACTAATACCAACTTTACTCATTCTAAAATAAGCATTATAAATAGATTCATTTTCTCTTATAGTATAATTCTTAGTATAACGCAAATCTTTAATCTTAATATTAACATCATTTAAAAATATAGGTTCAGGTGTATTAAAATATTGAAGAGCATATTTAGATTCTAAATTAATAGAACTAAGTACAGCAGGAATAGTATTCATACCAAGTTTATTCTTTAAATAAGATAACGTAATTGCAGCAGTAACACTATCAGTATCAGGATTTCTATGTCCAAATATATATACTTTTTCCATTTCTTTTCCTCCTTTGTATAACACAAATAATTATATATAAAAAACAATTTAAAAGCAAGTACTAATTACAAAAAAACTACTTATTTTCAACATTATAACCTCTATGTAAGTACTTTTTTACAAGTATCACTACCTCTTTCACCTAAAAACTCTTATAGATATCAATAATATCCTCATTATCAGAAGCACATCTAATCTTCATTTTTTATCAATATCATATAGTCCAGTCATCCTCGCTAATTTCAAATTAGGTGTATTAGGATATACCCTAGGTTGACCTCCTCCGGCTATACAACCACCTTCACAAGCCATAACCTCGATAAAATCATAATATACTTCATTATTTTTAAGTTTATCAATAACTTTTCTAGCATCTCCAGTACCATTAATAGAAGCCACTCTAATATTAATTCCTTTAATTTTAATATTTGCTTCTTTAATATTACTAAGTCCTCTAATATCCTTAAAATTAAGTAATCTTCTAGAAGGTCTTCTACCAGTTAATATTCTATAAACTTCTCTCATCGTAGCTTCTAAAACTCCTCCAGAACTACCAAAGATAATTCCACTACCACTTCCATTATTCATAATAGAATTAAAATTACCATTTTTAAGAGAACTAAATTTAACATTCTCTTCTTTTTTAAATATTTAGCAAGTTCTCTAGTTGTTATAACTAAATCAATATCATTAAATATAAGTCTCTCCGCCTTTTTAGAGGTACAAGGTACAATAGCAATACTAATAATATCATCTCTATTAATTTTTTTAATCTCACTAAAATAATTTTTAATTATAGATCCTTCCATAAAAATTGGACTTTTACAAGTAGATAGATTATCTAAATATTCAGGATAAAACATTTCAGTAAATTTAACCCAAGATGGACAACAACTAGTAAACATTGGCAAGTTATTTTTATTTTTAATTCTATTTACTAATTCATATGCCTCCTCCATTACAGTAAGATCAGCGCCAAAAGTAGTATCAAACACATAATCAGCTCCTATTAATCTAAGAGCACTAATTAATTTTCCTATTACATTACTACCAACTTTATATCCAAATTCTTCACCAATAGATACTCTAACCGCGGGAGCTATTTGCATAACAATAGTTTTATCACTATGTAGATAATCTCTAAGCTTATCAGTTTCATCTCTCTCAGATAAACATTTCTTAGGACACATAATACTACAACTACCACAATTAATACAAGGATATTTTAAATCACTATATCCATAAACACCAACATTAAATTTACAAATATTTTTGCATATTCCGCATTCATCACATCTACTCTTATCAAGCACAATAGAAGGATTGTTCTTAGAAATATTTACTCTTTTATCATTCATACTACCAACGTCCTTATAATCTTATATAAACCATTATATCATTAAAATAATAATTTTAAAACATAAAAGTTATTTTCATTTTTTTACGTTCACTGTAAGCCATAAATGTCTTACTAGTGGCATTCGGAGCCAAAAGTCTCCTCCTGCTGTATCAAACATACCTAATTTATATAAGCCATAACTATATATTAAAAAATCTATCAACAATACCTGTTGATAGAAAAAAACTATATAGCATTAGGAACATTATAATTATCAATATATGTAGTACCATAAATAACAAAAAAATATAATGAATATAACAACACCAATAATAAACAAGCAAAAAATAAGATTCAGCAAAATTTCTAAGATTAATATTTCTAGTACCACCAAATGCATATACTAATAACACAATAAATCCAATAATAGGGATAGAAAATAATATTTCATATCCAAAATACCCCCACATTGAAATAGGTTCATATTCATAAGGTATATTTTTATCTCTCATATCATATCCTCCCATTAAAATTATACCACAAAATAAATAAGTAAATACTACAAATCAAATTTATTTACAATTGAAACAAATAAGATTAAATAAGCAACAGATATAAGAAAACCAGCTAAAAACATCACTAGTATAATGAACACCTAAGTATATTCTACTAATACCAATAAATAAAATTAATATAGATAGAAAACAAATAAGTCCCCATTTTAAATATTTATTATTAATTTTTTTTTATATATTAAATATATTAAAAATCCATAAAATGCCATACTTGCCATAGAATGCCCAGAAGGAAAACTATATCCACTCTCTTCTATAATTCTAAAATCAGTAGGTCTTGGTCTATGAAGAATAAATTTTAAAGCCTGATTTAAAATAGTTATACTAATAAGATTAATCCATACAAAAATACTTGTTTTCTTATTTTTAAAAATAAAAAGAAAGATAAAAAAAAAACTAATATCAAACAAATAGCACTACCACACCAGGTAATTCCCTTCATAATAGGGGTAACATTATCCTTAATCAAATAATTAGAAACAAATTGATATCCTATAACATCACCTTTCATAATTTCATTATTAAAAACATTTTCCGCTAAAGCTAAAAATAAAATTATACAAACAAAACAAATAATACTCTTATAATTATCTATTATAAACTTTTTTCAAATTATCAAACATTAAATTCCTCCATAAATATATATTTCTCTTTAATTATATCACTATAATAGAAAAACTATCAACAAAAACTGTTGATAGACAAAATTATTTAACCATAGATTTTATTAACTGAATAAATTCTTCTTCTGATATTCCAGTAGCTTCAATATCAAAGTTAATATTATTATAACTAAATATAGCATAATAATTTTTATCTTCTCCCATAATCTTAATACTATTACCATTAATTATAGAACTATTCATTTCATCAGTATCAATACTAAAACATCTAAGTCTCTTAGTAGTATCTATTAAAATAAATATATCTATATATTTATTATTACTACCACTATAAATAATATTATATCCATATAATTTATCATATTTACCAGTATCATCATTGAATAAATAGCATTTAATTATTCCATTTATATTATAGTCATTTGGTACTACAATATCTTTAAGTAATGGATATATTTTATATAAATCATCAGTAGTTATATCTTCACTTCTACCATCAATATCTAACTTAGCATTATCAAAATTATTATCAATACTATTAACAATAATAACATCATTATTTTTAACATTACTATCTAATACATTAATTATACTATTTTTTTATCTAATTTTTTGTAATTTGATTTAAAATTTAATAAAGTTTCCATTGCACTTATAACTGCTGAGGATTCAAATATATCTCTCCTATAATACCCAGTTGTTAGGTATCCAGTTATTCCATTATCTTTTTATTACTACTATTACCAAGAATACATTCAATAACTTTATTCAAAGATTTTCCATCTTTAACATAATTAAACATTCTTTCAGTAATTTGAAGACCACTTGATTTTCCTATAAATTCATTACCATTTTGGTCTAATATTGATGCATAAGTAACAATAAAATATGTATTATCTATCTGTTCATATCCACCCTCAATACTAATTAGTAAATCAAATGAAATATCATTTTCCATGCAATAATTATATAAACCATGATTTCTATTTTTTTGCACTTATTAAAGTTTCATCATTAATAGGTTTAGAACTTACTAAAGAATTAACATTAACAGGGACAATAGAAATATCATCAAATCCTAATTCATTCATTGCAATTAAAATTGACCTTTGTTTAGAAACATTCATAGAGCCTAAAACTATTTTCATATTTTCACCATCCTATTTTTTTATAAAACAAACTATTTACTACAACGTTGTTTGTATTTTTTTCCCGAACCGCAAGAAGTTTAAAATCCTATATTATCAGTATTATTTGTACTTATAGTATTATCTGTATTTATTGTATTCTGGTATTAGGTATCATCTGTATTATTTGTATTTATTGTATTATTTGTACTATAAGTATTTTCTAATGTGGACAAATTGTGGACATTGTCCACATCCGTTCACTGCAATCATTCTACTATATAATAATAGAATAAACAAATATGCGATTAAATAAATTACACATTTGTAATTCGTATATATTATACAATATTAGATTTTTATAGTCAACGAATCCAAGTAAAATCAAAAAATCAATTTTATATTCTATAATCTTATTTATTGTTTCTGATTTTGATATATTATCAAATATTTCTGTTGCATATTTTCTTGAATCTTCTGTACTAGATATATAAAAGTTTTCTGTTGTTTCAATATTCTTATGTCCAAGTAAATCAGCGACATCTCTTATCTCTACTCCATTATTTAATATTTTGGTAGCCTCTTAAATCATAAAATCTACATTTCTTTATACCTAACTCATTATGAATTATTTTAAATGGTATTCTAGTAATATCTGTTCCAAGATATAAACCGTTTTCTCTCGTACATATTAAATTTATTTTTTTAGAATCTTTATTACTTAATTCCTCTCTTACTATTCTATGTTCAACTACTTTACCAGACTGATTTTTAACATCTTCAACATTATAGTAAATATATCTTCTTCCATATATCTTTTTAAAATAATCTTGTTTCTTTTTATAATTTTGTAATGCTATCTTTAAGGTTTGACTTAAATGAATTTTTCTAGTTCCTGTTTCTGTTTTTGTAGTTCCAATATACCATCTACCTTTTCCATCTTTCGGTTTATCATAAACATTATGTTGTATATTTATAGTTTCTTTTTCAAAATCAATATCATCCCAAGTCAATCCACATACTTGTCCTGTTCTCATACCCGTATAGCAAGAAGTTAAAAAAGACACAAGTAAATGTGTCATTATCATAAAATTATTAATAACGATAATTTAGATACTATTTGTAATGAATGTAAGACTGGTAGTAGAGGTTGCGTTCAATGTAAGAAAGAACTTATAAATAATATGACTGAATTTTTAAAAGATTATAGAGAAAAAGAAGTTATTATGAAAATAATAGGGAAGAAGTAAAAAAAATACTACAAGAGGGTACAATTGCTGCTAAAAAACAAGCTGAAGAAACTATGAAAAAAGTTAGATCGAGTATGAAATTAGATTACTTAGATAAGTAGTATTAATAAAAAAATCAAACTAATAAGGTTTGATTTTTAATTTGATTATTCAACATTTTTTAATGATTCAATCATATTTATTTTTTTAAATTAAAATGTGTAACAATATTTACAATAATGGTAAATGTTGTTGTTATCAGTATTGAATAAATATAACTTATAGCAAAAAAACATTTCTATCAAACATTATATAATCTGGTTCACATGTTGATATAATAAAATGGCTTAAATAAGAACCAAATATTAATCCAATTATTATTCCTATTATTGTTAATATAAATGTTTCACTGTTAATGTATTTATCAACTTCTTTTGGATAGAATCCTAGTACTTTTAATGTTGCTATTTCTCTTTTTCTTTCACTAATATTAATGTTTGATAAATTATATAATACAACAAAGGCAAGTGCAGTTGCTGCGATAATTAGAATTGCTACGATAGAATCTATTGATGATAACATGTCATTTATAGAATTTTTAATATCTTCGTTGTTAACTATTGCACTTACATATCCTTCGCTAATATATTTTGTATCAAACGATTCTTTTTCTTCGTTATTTATTTCTTTTTTTTAAATCTACTAAAAATGAATTAATATTATAATTATTAAATATATTATTGTATGTTTCTTTTGTTATATATATATATTGATTAATATAATTTTTTGTAATATAAGATACTTTTATTTCTTTATTATTATTTTCGTTATTTATTATTGCTAGTGTGTCTCAAATTTTAATATTTAATAGTTTTGATGTTTTTTTTCACTTATAATACAAGTATTATATGGAGGTTCTTCAATTTCTTTGCCATCATCTATATTAGATAAATATATTATGTTTTTTAATTCTTTAAAGTTATTTGGAGTAACTAAGGTTACATCTTGTTCTTTATTGTTATATTCTACTGTAATTGTTTGTGTATTAACTTCTGTAAATTTATTTATATCATTGTCATTAGTTATATAGTTTTTGATTAGGTTATAATCCTTATTTTCGTTAATTATTAAAGTTTTATCATATTTAAATATATTATTAAATTGATAATTAGTTACTTCTTTTATTGAATCTTTTAATCCGAAACCTGCTAATATTAATGCTGTACATCCAGCGATTCCAAAAATTGTAGTAAATACTCTTGCTTTATATCTAAAAATATTTCTAATTGTTATTTTTTCTGAAAATTTTATTTTTTTTCCATATAAAGTTTATTTTTTCTATAAATATTTTTTTTTTGCACTTTTTGGATTTTTGGTCTCATTAAATTAGCGGGTTTTTCTTTTAAGTTATGAATACAAACAAATATTGCTGTTCCACATATACAAAGTGTACATATTAGTAATCCTAATGCATTAAAACTACTATTAATTAAATATATGAATTTAGGTATAAAGAATAATTTTTTGTATATATTCCAAATTACATATGGTATTAAGTAAGAACCAATAAAAACACCAGATATACTTCCAATAATTGTTGCAAGTAAGGAATATATGATATATTTTAGTGTTATTTCAAAATTGTTATATCCTAATGATTTTAAAGTTCCGTTTTCTGTTCTATCTTCTTCAATCATTCTCATCATTGATATAAGACTTACTAATATTGATATTGCAAAAAATATTAAAGGAAAAATATTTCCTAACTTTTTTAATATTATCACTTGCATTTATAAGTTCTTTATATGATTCGTTATTTAATCTGTTTTGAATATACCATTTTGGTTTAATGAATTTAGTTTGATCAATGCTTATTCCATATTTTTCACTATTTTTTATAATATCGCCATATAATTCATTATATCTATCTTTTTTTTTTCTTCTTTTATTTTTTCAATACTATTTGTTACTTCTTTGACAAGTGATTTATATTTATCGCTATTTGTTAATTCTTTTTTAGCATTTGATACATTTATATAAATATTTGAATACACTTCGTTTTTTATTTCATCTTCTATTAAATATGCATAGTAATCTATTTTTCCACTTCCAAGTGTTGTATTTGACTTTTCTGTTGAAAAATATAGTGGACTTATAATTGTGCCAACGATTTTATAATTTTTATTTTCAATATTTATGTTATCATTAATTTTTAAGTTATTATCATTTAATAATGATTTTTTTTCTACTGCTATTTCATTGTTGTTATTGGGTAATTTTCCTTCTTCTAAATAAACTTTATTTATTTCATTATTTAGTGCAATTAATTTTAATACATATTTTTCGTTATTGGTATTTAAATAAACATCTTTTGTATATATTCCAATAGCTTTTTCCACATTATTTATTTTTGATATGTCTTTTAAATTTTCTTCTGTCATTCCTAGATTTGATGTAATTTCTATGTCGTAAACATTATTATTATCAAAAATTATCTAATGTTTTTAGCATATCTGGACTACATGCTTGAATACCTGAATAAAATCCTACTCCTAATAGTGCCATAGATAATAAAGATAAAAATCTTTTATAATTAGCTTTTATTTTAATAAATATATGTTTTATTAGCATGCTTTTCATATTACCACTCAATATCCGCTATATTTTTTTTGGAGTTTTATTTATAATTATATCACTAACTGCGCCATTTTTAAATTTAATTATTTTGTCTGCCATTGGACTAATTGCTGAATTATGTGTAATAATGATAACAGTCATTTTTTTCATTTCTACAGGTATCTTGTAGTAATTTTAATATTTGTTTTCCTGTTTTATAATCTAATGCTCCAGTTGGTTCATCACATAAAAAGCAGCTTTGGATTTTTACATATTGCTCTTGCTATGGCTACTCTTTTGTTGTTCTCCGCCTGAAAGTTGTGAAGGAAAATTATTTTTTCTCATTTTTAATCCTACTTTATTTAGTATTAAATTTGGGTCTAATGAGTCTTTACATAATTGAGTGGCAAGTTCAACATTTTCGAGTACATTCATATTTTGTATTAAATTATAAAATTGAAAAACAAATCCAATATCATTTCTTCTATATTTTATAAGATCTTTTTCTTTAAGTTTATCAATTCTAACTCCATCAACAATAACCTTTCCATTTGTTAGTGTGTCCATCCCTCCTAAAATGTTTAGACAAGTAGTTTTTCCTGCTCCTGAAGGTCCTAATATACATACTAGTTCGCCTTTTTTCTATTTCAAATGTTGTGTCTTTTAAGGCTTTGATTTCTACTTCTCCCATTTTATAAATCTTATCTACATTTTTAAAATATATGTAGGCCATATTATCATCTCCTTAAAATAAGATAATTATAGTAATAATTGATTTAATCTTCTAAGTAAATTATATAGGATATAATATTAAAAATCAATGGTTATATAATAATTTTAATAATTTGTGTTTAAATTAATTTAAATGTATAGTTGTAAATGATGTGAGACCAAAAATCTAAAAAGTCTGCATAAGACATCTTTTCTTTTAATTGAGTTTTAGTTCCATTATAGTAAAAGTCATTATATGCTTTGGCACCCTCCTTAAATGCTTCCGACTTTGTTGGATAACCAGACTTTGTTATCCATTTTCTAGTTCCCTCAACTGTTGCAATTTCAAAACGGTATTCATATACCTTTCCACGTTTTCTAACGCTTACCATAATTATCTCTCCTTCACTAATTCATTTAGTGAACGAAAAAAATGCCAACATTTACGAATGCTGACATTTATATAACTTTGTCCACAATATATGTCCACGTAGATAATCCCTTAATTTATATAGGTTTTATCAATTCTTGTTCACAAATTTATATTTATGTGGACAAGATGTGGACATTTTGTCATCTGTGGACAATTTCTTTAATTCTTTATTTTTACAAACCCTTATTTTATAAGGTATTGCGAATTATTTTCCACAACAGTTCTTATACTTCTTTCCACTTCCACATGGACACAAATCATTTCTACCAACTTTAGTACTTTTCTTTTGTACCTTAGCATGGTCCTTGCTATCATTTGTTACAGTATTCTTAGCAACTTGTTTTCTTTCAATATTTTGTCTAATTTCAGATTTTAATAGATAAATACTAATATCCCTATTAATTTTAGCAATCATTTCATCAAATAACTGATATCCTTCCATTGTATATGCTTGTAGAGGACTAGTATTAGCATAACCTCTAAGACCAATACCATCTCTTAAATGCGTCATTGTAGAAATATGTTCCATCCAGTAATTATCGATAACTCTAAGAGATATAGCTTTTTCAAACTCATTTCTAACCTCTTCTGGAATATCTTCAAGTTTCTCTTCATAATCCTTTAAAGCGTTTTCATATATTATATCAATAACCTCACTAGGATGCCTACCATTAATTTCAGATAAGTTAATTCTATATTTTCTAAGTAAGTTTTCATTTACTGCTTCAAGTATTTCACTATAATCATTTTCTTTAAGTTTATTACTTTCTACTAAATGAGAATTAACAATATCACTAATATAATCTTTAAAGTCGTTAAGAATATTTTCGTGAATAGAATCATTATCTAGTATTTCATTTCTCTTAGCATAAATAATTTCTCTTTGATTATTCATAACATCATCATAGTTAAGAAGTTGTTTTCTTATATCAAAGTTATTACCTTCAACTTTTCTTTGCGCAGATTCAACTGTTTTAGAGAACATTTTATTTTGAATAACCATATCACCAGTAAACCCTAAATTATTAAGCATTCCTCTATATCTATCAGAACCAAATCTAACAAGAAGTTCATCTTCAAAAGATACAAAAAATTGCGTAAATCCAGGGTCACCTTGTCTACCACTTCTACCTCTAAGCTGATTATCTATTCTTCTAGATTCATGTCTTTCACTACCAATTACACATAAACCACCAAGTTCTTTAACACCTTCACCTAGTTTAATATCAGTACCACGGCCTGCCATATTAGTAGCAATAGTAACAGCACCTTTTTCTCCAGCATGAGCAATAATTTCTGCTTCTCTAGCATGGTTCTTAGCATTTAATACTTCATGAGGAATTTTCTTTTTAGTAAGCATTTTACTAAGTAATTCAGAAGTTTCAATAGCAATAGTACCAACAAGTACTGGTTGTCCAGTTTTATGTCTTCTTTCAATTTCACTAACAATAGCATTATATTTACCACTTTTACCAGGATATAATAAATCAGTAGCATCCTCTCTAATAACTGGTTTATTAGTAGGAATTTGAATAACAAACATATTATAAATATTTCTAAATTCTTCTTCTTCAGTTTTAGCAGTACCAGTCATACCAGCAATTTTATTATACATTCTAAAGTAGTTTTGGAAAGTAATAGTAGCAAGAGTTTTAGTTTCTTGTTGAATCTTAACACCTTCCTTAGCTTCAATTGCCTGATGAAGTCCATCAGAGAAGGCTCTACCTTTCATAAGTCTACCAGTAAATTGGTCTACGATAACAACTTCACCATCTTGTACAACGTAGTCAACATCTAAACTCATAGCATAATTAGCTCTTAAAGCTTGATTAATATGATGAACCAAAGCTGTGTTATTGATATCATACAAATTGTCAATATGGAAAGTATCCTCAGCTTTCCTACTACCTTCATCAGTAAGATTTACTGCTTTAGTTTTTTCATCCATAATATAATCTTCATTTTCTTTTAAGACGTTTAACAAATCTATCAGCATCAATATATAGATTAGCGGATTGCATAGCACCACCAGATATAATAAGAGGAGTTCTAGCCTCATCAATTAAAATAGAGTCAACTTCATCGACAATACAATAGTTAAGAGGTCTTTGTACTCTATTTTCTTTTTTACAACCATGTTATCTCTTAAGTAATCAAAACCAAGTTCATTATTAGTACTATATAAAATATCACAATTATAAGCTTCTTGCTTTTCTTTGAAAGATAATTCTCTTAAGTTAAGACCTACAGTAAGACCTAAAAACTTAAATATACTACCCATCCATTCAGAATCTCTAGTAGATAAGAATTCATTAACAGTAACTATATGAACCCCTCTTCCATCAAGAGCATTTAAATAAGCAGGAAGTACACAAGTAAGTGTTTTACCTTCACCAGTTTTCATTTCTGCAATATTACCATAATGAATAGCAAGGCCACCAAGTAATTGACAGTAAAAAGGTTTCATACCAACACATCTATAAGCAGCTTCTCTAGCAACAGCAAAAAAAGCTTCCACTAGAATATCTTCTAGTGTTTCTCCATCTTCTAGTCTCTTTCTTAAACTTATCAGTATAACTAGCAAGTTTTTTTCATCAGATAATTTGCTCATTTTTTCATCTAAAGCATCTATTTGGTCTGCTAGTTTACTAAATCTATATAATTCTTTATATTCATTGTCAAATAATTTCTTTAAACCTTTAAACAATTTAACCATCTCCTAGATAATATTTTACTATATTTTAATTAAAAAAACTAGTAAATATTTAATATTTACCTTTATTTTATTATAGTTTCACCTCGTGCCTATAGTCACTTTGGTGTTTTTTTGAAGCCTAAGGTCTTCAAAAAATAGTTTTAAAGCCACAAGTCTTTAAAACTTACTAAGTTATTAACAGTATGTGTTGATATACCAGAAAAAAAGTATCAACATAATTGTTGATACCTTAAATATTATTTAGTTTCAATTAAACCATAATTTCCATCTTTTCTTTTGTATAATACACATACTTTATTAGTATCCATATCTTTATATACAAAGAAGTTATGACCAAGAAGTTCCATCTCTAAAATAGCTTCTTCCTCATCCATAGGCTTCATCTCTATATTTTTTCTTTTAACAATTTTTTTTCTTTAGCATCTTCATCGTTAGTATCTATTTCATAATCAAAATTAAATTCTTTGACACTCTCCTTAGTGCTTCTATTCAATCTAGTTTTATTCTTCCTTATTTGTCTTTCCAATTTATCTGTTACTAAATCAATAGCAGCATATAAATCATCATTTTCTTCTTCACTTCTTAGAATAAACTTACTAGTAGGAATAGTAACTTCTACTATTTGAGCATTACCTCTTACTCTTGTAAGAACATTAGCGGTAATATCATCATCCTTAAAATATTTTTCAAGTCTACTTAGTTTGTTTTCAGTGTAATCTTTGATAGCATCTGTAACTACCATTTTGTCTCCACGAATATTGTATTTCATATACATCATCCTTTCTTACACCTTAATTATACCAAATAAGAATTAAAAATTAAATAGATTTTTGTAAATAACATAATTTAACATAATTACTTCCAAATGTTCTCTTCATACTCCCCGTTAGCAATTAAATCTTTAATAGCATTTTTTTACCGAAGGAGTATCTTCTTTATATGTAACACCATACCAATTAGCGGTAGTTAAACTAACCTTACAACTAGCTTTGCCACTAACAATTAAAGAACTAAGTACTTCCGGTATTAAGTATTCACTAGTTAATAAATTATCCTTATTATCTTCAAAAAACTTAGGAAATAATTCTTCTATGTAATTAAAAATTGTCGGTGTAAATAATAAGAAATTCATACTAACGGTAGTATCATCACTTACTGTGAAGGATTTATCACCACTAAGAGGTTCTGCAATAATAGTATCATTATCTCTATGCACTTTACTTTCAGTAATCTTAATTAAATATCCATTATCTTTAGTCTCACAGATTCCTCTTTTAACAGAGCCATTTTCAGTTAATGTATTAGCGGTTTTATACCCAATCATACCATAGTTATTAGAATTTTTATCTATATTAGATAAATAATTATAAGCACGTACAAAAGCATCTCTTCCATAAAAATCATCTGCATTAATCATTGCAAAAGGTTCATGAACACAATCTTTAGCACACAATACAGCTTGAGCGGTACCAAGAGGCTTAACTCTATCATGAGGAAGTTTATATCCTGAAGGAATGTTGTTAATCTCTTGAAATGCGTATTCTACTTTAATATATTTTTTCAATTCTCTTTCCTATAGTTTCTTTAAATAATTCATAATTTTCTTTTTTTTATAATAAAGACAACTTTATTAAATCCTGCTTTAATAGCATCATATACAGAATAATCAATGATAAATTCACCATTAGGACCAAAAGGTTCAATTTGTTTAAGGCCTCCAAATCTACTTCCCATTCCGGCAGCCAAAACCATTAATGTAATATCTTTATTCATATAATTCCTCTCTTTCTATTATTACCATCATAACAAAAATAATTAAAAAAGTTAATACTTTGTATAAAAAAAAAGACATTACTTTACAAAATATAATGAATATTCGCAGATATTCACATAAGAAAATATTTATTTATTTTCTTTTTTTTTTGTTATACTTAAATATGGAGGTAATAAAAATGGATATATTTTGTAAAATAGTAAATAATGAATTACCATCATTTACTTTATATGAAGATGATATAGTAAAAGTATTTTTTAGATGTTAATCCAAATCATAACGGTCATACATTAATAGTACCAAAAAAACATTATCAAGATTTTTTTTGATATAGATGATGAAACTTTATATCATGTATTAAAAGTAGCTAAAGACATAGCAAAATTATTAAAAGGAAAAAATTAAACTATGATGGAATATCTTTAGCGGAAAATAATGGCTTAGGTCAAGAAGTAAAACATTTTCATTTACATCTAATACCTAGATATAATAATGAAAAAAAAAAAATACCAGTAGAGGAAATATATAATATATTAAAGTAGGACATCCTACTTTTTTATTATACAAAAAACTATCCGAAGATAGTTTCTTAACTTAAGATATTTTAACAAAAGAAAGCAGAACCTATTATAATGGCAAGTAGAATGTATAAAACAATTACAACTAAGAAGCCATTACTTCCTTTACATGAATTATTTCCAGACATATTTTTTTGCACCTCCTTTATTATATCCAAGCGCCTAGTATAATTATAAGTAGAATAAATAAAACTAAAACAATTGCAGCAGATGAACCACATGTTCCACAGTTACCCATATACATTCCTCCTTTTTTTTCTATTCACAATATTTTATGGAAAAATAAAAAAAAAAGGTGTTAGGCAAAAAAAACTATATAAAAAATATAAATAAAAAATATGGTAAATTAACCATATTTAAAAAATAAACTTGTATTTTTTACCTATTTTTGTTATTATATTAATGTATCTTAAGAAAGGAGATAAATATGGAAGATAAGAAAAATAAAAAGAATAAAGAAACAAATAATAAAGTAAAAAAAAGAAACAAAAAGTAAAAAGGAAAAAAATATAAAGAAAGAAGAAGTAAAAGTAGCACCAAAGAAAAAAGTAAATAAAGACACTGATAAAGTATTTAAGTTTTATGAATTCTTTGACAAATACCATTTAGCTATCTATGGTGCATTAGGAGGTATCTTAGTAACAGTATTAGTAGTAGTATTAATATGGCCAGATAGAATAGCTACATTAAAAGATGGAACACAACCAGTAGCTACAATAGATAGTATGACTCTTACAGCAGATGAATTATATGAAGATATGAAAGATATATATTCAGTTAGTTCTTTATTAGACAAACTTGATACAAAAATACTTACTGATAAATATCCCGATACTGATGAAATGGATGATGAAGTAACAAGTCAAGCAGAGAATTATTACAAAGCTTATGAACAATATTATAAAATGTCTAAAGAAGATTTCTTAAAACAAAATGGATTCAATACAGAAAAAAGAAATTCTTAGAATATCTAAAATTAAATAATAGAAGAACAAAATATGTAAAAAGAATATACAGAAAATGAAGTTACAGATAAAGAAATAGATAAATATTATGAAGACAAAGTATATGGTGATATCAATACAAAGCATATGCTAGTAAAAAGTAGACTCTTCAGCATCAGATGATGACAAAAAAAGCAGAAAATTTAGCTAAAGAAATAATATCTAAATTAGATGAAGGAAAAACATTTGATGAAGTAAAAAGAAGAATATAAAGATAAAATTACTTATGAAGAATTAGGATATAAATCATATAATGCTGCATTAGAAGAAGCATATAAAAATGAAATGAAAAATCTAAAAGATGGTGAATATAGTAAAGAACCAGTAAAAACATCTTACGGATATCACATTGTATATAGAATAGATCAAAAAGAAAAAAACCTGCTCTTGAAGATATTAAAGATCAAATTAAGGAAGAAATAGCAGATGAAAAAATTTCTAATGACAAAAATCTTTATTATGTTGTTTTAGATAAAATGAGAGAAAATGCTAATTTAAAATTTGAAGATACAGTATTAAAAGAGAAATATGATAATTATATGTCTCAATATAAATAATAAAAGCCCACTAGGGCTTTTTAATTTTGATTCTATTAATAATTTTAGCGGTTTCATAAAAACTATTAAGTTTTTTATTCCAATTATGTTTAATTTCGTTAATGAGTTCTTTCTTTATTAAAGAAATATCTTCATTTTCTTTTTCAAAATAATCATAATACAAATATTTTAAATTAGAGTTATTATTTTCACTATTAATATAGTTAATAAGAAATTCTCTTCTTTCTGCCTCTCGTCTATTAATATTGTTTTTTATTAATTTTTTTTCTTTTTATAATATCAATATCATAAATATCAATATCAGCAGCCTCTTCCAAAATCTCATCTTCTTCATCTATAAGAAGACTACTTTTTTTTATAACTTCGCCTTTATCATTACACAATATTCCGATAACCTCCATACCATTTGTGATTAAACAAGAAGGGCCTATTTTAATTTTATTGTAGGCAAAAGTTTTTGTCTCTTATTTTGTCAACGAATGCACTATTTATTGTAACACTTTCATATTTAATAATTTTATATGTCTCGTTATTAACAAGAAATAAAGGCATTTTTTTATATTAATAATATTATCTTCTTTTTTCCCATTCATAAAACTCAAAAAAATTATTTTCATAATTGACTACAATATCATAAATAAATCTCATATATCTTTTTTCTCCTTTTATAGTAATAGATAAAATCATAATAGTAAGACCTATAATACTATAGTAGCATTCCGGTTCCCTTTATAATAAAATTAACATAATTACCAAAATTATACCCCATAGTCATTAAATTCAGATAAAGAATAATAAAACTAAGACCAATAACCATAAATCCAAAGCCAAATAAAAAAGAAAAAAAACTCTTACCATTATATCCCTCATTTAAATTTATTCAAATAAAGAAATAATATTAAGAGTTTTATATTTATTTATGTTCTATCTCATCTTTGATTTCTACCCTACTAATAGAGTCAAATCTTTTTTACTAATCTTATCAGTAGTAACATGTATGCTTTCAATATCTTTATTAACAGTTTCAATACTTCTAGACAATTTATCCCATCTATCTTTATATCTAGAAAACTCTACACCAAGTTTATTAAGTTCATCATGTATAATACTAGCATATTTATCTCTTTCCATATTCTTAAGTAATACTTCAATAATAGTAAATGTACTAATAAGAGTAGTAGGAGAACAAATCCATACCCTTCTTTTTTATGTGCATACTCTACTAAATCACTATGATAAGCATTAATTTCGGCGAATAAAGCCTCAGCAAGTAAAAACATAATAGCCTGATCTGAAGTAATACCAGGAATAATATATTTGCTGGCAATAGCATCAATATGCTTTTTAACATCCATTTTAAATGCCTTTTCATATGCATTTCTATCTACTTGAGGTAAATTTTTATCAACCATTTTTTGATAATGTTCTAAAGGAAATTTAGAATCAATAGCATCTGTTCCAAGAGGTTCTGGAGCAAAAATAACACTATCTGCTATTGTACCATTAGGTAGACTATATTGAAGTCTATATACATTATCATTTTTTCACCAAAAATACTAACTAAAATATGTTTAAGATTAACTTCTCCAAAAATACCACGACTCTTTTTATCTGTAAGAATACTTTGGAGAGAAACAATATCAGTAGACAAAGTATCAATTTTCTTTTTGTGCCTCATCTATTTTAGATAATCTTTCTAATATATTAGTAAATGTTTTATTAGTCTTAGCAAAATTATCATCAAGTCTCTCATTAACTTTATCATTAATTTGACTAAGTTTCTTTTCCATTCTTTCATTTAATCCATTAAAATTATCATTCATTGTTTTCATTATATCTATTTGAAAACTAGATAACTCTTTAACAGTAGTAGTTTCTAAATTACCAAGTCTTTCAGTAATTTTTCCTTCATTAACATTCTTACTAATTGCTATAATAACTAAGATAATTACTACAATAAGTAGTCCTATAATTATATAATCTAACATTTTATACCTCCATATTTCACATTTAAAGTATATCATATATTTAATATCAAGTAAATAGAAAATATAAAAATATCAAACAAATGTATATAAAATATTATAGTGTTTAGTAAAGAGCTTGTAATCTCTTTACTATCATTAAAGCCTAAAAGTCTTTAATGAAAAAATTGAAGCCTGTAGTCTTCAATTTTAAGTTTATCTTTTTTATTTCTTTTTTATCCTCTTCAGTAGGAGGTTTCATATAATATTTATCAGGATTATTCATAATTTCTTTTTTCAATATAATAAGGACAATATAGCATAAATAAACTAAAATCATGAGGAAGAACAAGTCCATCAGCACTAGTAAGAGAGTTTAAATATATATCACCATAAATACTTTCTGGAAGAACAAGCCCATCAGCACTAGTAAGAGAGCTTAAATCTATATAGCCACCAACATGTTGAGGAAGAACAAGCCCAGCAGCACTAGTAAGAGCACTTAAATTTATATAGCCACGAACATGTTGAGGAAGAACAAGCCCTTCAGCACTAGTAAGAGATCTTAAATCTATACTACCACCAAGTTGTTTAGGAAGAATAAGTCCATCAGCACTAGTAAGAGATCTTAAATCTATACTACCACCAAGTTGTTTAGGAAGAATAAGTCCATCAGCACTAGTAAGAGAACTTAAATCTATACTACCACCAAGTTGTTTAGGAAGAACAAGTCCATCAGTACTAGCAAGGATCTTAAATATATATCGCCACCAACATGTTTAGGAAGAACAAGTCCCTCAGCACTAGTAAGAGAACTTAAATCTATACTATTACCAACATGTTGAGGAAGAATAAGTCCATCAGCACTAGTAAGAGAACTTAAATCTATACTATTACCAACATGTTGAGGAAGAATAAGTCCATCAGCACTAGTAAGAGAACTTAAATCTATACTACCACCAATACTTTCGGGAAGAACAAGTCCATCAGCACTAGTAAGAGAACTTAAATTTATACTACTACCAACATGTTGAGGAAGAACAAGTCCCTCAGCACTAGTAAGAGATCTTAAATCTATACCACAACCAAGTTGTTTAGGAAGAACAAGTCCCTCAGCACTAGTAAGAGAACTTAAATCTATACCACAACCAAGTTGTTTAGGAAGAACAAGTCCCTCAGCACTAGTAAGAGAACTTAAATATATATCGCCACCAACATGTTGAGGAAGAACAAGTCCCTCAGTACTAGTAAGAGAACTTAAATCTATCCTACCACCAATACTTTCGGGAAGAACAAGTCCCTCAGCACTAGTAAGAGGATCTTAAATATATATCGCCACCAACATGTTGAGGAAGAACAAGTCCCTCAGCACTAGTAAGAGATCTTAAATATATATCGCCACCAACATGTTGAGGAAGAACAAGTCCCTCAGCACTAGTAAGAGAACTTAAATTTATAATACTACCAACATGTTGAGGAAGAACAAGTCCATCAGCACTAGTAAGGATCTTAAATCTATACCACCACCAAGTTGTTTAGGAAGAACAAGTCCACCAGCACTAGTAAGAGATCTTAAATCTATACCACCACCAAGTTGTTTAGGAAGAACAAGTCCCTCAGCACTAGTAAGAGATCTTAAATCTATACCAAGTTGTTTAGGAAGAACAAGTCCCTCAGCACTAGTAAGAGAACTTAAATATATATCGCCACCAACATGTTGAGGAAGAACAAGTCCATCAGCACTAGTAAGAGAGCTTAAATCTATATTACCCGGAAGAGCTTTAAATTTTTTTGGATTATTTAGCCATTCTTTTTGTGATAAAGCAACCTCTTCTTCCTTAATATTAAAAATAATGCTATAATCTCTTCTTTCATTTCTTTTCCTTTTTAATTTCTTCTATTCTAGGATCTTTTTTATACCCGAAACCTATGATTTGACCATCTATTTCATATAAAAATTTAAGTTCCCCAAGATTAAGTTCAATATTATCATTTACTTTTTTATCAATTAAAGTAAGTAATTTCATATCATGTTCTTTTTTTAATATTTATCTCTATCAGGGAATTCTTTTAGTTTTTCCTCAAGAATAGGCATCATCTCGGGTTCCATATTTTGCCTATCTGCTATTCCTCTAATTTCTCCGATTTTATTTTTTCCATCCATTCTAATAGCAATTCTAGGTATTTTTAGCTTCACCATTATTATCAAAAGAATAATAGACATAAAAATCTCCACCTGCTAACTGACTTTTAGCAAAATTCTCCCCAGCCGCAGTACACCAACCAGTATAATACCCCTGAAGTGAATTTCTTAAAATATTATAATCACTACCTTGTTCATATTTTACCCATTTACCATCAGTACTATTACTTTGTTGTTCTTCTCTAAAAAGACTTTGCTTAATAACATATTCATATAAAAGTTTAAAATTACCAGTACTTAAAGCTTGTTTAATATCTTCTTCACTTTTTTTGATCTTTAAGAAAATCTTCCATTAATTTTAAAGTGGTAAAAATATATTCTCTTTCTACTGAAGGAAAAGGATATACTGTTGTTTTATCTCTTTTACTAAATTTACTGGTTTCCTTTTATCATATTTGCCTAAATTCTGTAGTCCTTGAAATACCCAGTATTTTTCCCACATTTCATAAGATTTACTTTCTTCATCATATAAAAAGTATTCAATCCATTTATCAAGAGTTTTCTTTTGGTCATCAATTACTTCTTCAGTCATTCTCCTCTTATCTTCTTCAGTTAATTTTATATTACCATAACCCAATTCTTTAGCGAGTCTAACTTGATTTTGAAAGTAGGCATCAGGTATGTTTTCAGGCTTGATAACATATAAATCATAATAAAAACTTTTAAGTAATTTTTCACCATTAACACTTCTTGTCTCAGATACTCTATTATGTAGTTCTTCAAGTCTTTCAAAATATTTTAATAATCTTTCTCTTTTTTTTTATCAGATACATTTGAAGCCTTAAAGAACTCTATCACTATTATGTAAATTAGTATAAACTTTAGATATCATATCTAACCAAGCATTTCTCATGTTATCATCCATAGTTATCACCTCTTCTAGTATAAATATACCACATTTAAAAATAACAATAAAAGAAAATAATAATATTTTACATAATATTTTTACATAAAAAATCCTAAATTAATAGGATTATTTAAGTAATTTACTAAAGTATTTATCTATTTCTTTTTACTCTTGATTTAAATACAAACATATCAACTATGGCACTTACAGAGTATACAATAAGAATAATACCAATTAATGTAGTAATAACAAGAGCAGTATTTCCTGGATTAATAATTAATACTACACCACATATGATCATCAAGATAGAGGTAAATAAAGATAGAATATAACTATTATCAATATCTTTAATAATAAATGATATTCTAGAACTAAATGCACCACTTATAATAAAGAAAATACCTAAAGCAATTGGTAAAAAATTTTTCAAAAATACTAGGATTTAAAAATACACAAATACCAAGTAAAAATGATAAAATACTATTTGTCATTTGGAATAAACAAAAAAAGAGCAGGATTAATACTAAAAACTATCTATAAAACTATAAATACCATAGATAATCATAATAGTACCAATAACATAAGCAAAAGTATCAAGAGATGCTTTTTGGCCATACTATAAGTAATACTCCAACTATCATAAATAAAACTGACAATATAATTGATAAATTAATGTACTCATTTATTTTTTTAATCATACTAACCATCCTTTCTAACAATATTATAACAAAAATTACCAAAAATTACAACAACATAACTAAAAAAATAGTTGTAAATTTTTTTTTTTACAACTATTTAATTATTAACTCCATGTCTTACTACTGGTGTATCATTAGTAATAGATTTAAATGAATATCCATTATCTTTACCATATCTAATAATGTCTCTTAAAGCATTCACAGTACTCCTGTGATTAGCAGAATCATGCATAAGTACTATGTTTGTTTTATTATGAGATAAACTATTTATAACATTATTATATATTTTACTACTATTATAACCATCACCACCAGCATCATTGGAGTCAACATTCCAATCAAAATATACATATCCTTTATTAGTAACAGCATTAACAAGTCTAGACATAATACCTTTATTATAATTTCTACTTATAGTATTAGAACTACCTCCCAGGAAATCTAATAAATTTACATCTAATACCAATAGAATTATAAACACTATCACTAACAGTATTTAAATCATTAAAGTAATTTTCTTCACTAGAGTACACATAACTATATTTATGACTAGAAGTATGTAAAGCAATTGTATGTCCACTATTGTAGGCTCTCTTTATATATTCACCACCACTAGTTACAAAGAAAGTTGCTTTAATACCTTCTTCATCTAAAATATCTAAAATTTCTTTTGTCAAATAACTAGGTCCATCATCAAAGGTTAAATAAATACTACCATTTCCATAATAACTTGGTCTTTCTCTGACGGTAATTTTTCTATCTGCTGAAGTTTCATTACCACTATTATCTACTACCTTATAGTTAATAGTGTAAGTTCCAACTCTATTAGTATCAACAGTACCTGTTATTATAACCTTATTAGTGATATCACCATCACATTTATCAATTGCCGTATACCCTTTTTTCAATATATTTACTATTTTTATAAATAACAATATTATCATCACCTATTAAAGTAAGTGAAGGCTCTTCTTTATCTTCAAATATAATACTTCTTCTAATTTTATTTTTATTACCTGAACTATCTTTAACACTATAAATAATAAAATTACCATTCTTTTTCTATATTTACTTTTATCAGTAATGTCTCCATCATAATCATCACTTGCCGTATATCCTTCTTCATCATAATCTTTATTAGGACAAACATAACTTGGGTTATTTCCTTTTAATTCAACTTCTGGTTTTACTTTATCAACAACTTTAATATCAAAAACTTTATTATATCTATAAAATAAATATCTAACTTTAACAGTAACTTGATAATTTTCAAGTACCTTTTTATCTATATTATCACTGATTTTAATATACTTATTTATGTCTCTTATAACATTATAAGCCTTTATATTATATGTATCATTACTATTATAACCAATTGTATCTTTATCAATATTAATATTAGGTAATAATAAAGAACATATAAGTAAAATTACTGAAATAACTATAGAGATAATTATTGCCTTTTAAACTTCATATTATCTACTTCCATATCAGATTTCATTATATCATCACTATAAAAAAAATACTATTCCAAAACGGTATTTTTATCTGGCTTTACATTCTTTTCGTAAATAGTAACTTTATAATTATTATCAATCGTAGCTAAAAAGAATATTATCATAATTATCATAACCATTAACTTTAAGTTCATGATCTAACCATTCTTTATCCTTATTAATCGCCTTCATATTATTAGCCATATACTTACTATCAATGATGGCATTTACAGTAAGTCCTTCATTATTACATTTAATTTTCATATCTTTTTTTTTAGTCACAGGCTTTTCATTTTCTTTAGGAAGAAAACTAATATTACCATTAACTTCCATAAGAGCATAATCAATTTCATCTAAATTAAAATAACCATTTTCTCTTGCCACCATTAATAAATCATTAACATCAATTTTAGATTTCTTTAAACCAGATTCAATAATTTTACCTTTTTCCACAAGAACTGTTGGTACACCAATAAAAAATCTTCTTGCTAAAAATACTTTTTATAGATACAAATGAAATTATATAAGATATAAATCCATATATAAATAGAGCCGCTATTCCTGCAATCATATCTTTTCAATATCTAAAGAAATATCCGCGGCAATAGAACCGATTGTAATACCAACAACATAGTCAAAAAAATTAAGTTCAGATATCTGTTTCTTTCCCATCATCTTAGTAATAAAGAAAAGAATAATAAGAATTAGTATTGTTCTAAAACAAATATTAAGAAAATCGCTCATAATAAAACACCTCATAATTAGTATGAAGTGTAAAAATATTTATATACCATTAATATTATTAATAATCATAGAAATAATAAATAAACAAATAATAAGTATATAGTATTTACTAAAAAATATAAAGTACTAACTTATTACCTTTATCACTACCTATTATAACATCTCTAATTAAGAGAATAATATAAATAATACATAAAATAAATAAAGGTATACCAAGAATATTGTATTTAAAAGCATTAATAAAATCTAAATTAAGAAGAGACCTAAAAGATCTAGTTAAACCACATCCAGGACAAGAAATATGGAATATCTTCTTAAAAAGACATTCCACATTAACCTTCCCAGTAACTATTATAAAAATAAATAAAGTACCAGAAAGCAAAATAATTAAATTAATAATTCTTTTTTTCATTAGTCTCTTAAAGTATTACCATCAGCATCTTTATAGTCATTACTAGAAAGAATCATAATACCTTCAATAAGTCCCCATATAGCGGACACAGGACTTAAGATACCACAAGATAAAACAGTGATTAAAAGTTGAGCAACTGCTTTACCAGTAAAACCAAGGTAAAAGTTATGAACACCAAAGGCACCTAAGAAAATACCAAATAACCCAGCAGCAAGTTTAGATTTAGCATTAGGATCACTTGAAGTAGTACTCTTTTTTAACTCTAACACCACAATTTAAA